>Ga0222716_10003154_pt1 | contig 13209 bp, 6 predicted proteins | sample C33_13DmetaG_FD_165044 | JGI IMG/M metagenome (GOLD analysis project Ga0222716, IMG submission 165044) | Estuarine water microbial communities from San Francisco Bay, California, United States - C33_13D | ecosystem: Environmental > Aquatic > Marine > Unclassified | place: USA: California... | reverse complement strand
TGATACAGTAATTTCTTCCTTATCACCAATTTCGGTACCATCTCCTAAACTCCATTGATAAAGAATAATATCATTATCATAATCAAATGAGGTTGAGGCGTTTAGAATTATTTCTCTACCTGGAGGGATATATTGACCATCAGAATAATCTCTAATTCCAGCAGTGGGACCTGTCTCAAAAACGGTTAATTGTTGAGAATAGTTAGATGTCCTTCCAGTTGAGTCAGTTAAAACGAATGATAAATCATGAAGCCCTGCTGGGAGATAATCATTATACCAATATTCGTTAGTCTTATCCTCAAGTATTGGTTGAGACATAAGATCCGAAAATAGGGAAACTGTAAATTCATCACCATCAGGGTCGAATGAATCTCTGAAATCAAATAATATAGGTAAGTTAGAATAAACCTCAATTCCGTCATCGGGGGAACTGAGAATCAAAACAGGTGCTGATTGCTCGACAGAAATTGTTGTTGAGAAAGATGCAGTTCCACCATCCCCATCATCAATATGAAGAGATATTACATGATTGCCTTCTGGTAATCGAGACTTGAATTTCCACTCACTTCCTATTGGCTCAGATAGTAAATCGCTTTGCCATAACACACTTACTAGGTCTTTACTAGAATCAGAAAAATAGTTGCAGATAATTCCGGTACTATTATCTAAATCAGAACAAGCTATATCCCAATCACCAGAGCCAGTTGCATCAAATGATATCAAATGACCCGAGTTAGTAGAATAATTCTCAATAGGATATGAAATCAAAGCAACTGGAGGAGAGTTTTCTACAATTAAATCTAGTACGGCAGTTGTCCATTGACCTGCATGATTAGGTAGGTCATCACTAGCATACATCGTAATTTCGTGATTTCCTTTGGAAAGCATACCTGACCATTCTAATGAATCAAAAGGAGTAATGCCTGAATGTAATAGTCCATCAATATCACTCCAAAATTCAAATTTTATCTCGTCGCCCTCTGGATCAATGGTATTGTTACCGTCGATAAGTAAAATGTCTTGAGATCTCACACCTGTTCTTATAATCTCAATAAGAGCAGTTGGTAATTCGTTAAACAACTCTACATTAAATGTCCAAGTTACGGGCGAATGTACACCATCAGTAGCATAGACAGTTACTGTAAATTGATTTGGTGCAAGTGGAAATGTTTTGTTAATTTGTCCTGGACAATCAGGAAGAAATAATTCAGTATCATTATAAGAGGTTTTTATCCAACAAGTTAATTCATCATTTTCAGGATCATTTGTTCCAGTTAAGTCAATATTGACTGATGCTGTTTTTCCTAGATAAAGAGTACCCCAAGCAGAAATATCTGGAGTAGTATCTACTGTAAGCAATGGAGGATTATTTGACAGTTCAATAGAACGCTGCTCTGAAGCACAGTTATTCGACAAATCACAAATTTCAAGAGTGATTTGATGAATTCCATCTGAAAGACATTGGATTAAATTATTAGCAATAATAATTGAATTATTATCGTTAAATTCACATGAACTAGTTATATCTCCATCAATATTACTCGACCAAGAATAGGTCATTAATTCGTTATCTAAATCCCATGAGGGGCTGGCATCAAAAACAACTTCAGAACCACTGGCATAAACCTCATCTGAACTGGGCAATAACCACACAACAATAGGTGGTTGATTCGATATTTCTAAAGTACAGGTTACAACTTTGTTTGAATCTAATTCAAAGGGTTCGGAGTCATTATGCACTGAATCATAATCGCATCCTGTATGGACATTATTTACATCAGACCACCCATTTGTAGGAGTCCATTTTTTACCAATAAATGGACCGAGAATATCAACGCCTTCATATGGTAAGATATCAAAATACTCAGATTCATACTGGTCGAAAGTAAGGTTCACAGAAGAAAAGGGAATATGATTGAAATATTGATTAACCACATGAGTTTCTACATACCACATCTCATCAATAATATTATCTACAGATTCAAACGTAGGTGCATCCATCATGGATGATGAAATCCATCTCAAATGGCTACTAGATTTCATCAAGAAATAATTAGAATTATTTGAATTAGATAATAAAAATGAATTAGACATATTTACAACGCTAGAATCAAGACTTGGGGGGGAATTACATTGGAAACTGATATTATTCGCCAATAGCTCTGAGTGATCTACTAAATCAAGACAAGAATTTGTGTTCTGAGCATTGATTGTACTATCATTAAAATAAGAATTAAGTGAACCTTTTGCGTCCCAAAAGAATCCACTATTATTTCCATTAATTTGTAAATTAGAAATCTCTGCGTCGACATCATTTAGTTCGATCGCATAATTATTAGAATCAGTTGAATTAGAATTAACCATCAAATTATTAAAAATTATATTACCGTTCTGAGAGAGACCTGAATTGTCCACACTGAGTGCAGGAGAATTAATCGGATCTATTATTGCTAAAGAATGCATTTGTAAATCTATACTATCTTCAATAGTAACTCCATAATTATCATCAATGGATGTACAAATATAGCAAGATACATTCTTACCTCCGCTTACAACATCATTGGATTCATCGAAATAAAATCCAGAACCAAGATTTGCAGATAACGAACCTACTCCATTTCCTGAAGTCACAACATATTCTAATTCCACATTACTGGAATCTCTGATTGATAACCCATGACCGGTATTATTCATACTAAGAATTGCATTAACATCGGGATGGAATTCTCGAAAATCTAGGCCATTTGCACCGTTCTCAGTTATCTCCCAATTAGTTCCACGGACTCCACCTTTCCACATTAAAACCCCAGGGCCAGAGGAGTTCCTTACAACTAAATCATTGATAGTTGGGGGTCCCGAAATACCCCAATTCGAAGATCTCCAAAATAAACCAGCGCGATCATTCAAGGGGATTGAAAATCCATCACCGCCATTATTCAATAATGTCAAATTATTAACAACCATAGAAGAATCTATCATATAGGCTCTAAAACCAACCACTGGATTGTCTTCAATTAAGCCACCTTCAATCTTAATACCGCTAGTATTCACATCTAATGCTGCAATGCCAAGTCCGGGTGTCTTTGCATTATCACCGCCTGTACCTCTTATTACTAAATTATTGAAAATAGCATTCATTGGTAAATTAGAGAACTGGCTATGATTATATTGCTCAATCATTATGCCACGATATTGACTATCTTCAACTACTAGATTTGTAAATGTGGGTCTCGTATTCCACCCCTCTGTAATATGTCTAACATAAACACCATTATCAGAGCGTATTACATTCGAATTTGATACTAGAGGGAGAGAATCTTCAATCCAAATCCCAGCAGATATTGACGTAGTAGCACCACTAATATTGCTAATCTGTAAATTGGATACTATGCCCCCAGAATTACCCCAGTAATTCAAACCACGAGTAACAAGATTATTGATAACTGCGCCGTCAATGATTGGGCTAGAAAATGCACCGACTGAAATTCCAATGCCTTTTCTCCAATTGGTGGTTAATGGAATATCTTGACCGCCTCCTTCAATTACAATATTATTAATTCGGGGAGAGGCGGAATCGAACATATCAATTGCCACTAAATCTGCATTCTCCACTCTTAGGTTGTTAATTGTTGGATCGCTTCCATAAATTGTAATTCCATACTCTGAATTTTTAATTGTCAGATTATCAATCTTCGAACCTAAACCATCACTTGAAGAATTAAAAATTATACCATCATGGTCCCCTATTATTGAATTCAATATGACTGGGGATGCAGAAGTTCCTTCGACTGTTATCCTTCCAGCGACTAGTATATCTTTATCATCTCCTAGATTAATTATTGTACCTTCCTCAATAATTAAAATATCTCCGCTTTCAACAGTATAACCATCTACTAAATTTACTGTCCCGCTCCATACTGAAGTAGTCTTTGAATAACCTGCAATGGAACTTATAGGTACTAAAGCAATCGTTGATAAAAAGAATATCGAAACTAGGACGATTGCATGCCTTCGATGATGACGATGACTGTCAGGCATGGTATAACGGCTCTGCGATAACATATATCAGTGGTGGGTAAATGAGTATGTTAGTAATCGATAACAAACGAGGCATAATAAGTGTAACTGATGCCGTCCTAAATTGGAGACAATCAGATAATGAGTACCGCTTTCGTTTTATTCAAGTGCCAACCTCAAAGAGAGCTAGAAGTTTATCTTGCACTATTAGAAATTGATAGTGTGACTGAGACCCATGTAGCATATGGAGAATATGATCTAGTAGCAAGAATTGATTTCGAAGATGAAAAAGAAATGGCAAAAACATTAGTTGGAAATATGCGATCTATTCCTGGAGTTCAGAAAACTGAGACATTAATAGCAGTGGAGGCATAATAATGGCAGTCGGATTTATTCTAATAACCACTGAACCAGGATATGAAATTAAAGTTCGAGAAGAAGTAAGCAACATAAAGTGTGTTAAAGGACAATGGATTGTATTTGGAAATCACGATTTATTCGTTAAGGTTGAAGCCGAAGATGAATCTGAATTAACAAAGTGTATTGTACAAGAAATTAGGTCAGTTAAAGGAATCTATGAAACAAGAACATTAATTGGTGCTGAAATTTGATTAAAGCGACCTCGTTAATTCGTTAAGTAATTCATTAGCTGCTAAAGTGCATTCAGCACTACGGAATCTATGAATTGATTCTTGCCAACAAGAGAGCCTTAAATTAGAATCCAAAACGCCTCTCCAGTACCAGCATTGAGCATTTATTCTTCGATATGCAGCCAGATCGTCCCTTAATGGATTGTTAAATAAGTCATCATGTAATTCTTGTACCCAAACTGGATGATTACCCCTAGTTTTTTCAAGTACTGCATGAATAAGGCTAATTTTCTTCAATGGATCAGAACAATTATCAATAAATAATCGTATAGATTCTAATGAGGAATCTAACAATTCTGATGTGTTTGAGATTGTTAATCGAGTTCGTAAATCCAAGGCTACGAGAGTTTCATCATCTTCTGACATTATAATTTCTAACTCTGACCTAGATTGAGATGCTAAACTTAGATCAGAAATCTGTAAAGCTATCGCATGTTTCAATAAGTTTAATGAAAGTTCGGCAGTATTTCTATCTCTATCAGAAATACCTATTAAAATTATATTATTAATTTCTGATAGAATTTCATTTGCCAAAGATTTACTTAATGGGCCCGGTAATCTATCATCATATTTCCTAACTAGTACAGACACCTGAAATCTTATTTTATCTAAATTAGACAATTGATTTATTGCCTGATTCTCTAACTCAGATGCCGATTCAACATCCCCTCTAATTCTGGATAAACGTGCCATGAGTAGTTGTTTCTTAGGACTTATCTCTACATCAGACAAATGTTCCTCAGCAATATCATATTCCGCCCTCTCAAAGGCTAAATCTACAGCCTGCATTCGAAAATCGGCATCTTCAGAAAAACGTAAAGCTTCATCAATTATTAGTGCAGCAGAAGCAGTATTTTCTTGAGATATCTGTGATATTTTATCAATTAACCATTCTTTTTCAAAATTCTGAGATTTAACCCGATGATATGATTCCATCCATTGAGCCCTGGGGCCATTTTTCAATGACCAATTGTTTGCTGCAGTATTGTGAAGATTTTTCATTTGATTTTCGGGCCAAAATAATCTACGTACATTTCTAATTAAATGATGTGGCTCAAATTTCTTATTATGCCATCTAAGAATTGCAGATTCATCAAGTTCAAATATTCCCTCGGGATTTAATAATTCGTCAACATCTAGTGGATTCGGGCTAATACTTAGTTCATCCAATGTTGAAATTCCATGACTGCTTAATTTTTCAATTACTGTGGACTCAATAAATTGTTGAACCGCTTCTACTTCTTCTGGCAACTTACTTTCTGGGTTCCAAAGATGTAAGGCTAGAGGATGTCCACCCAACGATTTGACTATTTGATTAGCCTTTTCTTCAGTGATATCTTCTGGAAGTAAATATCGACCATCTTTTTCTGATATACCGGACAAACGAAAATCGGAATATCCTTCAATTAAAGAGAAAGGATTAGGAGATCGAATAATAACTAAAATTGAAGCCTTAATTCCTTTTAATTCATATAATAAATCTTCCAGATTACTGATATGTCTATTATGAATCTCTTGAATCTCATCAATCACTAAGAGATTTTTGTTTTTATCTAACTGTGAAATAATTGCTAGTTTATCTCGTGGGGGGTTACCCCCTAACCATTGTTTAGAAATATCATAAACATCTGTATTCGAATAACAAGTGGCCCAACGAACATTCCAACCTTTATTGAATACCTCATCAACTACTCCTCTGGCTAAACTTGTTTTACCAATTCCTGGTAAACCGCTTAAGAAAATATTTTCTCCATTTATAATTAATCCTAGTAAATCTTGAACTTTCTTATCTCTGCCAAATAATTTTGTAAAATTCGGTATCGAACCATATCCTTTTCCAGTTCTTGATAGAGATTCTAATTCAAATGATTCTGCTTTAGTTCGACCATGGATTGTAATATGCACTACTGTGCGTTTCCGGGAACCCCCCCCGGTAACATGGGCGGTTCGATTAAACACAAAACCTTGTTCTACGAGCCTATTGAGAGGTTTATGGAGGCTTGATCTAACTAAACCGAGTGACTCGGCAAGACCGGGTAGTGAAAGACTCCGAGGGACATCCCAACTTTTCTCAAAATCTTGAGAAAACTCAGAAAGTCGAGAAAGAATACGCCTCTCAGTGTCACTGAGCATGGTACTCGTACAGGTCTAGGGTTCATGGGTATTCACCTCCGCCGCATCAAATAGTTATGGCGCTCGAGAGTGGAGATTTGGACCTCCCCGCTAATCCGGGGGTTTATCTTTTCAAGCAAAAAGATGGAAGAGTATTATACGTAGGTAAGGCAAATAATCTCAAAGAAAGAGTTCGATCATACTTTTCTAGAACTCCTGATAGGAAAATGATACCAACACTGGTTGACAAATCTAATAAAATAGATTTTATAGTGACACAAAATCCTGCTGAAGCACTCGTTTTGGAAAGAGAATTAATACGGAAACATAAACCAAGATATAATTCAATGCTCAAGGACGATAAATCGTTCCCATATATCTGCTTAACAAATGAAGAATTTCCTCGTATAATCTATACTAGATTCCCATCTGATGATTCCATAAGGTGGGGCCCCTTTCCTGACGCAGGTGCTGCTAAAAGAGTAATACAGCTTATTAGAAGATATTTTGGTATAAGAGATGAAGATTGTAGGGGGAAAGACGGTTGTCTAGCGATGCATATTGGTTTATGCAGAGGGCCTTGTTTTGACCCCGAAGGATATGAAAAATTAGTTAATGCTGCTAAAGGAGTATTGAATGGGAATGCAGGAAAATTAATTATAGATTTGAATAAAGAAATGGAGAACTATTCAATAACTTTAGATTATGAAAATGCTGCAAAAACTAGAGATTTAATATCATCAGTCCAGATAATTATTTCTCAACAAATTATTAATTCTAGATTTTACCAAGATTGCGATGCAGTGGGTTTCGCATATCTAAATGACTTAGCAGTAGTAGTAATACTTCATGCCAAGGATGGAAGAATACAGGGAGAAGTAAACTATCCATTGATTCATCGAGGAGATATTAGTGAATCTGTTTCACTAGTTCTTTCGGAACATTATTCAGATAGGAAGCCCCCTAAAGTAATACTTTTGCCTACACCAATTACAAATGTTATGCAACAATGGCTTGAGAATAGAAGAGGAACTAAAGTGGATGTAAGAATTCCAGTTAGGGGAGAGTTGGCAAAGTTACAGAAAATGGCAGAAAGAAATGCAGACATTCAACTTGTAAGACATAAGAATAAACGTTCAGGAAACTTAGAAAAGATTGCGGCTGATGATGGAGCGAAATTATTACAATTGGATTCATTGGATTATATTGTATGCTTTGATATGGCCCAAATCCAAGGTTCTGAGAGAGTAGGTGCATCTATTGTTCTCAGGAAGGGTAGGCCATCGAAAAAGGAGTATAGGACATATCGTGTGAAGACAGATGTATTAGATGATCTTAGAATGATGTCTGAAGTCGTTGAAAGATGGAGTAAAAGACAGGAGGAATGGCCAAATCTATTGTTATTAGATGGAGGGAAAACACATTTAGATACTATTCATAAAACCTTAGAACAAAATGGGATAGATGGTATGTTTCCAGTAGCAGCATTAGCAAAAAAAGAAGAAACAATATTTCGTAAAGGAAAAGAGCCTTTGATTTTAGATAGAAAAGGTAGAGTTCTAATTCATTCAAGAGATGAAGCACATCGATTTGTAAATAAATATCACAGGAAAAGGAGAGGGAAATCTGCACTGAAAAATCCGTTAGAAGACATAGATGGTTTAGGAGCGAAGAAGATACAGGCACTATTGATACATTTTGGCGGATATAAAAAAATAAAATTTGCATCTATTGAAGAACTAAGAAAAGTCCCCGGAATAGGGAAAGAAATGGCTGAAAAGATCTATTCAAAATTAGTTTAAGTAATTGGCTCGTCTAAATCATCATATTTTTCGAATTCATTGTCATCAAAAAATGACTCTTCAACCATTACAACAGGGGAATCCATAGCACCAAATTCAGCAACAGCAACTTCCTCGGTGAGTTGACTTTCTTCAAGTTCTTGTAATATCATTTTCTGCTTACGTTTTTCTTTACGATTTCTTAACAATCGAACCATTAATACGCCCAATAAAGATGAGTAAATTATCAGATGTGGCATTAATTCTATGAATATAAACTTCCAACTATACTCAATATTATAAGTTATGATATCTGAATTTTTTTTACAGTTATTCCACGATTCAGAATCAGGACAAATAGGAGTCAAATAAGTCAATACCTGTCGACCATTTTTCTCAGTAATATTTCCCAATCCACTAGAACTCTCAAATGAGGTCAACCGTAATTCATCTGGCATATGAATTATTATTAATGCCGAGGAACGAATAGTCCCGAATATTGTGTGTTCCATTATAGGAAATATTTGTTGTTGCATTTGAGATTTTTCAAAAGTAAGGCCGTAATCACTAGTAATAGGGCTACCAAACGGCCATTCAAAAAAATTCATAAAAATTGAATTAACATGTGAACGATGAACGTCTAAATTAATTTTATTATTTTTAGAGGCGATGCTCATTTCTGCATTTCTAATAGAAGCTGAGAAATTAATAGGATTCAAATCAGAGGGGGATACCGTATCGGGAATTTCATATATTTCTGATTCAGCAAAAAATGGTGTTGACTGTATATCAATATTTAATTCATATTCTCCGAATCCTAAGTCAATAGGGAAATTTGAAAACACATTTTCTTCAGATATTATGGGGAATAGCGAATTAAGATCGCTGGCAAATTTATCCATTCCTGAATTAGAAATAATTAAATTAATCTCATGACCATTTCCAAAATCTATTGGTGCAGTAATATCAGAACCACCTAAAAGTCCCGCTTCGGATATATTCGTAGATGTTCTTCGATCGCCAACCGCTATAGCTCTACGAATAAGATCTGATGGTATGGGTTCTAATTCAATACCATCCTGCCCTAAATCAATATTTACCCTATGAATTGACAAGGTTAATTGTGCTTCAAAGTTAATATTTATTTCTCCACTTAATTCATTAATTGCGATACTATTCAGGAAAACTTCGGCTGTAGATGTGATACATGTAATCTGCTTAGATGAACATAATAAATCACTTGAAGTGTCTTCACAAGGGTTAGAGGTTAGACAAATTGGGTGCTGCCAATCGAAATTTCTAGTTCCTTCGAAACCAATTTTAGATATCTCTTGAGAATTAAAAGAAGATTGAATCTCTAGAGTAGAACGGTCTCCTTTTGTAGATTTAATCCATTCTGGGAGAAATAGTTCCAAATTAATATTAGTATTAGGAAAATCAGTGGGGATTATATTCTGTAACCAATTAGGATTATTGTTAAACTCGACCTCTATGATACTCATGGCGGCAGCTAAATCTTCATCATTTATTATTGAAAAATCAAGCGTAGAGACATCCCCTAAACTAGAATCTAACATGTTTTCAATTATTTCTGAAATTCTTACTTGAACCGGTTGAGAGCTTGATTGGATATAAATCGGGTAATTTCCAGACATTGCTTCGACACCATCTAGGCAATATCTAACCTCCAATGGTTCGTCACAAGTTTGGCCGGAGATATGTCGGAAATCTAATCCACCGTTTTGGTCAGGTGGAGTGAAATTAGGTTCAATAAACTGAATATCAGAACCAAATAATTCTGAAAGTGCTGAAGAAATTTCTTCAATTGGAATTCCGTCAAGAAGACTAGAAAAATCTTCATCTAATTCATTATTTATCATTCTAATACCGTCTGAAGTGATAAATGGAAGATTCATATTGCCATCATCAAATTCAATTAACCAATCATTCAAGGTATCAGAATCAAGATGATGAACAGATAATTCCATTATGATTTCTGTATTTAAAGAATCTCTGGCATCAATCAAGATATCAATAGTCAAGGCAGGCTGATCATTAGGAATTGACAACACAGAAAGTTGATCACGATTCTTTATTCTAGTAGTAAGGTTTAATGAAATACTAGATTCTATAGATTCTGGTTGAGTATTATCAAGAGATAGATGACCATAAGACTGAGGAGGTTGATTGGGATAATTCTGAGTAAATAATAAGCCAGGACTTTCGACTTGGTATACTGTAGAATAATCAGGAGGGTAAACTGTTAACTCAACATAATGCCCAGCTATTGCTTTAGCATTGAATGAAGAACTGATATCCCCCCCCATAAGCAATAAACCTCTCATCATTCTATCTATATCGCCAGTATCTTCATTGAGCCCTATTTTAGAAGGACTAAGAACTAAGACAAAAACACCTCTAAAACAAATAGGGGGATTGAATGGATCGTTAGAAAAACCATTAACTTCATCGATGGAATCTAGAGATTTAGTGTATGCACATTGAACATCATTCTCTGAAGAAAAATCAATACTAGATATTGTATTAAGAATTGAATCTTCAGTATAATCAAAATTGTCTTCGACATATTCTCTCATATTTGCCTGTATTAAGGATAACATTCTTTCTTCTACTGATATACCATTTCTCTGTAAATCAAGATAGTTTCGAATAAAATCTGCCGGTATACCATCTTCAATGGTACTATCCCCCTCGAGATTTAGATCTTCTAAATTCAAGTCTTGACGTGAAAGTTCGTGTATTGCTGTAGATATCGTTAGTGATACCGTTTCAGCATCATCCACATTAACTGTAATTGAAGACTTAATCCATTCATCTGTAGACGAGCCATCTAAACTAGATTGGTAGTCATCACAAACTCCCTCAATACTATTCCATGTTGAACAAATATCATTTGTTACTTCGGGCTCACCAGGAGGAGGTGATGCCAAAGAAACGGGGCAGATTAACAACAAAACTAGTAACACCACTAGACGTTGCATATTATTATCCAAAAACTCATCTACCATAAGTCTGAATCCATCCTGCATCTCGGATAGTATGAATGAGTGCACCTAAGCCCCACTTGCGACTTCGTAAAATGATTGAATCATATCTCATTTCAGAAGGTAAAGATTCAGAAAATATATCTTTACTAATTGATAATATTCCTAAGAGATGGGAAAAATTCTCAGACATCGTGTTACTACCTAACTCATCCTTCAGAGGAGATTACTGGGAGGAGATAATTTCCGAAAAATTTTGGATATCTATATGTAATGTTTTAGAGGTTAAAAGATTGGCAAGATTAGGAGAAATTGTAGGAGACAAACGTGAATCAACAGTGGAAATATTAGTTGGAGATAATGACTGGGTTATTAGGAAAGAAAGTGGAATTAAGTATGGTTATCCTTTGACTAAATGTATGTTTTCTTCTGGTAATATAAACGAACGACGAAGGATGGGAGAAATCGTTTCTAAAAATGAGATTATTGTTGATTTATTTTCTGGTATTGGATATTATACGTTGCCAATTTTAGTAAAAAGTAAAGTAAAGCATGTCTATTCATGTGAATGGAATATAAATGCAATAAATGCTTTGAAATTTAACCTAAAAGAGAATAAAGTAGAGAATCGATGTACCATTTATGAGGGGGATAACCGGAAAACTACTGGGGACTTATCTAATATTGCAGATAGAGTATTATTGGGCCTCCTACCTACAGCAGAGAAATCATATGATATCGCTTTAAATTGTCTGAAACAAAGTGGAGGAGTTCTCCATCTACACGGACTAGCACCAGCTAATAATCATCAAGAATTAGTTGATAAAACTACTAAACTCCTAGAAAGTTTAGATTACGACTACAGGGTCAAAAATGTCATCATCAATAAAATCAAATCATATGCTCCTCATTGGGATCATTTAGTCTTAGATATTGAAATCAAAAAAAAATAATCTTAACTTTACAAGCATTATGATAATTTGCTATTGCCTATTCGCAGTACCAATGGATGAGGTCTTGGATGCCGAAATTGTCGAAGAAAACCTATTTTCTTTAATTCCAAAAGATCCTTCTTTTTTATGGGTGAAGATTGAATCATTAGTTTTGAAAAATAAAAAGTTAATGATTTTGATGTCTACTATTCTAGTTACAAGTATAATTGTTAGTTCTACGATTTGGTCCGCTGCGGGCCCTGGAGGTTTTAGTAAATCTGATTATGAATGGTGGGAAACACCAGTAAATGAACGATATAATATGGAATTAAATATGACAGGCTGGAGAAGTCAACTTCCAGTTGAGGGATTATACTCATGGACGGGACCAACAGAATACTATGTAGAAGTTGATTTGCCGATTTCAGAACAAGACGTTGGGTATCCTGGACCTGCTCTAATGCATGTTTCATTATGGATGCCAGATGTTCCGAATGGGACAAAAGTTCCCGTAATAGCAACTGTACATCCTTACTATGATTTTGGGGGAGAGGGAGTTTTAGGAGATGACTCTAATCCTAATACTATACCTGATGCAGGTGTTGGTTTGTGGGTACTAGAAGAATTTGTACCTCATGGTTATGCTCTTGCACAAATTTCAACATTTGGTACCGGTAAATCAACTCATTGTCAAGATGTAAAAGGACTTGGT
>Ga0222716_10003149_pt1 | contig 13214 bp, 20 predicted proteins | sample C33_13DmetaG_FD_165044 | JGI IMG/M metagenome (GOLD analysis project Ga0222716, IMG submission 165044) | Estuarine water microbial communities from San Francisco Bay, California, United States - C33_13D | ecosystem: Environmental > Aquatic > Marine > Unclassified | place: USA: California... | reverse complement strand
ACCTTCAATATACCAAGCCTTATTACCATTAGCATATTCAATAGCAGGACCGTCTAACCGATGAAGCTGATCGTTTTGCCGCCAAAACTTATCGCCGCTAGCCAATTCAACTGCAGGACCGTCTTCACGATGACGCCTTCCATTTTGCCACCAAGACTTACTACCATTAGAACGTTCAATGGCAGGTCCATCTAATCGATGAAGATTACCATTTTGCCGCCACCACTTATCGCCGTTGTCGTTTACTTCTACTCTATATTCTTGCATAATCTTATTCCTTAATACGAAGTTTCTTTACATCGATGTTCATTGCTTTTGCGATATCCTCAAGAGTTACTTCGACTTTGTTACGATTATTAAATTCTTCTTCAGTAAGTTTTCTACCTTCAATATACCAAGCCTTATTGCCATTAGCATAATCAACAGCAGGCCCGTCTAACCGATGACACTTATCATTTTGATACCAAGCCTTATCACCATTAGCATATTCAATAGCAGGTCCATCTAACCGATGAAGCTCACCATTTTGATACCAAGCCTTATATCCATTAGCATGTTCAACTGCAGGACCGTCTATCCGATGAAGCTTACCATCTTGATACCAGTGCTTATCGCCATTAGAACGTTCAATAGCAGGGCCGTCTATCCGATGCCGCTCATTGTTTTGATACCATTCTCTATTACCGTTGTCTTTTACTTTTACTACGTACTCTTGCATACTATAATTATATCAGTGTTCCTTAATACGAAGCTTATCAACGTCGATGTAACATCGGCCGCCGATGTTCTTAGCTTTAGCAATATCTTCGAGAGTTACTTCTACTTTGTTATTTCTATTGTTAAATTCTTCTTCGGTAAGTTTCTTACCTTCGATGTACCAAGCCTTATCACCATTAACATATTCAATAGCAGGGCCGTCTAACCGATGACACTTACCATTTTGCCACCAAAACTTACTGCCACTAGCCAATTCAACAGCAGGACCGTCTAACCGATGAAGCTGATCGTTCTGCCACCAAGACTTATTACCATTAGAACGTTCAATAGCAGGTCCGTCTAACCGATGACACTTACCATTTTGATGCCATTCCTTATCGCCAGTAGACCATTCAACTGCAGGACCGTCTAACCGATGAAGCTCATTGTTTTGATACCAATACTTATCGCCGTTGTCTTTTACTTTTACTTTATATTCCTGCATACTATTATTATATCAGTGTTCCTTAATACGAAGCTTATCAATGTCGATATTCATAGCTTTAGCAATATCCTCAAGAGTTACTTCTACTTTGTTACGAGCATTGAATTCTTCCTCGCTAAGTTCTTTACCTTCGATGTGCCATTCCTTATAGCCATCAGCATCTTCAACAGCAGGACCGTCTACCCGATGGAGTTTATCGTTTTGATACCAAGCCTTATCACCATTAGCCAATTCAACAGCAGGTCCATCTAGGCGGTGAAACTTACCATTTTGATACCATTCCTTACCGCCACTAGACCATTCAACAGCAGGACCGTCTAGACGGTGAAACTTACCATCTTGATACCATTCCTTATAACCGTTGTCGTTTACTTTTACTACGTACTCTTGCATACTATTATTATATTAGAGTTCCTTAATACGAAGCTTGTCAACATCAATGTTCATAGCTTTTGCGATATCCTCAAGAGTTACTTCTACTTTGTTATTTCTATTGTATGATAGAGGGATTGAAGTAGTGGTCTATATGATATTGTTTCATTTTAAATGTATGATGTTCTCAGCCGGGAAGGAAAGTATGTATGGTTTATGCCAACGTGGAGCGGCTATGATTCTTTCCAAAGGGTCTAGACCCAGGCCTTCAATACGCTCACCGGGTACATCTGAAAATCTAAGGATATCAACGAACGCTGTATCATACCCTCCTAACTCAACAGAGTACTTTTTAACGACAATATACTCATCCTCGACTGTATTATCACCTGTCGAGTAGCCTGGATACACACCTGGCTTTATCTTAACTTCATCGAATAGCTCTAGTGTCGGTGCATCAGGGAGTTGCTTGTTCATACTATCATTATATCGGTGTTCCGGTGTTAAATACTATTATGAATGACATCTTTCTAATGATAACAATAATAATGCTAGCTTACATGGCGTATATCTTGCTTACGGATTATTAGCATATACCACCTCTATAGTAAAAAAAGATACCATACTGACTGATAAGAGCTACGAGGCTGTATAAATAATATTATGGAATATGTAAATTTAAACAAATGTAGATCGTATAAGATTACACTAGCTGGTTTAACTAAACTTGTAGATCAAAGTTGTTCTGAAGTTATTATAGTTAATAGGACTGGTGCTGATATTACTGTCAATGATAGTGGTTATAGTGATGCTGCAAATGCATTTGTATTAGGTAATACAGAAAGCTTTACTTTTAGAGGCGTTACTAATAGTGATGAGATAAGTGCCACTGGTACTGGTGACATATATATTAGGACACAATTTTATAGTAACACACCATCAAGATAAGTAATGATATCTTATTACTCCATATCATCCGCAGGAACTTTAATTAAATAATAATATGGCAGATATTACAGTAACAACAGACATTGATACTTTTCTCCGAAGTGTAAACAATGCAGATGCTCGCAACAACCTTGGTGTAGTTACTGCTACGGAAACAGCCAAAGGTTTGGTTGAACTAGCTACCGCCGCAGAAGTAGCTGCAGGTTGGTCGAGCGCAGCAGATAAAGTTGTTAGATCATCACTGATACCTACTAAGGTAGAGGGTGGTGGTGTGATATTAAAAGGTGCAACAGACCCTACTAGTGGAGGAGCTAACACAGGAGCAGATAGTTTAATTAGCGGAGCCTCTAACAATAACAACACTGGAAGTTACTGTTCAATTAGCGGTAATAGTAACACCACTAACTCTGGTAACAGTAGTTTAATTAGCGGTGGTTTAAACTACTCTAACTCTGGCTACTATAGTTCAATTAGTGGTTTTTTAAACAACGATAACTCTGGTAGCTATAGTTCAATTAGTGGTTATTTAAACCACTCTAACTCTGGAAACTGGTGTTCAATTAGTGGTTATTTAAACCACTCTAACACTGGAAACTATAGTTCAATTAGTGGTTCTAGCAACTACAGCAACTCTGGAACACACTGTTCAATTAGCGGTGAATATAACAATAACAATGAGGGAAACTATTGTTCAATTAGTGGTTCTAATAACTACTCTAACACTGGAACACACACCTTAATTAGTGGATTCGACAACTCCTCTAACAGTGGAACTCATTGCACAATTAGTGGGTATGGCAACAGTAGCAACTCTGGAGATTACAGTTCAATTAGTGGTTACTACAACTCCTCCAACACTGGAACATACTGTTTAATTAGTGGTTATAATAACAACACTAACTCTGGAGATGAGTGCTTAATCAGTGGTTCTGGTAACTACTCCAACAGTGGTCACTACTGTTCAATTAGTGGCGATAGTAACTACACTAACTCTGGAGATTACAGTTCAATTAGTGGTTTTAATAACCACTCTAACTCTGGTGGCTCCTGTTCAATTAGTGGTTATAATAACAACACTAACTCTGGAACACGCTGTTCAATTAGTGGTTATTACAACCACACTAACTCTGGAACACACTGTTTAATTAGTGGTGCTAATAACTACTCTAACTCTGGAGATTACTGTTCAATTAGTGGTTATTATAACGACACTAACTCTGGTGACTCCTGTTTAATTAGTGGTTCTGGTAACTACTCTAACTCTGGAACATACTGTTCAATTAGTGGTTTTTACAACCACTCTAACTCTGGTGACTCCTGCTTAATTAGCGGCAATAGTAACACCTCTAACTCTGGAAATATGTGCTTAATCAGTGGTGAATTCAATCACACTAACTCTGGAGACTGGTCAACAATTAGTGGCGATAGTAACCACACTAACTCTGGAGATTACAGTTCAATTAGTGGTTCTCGTAACAACACTAACTCTGGTGAGACCTGTTCAATTAGTGGTTTTTACAACTACTCTAACTCTGGTGACTCCTGTTTAATTAGTGGTTCTGGTAACTACTCTAACTCTGGAACACACTGTTCAATTAGCGGTAATAATAACCACACCAACTCTGGAACACACTGCTTAATTAGCGGCAATAGTAACACCTCTAACTCTGGAAATAAGTGCTTAATCAGTGGTGAATTCAATCACAATAACTCTGGAGACTGGTCAACAATTAGTGGTAGAAGTAATTACTCTAACTCTGGAGATTACAGTTCAATTAGCGGTAAAAACAACGTCAGCAACAGTGGAAACTACAGTGTAATCAGTGGATACGAAGCGGGGAACAACACTCTAGATTACTCAAGAGTGCATGGTGGTGGTAACGATGCTCGTATCATCGACTCTGTAGCCAAGACTAGCACTTCAGATGCAACACCAAGAACTTTAACACTCGGCGGTAACACAGAATCAGCAACTAATAGAATCAACATACCTACAGATACTGCATGGGCATTTACAGCAACTATTATTACTAAAGACAGTACGAGTTCAAAAATACAAATGTGGGTTCGTCAAGGTCTCATATACAACGATGGTGGTACAACAACATTGGATGGAGTGGTAGGTGTAGGAGCAGATCGTGATGTTGGTTCACTTGGAGCGTCTATAGCAATCACGGCAGACAATACGAACAATGCTTTGAAAATACAAGGTATTGGTGTTGCTTCAACTGATTTAAACTGGTCTGCTAGAATAGACATAACACAAGTAGGGTAAACAATTTAAATAAATAAAAATATATGGCAATTAAAACAGATTATACAGGAGGTCCTGGCGGTTATACATCTATCGCCAACAAAGAAGCCGCCTATGCCCTGACAGGTGTGGCAGTCGGCACGGTTTATAAGACCGAGGACACGGGTCAGGTGCTTGAAAAAACAGGTCACGTTCCAGCGATCCAACAGAGCTTCAAGATCTCGGATCGTGGTAATCCTTACAATGATAGGGAGAATCCTGCTTCTAATCCTAATTATAGTTTTACAGGCGATTCTGATCTCTGGGTTTGGAACGCTACAAACTCACGATTTGAGTTTTTAGATTTGGCAGAATTTACAAACCACATAACGCATAACGGAACCAAGTGGATTCTTCAGCACCATTCAGATGATTTGTTCGGTTCTCCTGTGTGTGATGCTTCCGTTCACCCCGCTGACGTGGTGGGTGACTGGACTGATGTCAGTGTTGGTATGACAAGAGGTGAGATTACAACGGGTGATTTAACCGTTTACGAACCTCGCAACTGGAAGCATGACGGCACAATCTTGGTCAACGACAACGACGAGAAACAACTTCTAACCAACCTGCCAGACGATCAGCAGGTTAAGATCGTTGGCGAGGGTGGACGCATTGAGCAACTACCACCATCACCACTACCAGACATTAAACGTGGCTTTATTATTTCTAGTGATGGCAATCCAAGAAGTTCTGTTTCAGACGGAAACAACTCTGTTTCTGGTGCTTTTTTCTGGCATGAGACTGATGGTCAGTTTGTCAGGGATGATGATGGGGGTTATTATTCCGCTTATGTTGTGCATGATGGATCTAGGTGGCAAATAGGCTACCAGATGGGCTACTTCTTTCAATCAGACCTGTGTGCCTCTACTGTTCACCCTGCTGACGCTACGGGATGGACTGCCTATGACGCACTTGCGGGCATTGGTCAAGGAACGATAGCTGATGATGGATTGGTTAAGACACGCGCATGTGAAGTCTACAATTCACCACAATATAATACATCAGGAAGTACCCTGTGGGTCACGATCAAGAACATGGTTTATTTGACTGTCTATGATGGTGCATTTGACGGCCCCTTCGAGGTGAACGGTGTCACCGTGGAAGAATTTGGAACGGTCGGGGTCGGGTGGGTTCCCGTCAATGCACTTATACCCACCACCCAACACCCGTCGTTCATGATAAACTTCTACACCATCGAGGTCAATGGAGAGAACAGTTTAAACTTTCAGTTAACACCCAGCACGAACTTGATGGTTCTAGGTAACGATTTAGTTCTTCCTGACATATTCCCAAGCGGAGCATCGGTAATGATTACTACTGCCGGCTAACCAAACAAACTTATGAAAACATACCTATTCAACTCCCTAACGGGCTACATGATCCAATGCAATCCGCACAAACGGATGCTCAAATTTGAAACTACGATTGACGAGACGGATGAAAGCCCGTTTCCAAAGCGCACAGTTACGCCGCTGAATGAGATCCGCTCAAGCGATTTGGAGTTTGATACAGCTACCGAGACTTTGCAAATCGTTGATGACGAGATCAAAGTTGTCCCGCGTCCTGCGGTTGCACCAGTTGTGCCTAAGTCTGTGACAAACTACCAACTCAGACAAGCGCTCAACGAATCACCAGAAGATAGAGCCGCAGTGGATGCATTGGTTAATGGGTCAGATGATCCTAACATTAAAGACGGCTGGGAGCATGCTTCTGAGTTCAAATCTGACAACGCACTTTTTGTAGGTGCAGTAACTTATCTGGGCTGGTCACAAGAAAAGGTCGATGACTTGCTCATCCTTGCTTCAACCTTTGAGTAATTATAATAATAAGTGGACTACCTAAAAATATAATATATAATATATGTAATGAGAACAATTAATTATATATGTGGTCTACCAAGAGCAGGTTCTACACTCTTAGCTAACATTCTGGCTCAAAATCCTGACATTCACACAACACCTACTAGTGGTTGTCATGATGTTCTTTTTGGTATAAAGAATAATTGGGATAAACTCATTGAGCATAGAGCGAGCAAGGATCTATCTGATAAGAAGAATCTCAAGAGAGTGTTATCAGCTTCACTTAATTCCTACCACAATACAGAAAGACCTATTATTATCGACAAGGGTCGTGGATGGACTTCTATGTTAGAGATGCTAGAGTTCATTACTGACGAGAAAGCAAAAGTTTTAGTTCCAGTTAGAAGCATTCCACAAATACTTTCTAGCTTAGAAAAGCTACACCGTAAGCAGGTTGCAACAGGACAACAAGATGGTGAATATGTTGCGAGTCAAACTGTGCAAGGAAGAACAGACCAACAGTTGCAAAATAGCAGTGTGTTAGGTCTGGCTTATGACAGACTAAAGGATGCATATCATCGTGGTTATGGTGATCGCCTTCATCTAGTAGAGTTCGAATCCCTAACACATGATCCAGAAAAGACGATGCAGGATGTTTATGACTTCTTAGGTATTAAACATTTCACACACGATTTTAAATCAGTAGCTCAATACACTCACGAGGATGACTCTGTTCATGGAGGTATGGATCTACACACTATCCGTCAAGAGGTCAAGCCCGTTAGGGATGACTCTATCGAGATTCTAGGAAAAGAACTCGTTGATAAATTCTCAGGTTCCGAGTTTTGGAGAACCAAGTAATCCAGTAGAGCGTCTGCATTATATTAAACCTAATAGCTCAACCTAAACAATAAATAAACAAACAATGTCTATCCTAAATAAAACAACACCCCCTGCTCAACCAGCAGATGAAACCCGTCGTGCCTCCCGTGTAATTAACATAGCTAACAGATCAACTGAACAGATGATTCGAAGCGTAAATCAAGGGCTGGACACTATTTGGAATGCACCTGATCCAGCGGCTGTACTTACTGCGCTTGGAACTGATGCAGGAGCGGCTTTTGCTCTCAATACTGCAACTATCGCTTTCCTAGTAGAGCAACTGGCTGGTGGAGATTACCAATCAGACCTCGATGAAATCCTTGCTAAAGTTGCAGCTATTCCAGCTCACACTATAGCTAAAGATGGCTCAGTTAAACTCAAATAATATTGATTGGGTAAATTAACTGTAGTCAATTAACCAACAAAACCAAGCTCAAATAATCTACGAAACCTCTCTGTACCTTCTTCAGTAGAGGTTTCGTACAGCTTATTTCTAAACTCTACATCAGTAACAGTAGGTGCTGCAGACTTGTAGGGGTGATCACTTGGTAGTTCATCAACCATACCCCACTTCCATGCTGTATAACCTTCTAGCTTTTGTTTATCAGCGGTTGAAATATCATCAGCCTGTACTACGACAAACTCACCAATATGGTATAAAGTACCAAGAGTGATATTGATTTTTTACTTTTAGGTTATAAAATAATATATATGAGTAAACAAATTTTATTTGACGATGATGGTCGTAAAAAGATTCTAACTGGTGTTAAGACGCTAGCTAAAGCTGTTAAGGTTACACTAGGGCCTAAAGGTCGGAATGTAATGATCGAGAAATCGTTTGGTGTACCTGCTGTAACTAAAGACGGCGTCTCAGTCGCTAAAGAAGTTTTATTATCAGACCCATTCGAAAATATGGGTGCCCAGATGGTACATGAGGTCGCTAGTCGAACTGCTAATAGTGCTGGTGACGGTACAACAACTGCTACAGTACTCGCTGAAGCAATCTACCAGGAAGGTCTCAAGAGTGTAGCGGCTGGATCTAACCCTGTATTTGTCAAGAGAGGTATTGATAAAGGAGTAGCTGCAGCTGTTGATAGCATTAAAGCAATTAGTAAGCCAGTTAAAGATATGAATGATATTCGCCAGATTGCGACTGTATCTGCTAACTGGGATAAGGACGTTGGTGATATTATCGCTAATGCAATGGAAAAGGTAGGCGGTGATGGTACTATTACTGTTGAGGAAGGCTCTGGCCTAGAAACTACACTGAACGTTGTTGAGGGTATGCAATTTGATAGAGGTTATCTGAGCCCACACTTTGTAACAGATGCAGCAAGTATGGGTGTATCGTTTGACAATGCTTTAATTCTACTATGTGAGAAGAAGATTACTAATTTAAACGAGCTACTACCACTCTTACAGCTAGTTGCTAAAAAGAATGACCCTCTGCTTATTCTTGCTGAGGATGTTGAAGGTGAAGCACTCTCTGCACTTGTTGTAAATAAGTTGAGAGGTACACTGAACGTCGCAGCGGTCAAGTCTCCAGGCTTTGGAGATAGACGGCGCGACTCACTATATGATATAGCGGCACTTACTGGAGGGTCTGTTATAACTAGTGATGATACTCTTCGACTAGAGAATGTTAAGCTCGAGCATCTTGGTAAGGCTCGTAAGGTAACGGTCACGAGTGAAGCTACTACGATCGTAGATGGTGGTGGTGCAGATACAGCGATTGCAGCGCGTATCGATCTAATTAAGGAAATGATTAAACAGTCTAGTACTGAATTCGACCGAGACCAGCTACAACAGCGACTAGCTAAACTATCAGGAGGTATTGGTGTTATTAGCGTAGGTGCGCAGACAGAACCTGAGATGAAAGAGAAGAAAGATAGAGTAGATGACGCACTAGCCGCTACAAGAGCAGCAGCAGAGGAGGGTATTGTGCCGGGTGGTGGTACCGCGTTGCTTAAAGCTAAGTGTGCAGTTGCTGATGCTGCAGATTCTCTTGAGGGTGATGAAGCTATTGGCGCTAAACTAGTAGTGAATGCGGTTGAGGCACCAATTAGACAGCTATGTAAGAATGCTGGCGTAGATGGTTCGCAAATTGTTCTTAAGATATTTGAATCAGGCCTAGGCTACAATGTATCAACAGATGAGTACGTTGACTTACTTGAAGCTGGTATTGTGGATCCGACGAAAGTGACGAGGTCTGCTCTACAGAATGCTGGTTCAGTAGCCGGAATGCTACTGACTACTGAATGCTTAATTGTAGAAGAACCATCCTCGACTAGTGCTGAAATGCCTCACGAAATGGGATCACCCATGGGTGGAATGATGCAGTAAAAAATTACTCATAACAACAAAAAGGGGGGGTGATCAGCTGATTGTCCCTCTTTATTTGTATAAATACTGCGTGTAAGATACGTTAGATGTACATAGTATTACATACGATAGTAACCTTATATATATTATAATCACCCTTGTTAGGCATGATTGTCCTTGCAGCATGCACAATGCATCACTGAGTCAACCCGTCTCTAATTTACAATCTCTTTTAGTTTGATCTTGTTTCTACCGAACTTACGTCCAGATCCATCGACAGCTAGAATCCAGCCCGTCTTTGTTGTTGTAAACTGCCATTCGTTATGCAATCCAAACCGGTCACCTGTAAAGTGAATACCTAAAGCACCCCACATAGTCAATGCCTCAATTATAACCTCTGTACCACTATCATCTATTAGCCATTTTTTCTTTTTCATCTATCCTTTATTATTTATATCATCTCTCAGTAGACCGTCAAATGGCTCAATATCTACGCTGAGCCAATTTTGTACAGCAGGATCGGGTAACTCATCTCGAGATTCTCTCACTTCTGATAAGTCACAACCTTTATCCATAAATGCACCAGCTACACTGTCTGCATGGTAACCGGTTGCCACGCATAAGCCATACAGGTGGTCAACTAGTTCGTAGATAGCAATCTCATCGTCTTCAGTTTCTATTGCAATCTTGTTACCGCAATGCTCTATTGTTATTTTCATTAGTTAAAGTTCAGGTTATCCTTCTCGTCAATAACATCGAACTCTCCGATGATATCACTCTCTTCAATGTTCGGGAATTGATCTTCCATTTCACGAAGTCTCTCAACATGCTTTACTCTACCCATATACCAATCATGCCACTTACCTGATGGCTTACGTTCTTTATATTTCAAATATAGGTCGAGCGCATCATTCCACTCGTTATAGTTTAGTTTGCTTAATGTATATCTCATCTACTATTAGTATATGATAGTTCCAAAAAAGGTCAACTTTAACCAGCATGTGCTAGACTGCGATATTCTTGCTAAAATTCTTAACACAACTTCTAGCACCCGAAGGTACAAAGTAAGCCTTGTTCTTTTTCCAAGAGTCTGCAGACATTATCTGAATCTCTCCTCCTGTCTTGTGATCCCATATACGGACCCCTCTAGGACGCTCAACATCGTTACTAAATGCGCATTCTTTACACCTCTTTAGTCCTAATTCTAATCGAGCTAATTCTACCGGCTTTCCGCAGCCGCACATTGTCGTATTATTCATACTATTATTATATCAGTGTTCCTTATGCTATTTGCCGTTAAATCGTTAGCGGTAATAATCATTTTATATATTTAAGGGATTTTTTAGCGTGGTGCATCATCGTCCCTATCTCTCCATTCCTGCACGCCCTGCGTAATTCGCTCTCGTGGTATTCAATAAGAAACAACCGAACAAGGCATTGTATCCAACGCCATGCATCGTTGGAGGGTTTAATTAAAAGTTTTCTCATGGCGTGGCTAAATTTAGACGTTAGCTTTCCTATTTTTAAACCACCACTTGACTGTGAGGATCGTGTCGGGAATTACATACTTCCAGAAGTCGAAACACTTGATTTTGTATCGCTCGCCCTCCTTGCATGCCGTGAATATGTCATATGATTCTCTCATGTGTCGTAACGGGTTCCAAATTTATTCCAGTGCCATGAGCATACGTCGATCATGTCGTGACCTGTTGTGTTGGCTCCGTTGGCGTATGATATTTTTACAGCTTCCTTGAGATCCTCTTTCGTGTATCCACCAAAAAAGCGAACAAGGCGTTGCTGGCAATCCCTTACCCATTGGGGTTTTCGTGATTTGCTGGATTGCCGTGTGGTTTCTTGTGTTGTCATAGATTTATCGTGGTTAGTCGGCTTTTTGGTGGATGTTTGGTCGGTCGCATTCATTGGTCGTTATGCTAAAAAACATAAGGCTTTATTTTGTTCTCAGTTACGTCTCTATCATACTTAGCTACTGCCTGTGGGGAATACCCCATTACGAATAAAAATCTTGTATGCCGACTCATTCTCCATGCTGACTTACCGCTAATATAAGGCATTAGCTTTCTCACATAATAGATGTATTTAATAATCCAAATTGCTCTTTTCATAGTCATTGGTTTGGTGGTCATGAGTCATCACCAGCGTTCGCAGGAGAATGACGAAGGCAGTTTTTGCAAGTCACGTCCTTCCAGTTTCTAGCGAGTTCTCCCCGTGGTGGTCGCTTAGACCAATATCCCTTACCACCTCGGCAGATCGTTGTGGGGATGAGTTCGTATTGCCCGAACCCTGCGTATCGCTCAACCTTGTCCTTGTAGTTAGCTTTGTGTATCGTCGTTTTCATAATTAAGAATGCGAACAAGGCATTGCTGCCAACGCTTCGCGTGTCAGAATTTAGTCGTTCGGCAAAGAAATGGGATCGCCAGCGCAAGCAAGGTGAAACGTGCGTTCATCCAGTTTGCGGACAGCTTCACCAAAGATGTAGGCTCCAAATTCTCCAACTTTTCCCCACTGCCCCGCTGTGGTTTCCCGTAGTGCGATGTAGTCATGGAAGCAGTCGCCCGAATCCCGCACCCGCAAACACAAGTCGCCGTCTTTGGGGAGCCACTTACAGCTTCCCATACGGTGTTTATGGTCTGCGTCGTTATAGCGGTAGATGTTGCCGTGTCCTCCCCTCATATTCCATTTTCCTATTCTGTGTATGTTTCTTAGTCTGCTCATAAATTAAATTTGGATAACAAGCACATGCAGAGCAACTTCGCTCCGCTCTGCGCCTGTCCTCAGTCGTTCATAAGTTTATTGGTCGGGACTCTGTGAGTCACCTTGATCGTTCTCCAAAGAAACTGGATCGTAGGTTTTCTCAAAGATTGCAGGCTTGCATGGGTAGAACTCGCCCTCTACGCCTTTGATGATCCAGTCGCCTATGTTGGCGAGGTGTTCGCCTTCAAGCGTCTTGATGACTAACCCCCCTTCAACCTTGCTGTGATCTATGTAGAAATTAGTGCCATCCGTCGCCATGTGACTTCGGTGCGTTCCGTCTAGGAAGTCAAACATGGGTCTGTGAGAACTTCCGTCCCATTCAAGGGCTTCGATTATTACTGGTTTCTTTTGGTATTTCATAAGTCGTAAAAATTAAGATGGAGAACAAGGGGGATGGACTCAATCTGCTTCACCGTGACGTCGCTTGCTGTTAGCTAATATAGGATTTGATTGTTTCCCTATGCGTCGCAAATTCTGCTGGCTTAACCCATCGCCCAAATCGTGAGCGAGTAACCTGAACTTTTACCCCTGGAGATTCGGGGTGGTAAAGATCCTCCGTCTGAATAGATAAAATTAAGCTAACAAGCCGCTGAATCCGACCGCTAGAGCTTGGTTTGGTTTCTGT
>Ga0222716_10003147_pt1 | contig 13218 bp, 16 predicted proteins | sample C33_13DmetaG_FD_165044 | JGI IMG/M metagenome (GOLD analysis project Ga0222716, IMG submission 165044) | Estuarine water microbial communities from San Francisco Bay, California, United States - C33_13D | ecosystem: Environmental > Aquatic > Marine > Unclassified | place: USA: California... | reverse complement strand
TACTTGGTTGGACTGGATTACCAGAAGAATTTTCATATTTAAATAAATTTGATAATTATCAATGGATATTTATTTTTTTAAGTTGGTTAATTAGTTATTTTCTTTATAATTTATTTTATTTAATTTTAAAAAGAAAAAAATATAATTATTATCAATTAGTTATTAATAATTTAAGATTCATAACAGTTAATTATTTATCTTTATATATTTGGTCTTTAAATGTAGTTATCAATTGTACTAGCGATAGATATAATTTTTTTGAATTATTTATAAGTTTGCTAATAATATCTTTTTTATCATTTGGATTTCCTTCTTTAATTTTATTCCTGAATACAAAAAATTCTTATAGAGAATATTTTAAAAACTTAACTTTATCTTATAAAAATAAAATATATATTTTTCTAGAATTAATATTCAAAAACTTAGTAGGAATTTATATTGCTTTTTATTATTTTTGGAAAGTTGGAAATAATTACAGTTTAATAATAATTAGTTCAATATTAATAATATTTAATTTAATCAAAAACAATTTTAAAAATTATATGGATAAAAAAATATATTTAATATCAAATATCTTATCTTTAATAATTTTAATAATTTCTGAAATAGAAATATTAGTAATACAAAATTTTATAACATTTATTTCAAAATCTTCTATAATGTTAATTTTGATAGGATTTAATTTATATTTTATCTGTAAAAAAAGATTATTAAAAAAAGATACTACCAAAGAAGAATTTATTGATATAGAACTTGGAAATAAAAATTCTAATTAAAATTAATAAGGTCGTCTTATTTAAATTATTATTTTATAAATAATTTAATTATGAAATATTTAAAAATTAGCGAATTATCAGAAATAGTTAAAAATTCTTTACCATTTAAAACTTTAAAAATTATAGGAGAGATTAGTCAAATAAAATCATCACAAGGTAATTTATTTTTTAATTTAAAAGATAAATATGCATCAATTAAAACAATAATATGGAAATCTAAATTAAATAATATTGAAAATAAATTGAAAGATGGAGATAGTGTTGTTTTAAAAGGAAGATTAGATTATTATCAAAATAATAGTACAATAAGTTTTATTGTTATTAAAATCATTAGACATAATGGAGTTTGAGAATTACACAAGATTTATAAAGAAACCAAACAAAAATATGAAAAATTAGGATATTTTTTATCTATTAAAAAATTAGCAATTCCGGTTATTATTAAAAATATTTTATTAGTAACTAGTGAAACTGGTGCAGCAATACAAGATTTTTTTTATGGATTAAAAAATAATCGATCTTTAGTAAAATATGATATTTTAAATGTAGCGGTTCAAGGTAGAAATTGTCCAGGTAATATTTGTAAAAAACTATCTTTAATACAAAAAGATTATGATTTAATTGTAATTACTAGAGGTGGAGGATCTTTTGAAGATTTATTTGGTTTTTCTAAACCAGAATTAATAGAGTTTATTTATAATTTTAAACAACCAGTTCTTAGTGCTATTGGTCATCAAGTAGATGAATCATTATTAGATTTTGTTGCAGATGCAGTTTCTCCAACACCATCATTAGCTGCACAATATATTGTCGATAGAAATAAAAAATATATTTATAATTTGAAAGTGAACAGAGATAAATATCAAAAAGAATTATTTGAAAAAGAATTTGAAAAATCAAAAAATTTAAGAAAATTAAATAAAAAATTATTAAATTTTAGAAATGATATAATAAATGAAACTAAAAATATTAAAGAAAGATTGTGGAAAGTTTTATATAACATTCCAAATCAAAAAATGTTAAAATTAGGAAGATTTCGCAATATGTTAAAATCAAATTACATGATATTTCCAAGAATAAAAATGAATTACTTAGATAAATTTAAAACCTTTATAAATGGATATATTATAAAATTAAATGATTTGAAAAATTTACTTGATAAAAAACAAGACGTAACTTTGTATTCAAATAATAAAATCATTAAAAATCCTTATATCTTAAATAAAAAAATTATAAATAATAAAGATATTAAACTTATTTGGAATAACTTTGAATATGATATAATATTGAAAGAACCGAAAATTATAATTTAATAAATTTTTTTATAGTTTTTAGTAGAAGATTCTTTTAACTTCTGTCTTATTTTCATTTTTAAATTATAATTTATTTTTTCGTTGACTAAAATCTTGTAAAAATTTATCAATACGTATTTTGATTGAGAACTCAAATATGTTTTTTTATTAAGTTCCCTTATCTGACTTTTACTTAAATTATAAACAGATGAATCAGATTTTCTTAATACAAGTGAAAATATTTTTATAACATCATTTGTTGTTGATGATAAGTTATAATCTGATTTTTTTGGTTGGATAACTCTTCTATTTGTAAATGGATATTTATCTATTTGACAATTAATAACCTCTCTATTTAATTTTTCAATCGAAAAGATAATTTCACTATCTTTAAACCATGCCATTCCAGTAGTTTCATTATTAGATTCTGATGGAAAAGTATCAATTTTAAAATCTTCTTCAACTTCAATTATGTAATATCTAACTGATTTTGTAACAATACCATTTTTACGATCATTTACTGTAATATATTTAGTTTCATCATTTATTAATGAATTATCTAATTCATATCCAGTTTCTTCATTAAATTCTCTTAGCGCACATTTTCTAAAATCTTCTCCTTCTTCTAATTTACCTTTAGGAAATCCCCAGCAATTAGATTCAGATTGAATCATAAGTATTTCTATATCATGAATTGTCATTCTTCTTCCTATAGTTTCTTTTTTTATCTTATACAATATTATACCTGCCCCTTTTAAATATGTATTATCATAAAAACTTTCAGATTTTTTATCACTACTTTCAATTTCAATATTACCATCATATTCCATATCATGCTTAGCATATTTTGAAGCTGGAATTTTAGTTAATGTAAACTTAATATCTTTTGTAAATAACCATTCGAACTTTTTCTTACTATCTTTCATTAACTCATCTAATAGTTTATTCATTTTAGATTTATAATCTGATGGAACCTTCTTACTATCGATTCCAATTATTAACATCATATTTAAATAATCTACAAAAACAGACTTTTTACTTTCATCAATTAAATTATTAGATACAATATGTTCAAAGTTTTTTAAAGATTCTAATATTCTATCATTTACACTTTTTTTTACTATTTTTTTATTTTCTAATGATTCATCTTTTTTAGCAATATCCAAATTATCAACTACATTAAAAGCAGCTGTTAATTTTTCTTTTTTATTAATTGCATTTTGTAAAGTGAAACTTGTACTTTCACTTTTCTTTGGAAAACTTTTATTTGGGCGATTATCTGAAAAATTTAAATCACCATAATCTTCACAATCAGACTCATCTTCTGATGCTGATGCTGATTCTGATTCAGATTCAAATACAAAAAATTCTCCTTTATTATTATTAAATATTTCTGACTGTGACATCATAATTTTAAATTATTAATAAATAAATTTATTTCAATTTTTTTTTAGTTGAAAATTTGACTCTTTTCGGATATTTTGTAGTGTTAACAAAATCAAAACTAATTGATCTACTTCTCTTTTTTGTAACCAAAGCAGGTTTAATCGGTGAAGTAGCAGAAATTGATGAAGGACATGAAGAAAATCTATTACTCTGTAATAGAATATTTCTATTATCCGCTGATTTACTTCTTATAATATGCGATCTTCTACCTTTAACAATTTTTGGAAAACTTGCTTCAATTGGATGATCATTTGATTCTATTTCTAAATAAGAAGTACTTGACGAAGATGTAGTACTAAAATTATCTATTTCCTTTACTTTCAATCCTTGAGTAAAATTTTTAATTTTAACTATATCATTAGTAATAATACTAAATGTACCTGAAAGTAATCCATCTTTAAAATTACCAATATATTTCTTTGATTTGTAAGTAAAATCTAAAACTCCATAACCATCAAATTTATTATTTTTCCAATAACCATCATAAATAATCTTTTTATTGAAATTTTCATGAAAATATTCTTGGTGACCTCTACCACACTTCATATCATTTTTCCATTTTCCATTATATATTGAGCCATCCACATCAAAAAATCTTCCATAACCTTCTCTTTTATTATTATACCATTCTCCATAATAATATGAACCATTATTATATTTTTTTCTACCATAACCATATTTAACAATATTATTATTTATAGAATTAAAACTTCCAAAATATAATCCATCTTTTTCTTCTAAACAAGGAATAGATTTTTCATGTTCACACAATGCTATTCCTTCTTGTAATCTATTTACATCAAAATTTAATTCATTATCAGAATCATTTCCTGAATCATCTGTATATCTAGTTTCGTGTGAATCACCAGAATCATAACAAATATCTTCATCTTGAGACATACCCAGACTTTTATTAATTATATTATTTCTTTCTTCCATATGATTTATTTATTATATAATAATTATTTTTTTTCAATTTTTTTAATACATTTAAAACTTTAAATTTAATAAATATAATGAGTAAATTAGAAGATATTAAAAAAAGGATTGATAATTTAAATTCAATGCCTAATTTAAAAGAAAAAATAATATCTATGAAAGAAATAAAGGAAGAAATAGATTTTGAACAAAAGAAATCTGAAAAAATAATGAAAAAATTAAATGAATTTAAATCAAAAAAAATAGATAAATATAAAAAAAAAAGTTTAACTAAATTGCAAAAATTATTTGATGAAACAGATGATTTTGATAAGAAATTAGATATTTATAGTCAAATATGTTTTAAGATAGATAAAATAGAAAATGAATTATTTGGTGATTTAAAAAATTCAGATTCTGAAGAAATAGAATTCGAATCAGATAGTGATTAAATTAACTAAATGTATAATTACATTTACATTGCCTGCATAATAGACCAGGTTTTTTATTATATAATTTAAATTTTGTATTAGTACTATTACAATATTTACATTTAACAAATTTGTTAATATATTTTATTATAATATTTGTAACAATTTTTTTATTAAACTTCTTTTCTGAAAAAATAAGACCATCATTTTTATTACTATTCATCCAATTAACAGAGCATTTCATTTCTGTTGACATGAAATCAATAATATGATCAGGTGGTCTTGACAAAGACTTAAACACTTGTTTAGCATTAGGAAAAAATTTTTTATCTTTAATTTCAATTTGATCTAACCTAATTTTATAATTGTCTTTTTTTTCATCTAATTTATTATAAATTATATCCAATCTTTCGGAATATGACATTAATTTATAATTTATTAAATAAATATTTTTAAATCAATTTTTTTTCTAATTATAAGTAATGAAAGATAGAATCCAAACTATTCTTAATCTTTGGAGTAAGGTCACAAAAAAACATCAAAAAAATACTATAATTGATTTTTTTGAATTACCTCATATTTATAATGAAGAATTTCAAAAAAAAGATAAGAATAAAATAATTGATTTAAAAAAAATCTCTTCAAACAAATTAAAAATTGAAATGAAAGTATTAGACACAATATATCAAAGTTATAAAAAACTATTTATTACTAATGAATCTATGAAATCATTAAATAATATTATTGTTCCTCCATTTGCTATTAATACACCATGGAAAAAAGAAAGTAGATGGGATGATTATATTAGTTTTTATGATAGTAAAGGAAAATTTAATATAAAAAAATCTAAAATTTTTGCTTGTTATTCATCAAATGAAAAACAATTTATATGGACTAATTTTCAGAAAGGAACTGTAAACAATTTATGTAATACTTTTAAATTTTTAAATGATTTATCATTTTGTAAAAGTGAAAAATTATTAAATGTTGATCAAAAAACTGCAGATTCATTAGCATTATGGTTTAGAACAACTTGGTTCACTTTTGATTTTGTTTATCCTGATGATACAGATATGAAAACACATAATTTATTAAAATTTGAAATAGAATTAGAAAATAAAAATAAATTAATTTTTTATACTTTATCAGATTATGGATTAAAAAATCCAGATAGTAAGTTAAGAAAACAAATATTTAATCAATTAAATACATTAGATTTAATGATTAAATTAAGTTTGCAAGATAAAAAAGTAAAAAAAATGAAAGGACATAATATTAAATTTACTAAAAAATTAAAAAATAAACTAAAATAAAATTACAAATATTGCTTTATAGTTTCATTAATAAATTTACTATTAATAAAATTATCATAATTTAATTTCAAATTATTAATCAATTCAAAATAACTGGTTTGTATCAATTTAAAATTATCATCATAATATTTTATTGGATCATCTAATTCTCTTAAAAATAGAAATAACAAAAAGAAATTTAGCAAAAGTAAAAATAACAACATTTTATTATTAAATTTAATTCTTTTTGAATAAATTTCACTTTTAGAATCCAACTCTTCAATTAAAGTCAAGTTCTTTTCTGATGTCATTTCATATTTATCTAATAATTCTGTAGAATATTTTTCTTGTTTATTTAATTTATCTTGTAAAAATATAATTTTACCATCATCTAAATTTAATTTTTTTTCTAAACTTTGTAATTTCAATTTATCATCAAGAGTCTTCTTAGTTAATTCATCACATTTTTTGAAGTAATCACTATTAAACTTATGATTTTTAATTGATTCAAATAATATTCTCATACCATCAAAATATTCCAATTGAAATTTATAAGAATTATTTTGTAGATTTAAAGATCTGGTTAATCTATAATTTTCAATATTATTTTGATATGAAAAAAAGTTATTAATGTAAAATTCTATTGAATTAAATTGTTTCTTTATTTCATTCTTTGAATAATCTTTTAATAATAATTTATTTATATTTTCATTAATCTGATTTAATAAATTGAAACTTTTAATCTTTTCATCTTTATAATCAAAAATCTTTTCATTTAAATAATTAATTTTACTATTGTAAAATAGAATTAATGGATATTTAACCTCATTTTTAAAAAGATAAATACTAATATTGTAATCACTTTTCTTAAAATTAATACAAAAATTTAAATAATTATCAATCGTTACTATAATATTTTTTTTAAATTTAAATCCATGAACAATTCTAATATCATTTAACTTTGGTAAAGATTTAATCAATTTACTTTTATCTACGTCAAATATACATAAATTATTATTATCATTCAAATAATTAACAACTTCTAATGATAAATTTGTTTCTTCATTTCTATCAAATAAAAACTGTTTTTCTATTTCTCCTTTGATCTTATTTAAATTTAAACATTTTGATTCATAAAAATTAAAATTCTTTATTTTACTCTTATAAAAGATATCAATATCAGATGAAATTTTATTAATAATTTCATTATTAGATATAATTTCTAAGATATTATCAAATGATTTTTTAATTAACTCAATATTATTAAATTTTTCTTTTGGTATAATTTTTTGTAATTTTTCATATAACTCGAATGTTGAACTCATTAAATGTAATATAATAATAAATTAATTATTAATCAAATTTTTTATATTTATAAATAATGGAGAATAATATGGATCCTTATTTTTATAAAAAATTAAAAAAAATTTTTTATAATAAATGGTATAAATATATTTATCAAAATTATTACAATAATTTATAATATATCATTTAATATATGTATATATTAAATTTATTTGTCTTGATATTTATTATTAATTTAATATTTAAAAATAAAATAAAATTAATTGATTCAAATGAAGCTAAAAATAAAATTAATCAAAATTATTTTAATAAAATTATTGATGTTAGAACTAATAAAGAATATAAATTAGGAAATCATCCTGAATCAATAAATCTACCTATTGAACCAAATAATAATCTAACAGAAGAAAATTTAAAACATATTAATAAAAATAAACCAATTCTAATTTATTGTAGATCTGGAAGAAGAGCATTAAATGCAGCTAAAATTCTTAAAAATAAGTTTAATTTCAAAAAACTTTACTATATAAATTCAGATTACAAAACTATTATATAATCGTATAATATATCAAAATAAATTATATTTTAATATATTATGTCTTTTTATCAAAATAATTCAAAAACAAATACTTCATCTTTACAAATAATTAATAATAAAACTGTTTTTAAAGAAACATTAAATTTTATTGATAAAAAATGGGATGAATGGGATAGTAAAATAAAAAAATATGAAGATGATTGTAATCAATTAGATAGGATGTTTACTGAATATAATAGAGATCAAAAATTTCTTGAATTAAAATATTCGATTTTAGAAAAAATTAAAGTTAAACGTGAAGAAATTGCACAATTAGAACAATTAATATCTAATATAAAAATTAATATTGAATTAAGCAATAGTTAATAATTAATTTAAATTTAAATTTAAATTTATTTTATTTGTTAATGACTGAAGAAAATGTTGAAATAAACATATTTCAACCTTTAGATAATCAAAATAATGAACAAAATAAATATAATGATAAAGAAATTGATAATAAAAAAAATTTATCAATAAATAAAAAAGATTTTGAAATTTGGTGTTGTTGTTGTAAAAAATATATTATAAAAAATTTTAATACACTATATGACATTATTATTTCATCACAATATGAAAGAAAAGATAAACAAATTATTTTAGCTAGAATTCAAAGAATATATAAAAAAATTAGAAAACAACAGGTAAAAAATAAATTTCATTATATATCATCTAAAATTTTTATAATATTTGCTTCAATATTATCTCCTGCAATAACTTCTCTAAACACTGATTCAACTACTACATCATATGTATATTTATGGTGGTTTGTTTGGACTCTACAAATAGGAATTAGTATTGTAGCATCACTATCTAGTTTTTTTAAATGGGATCATAAATATTTCTTATATGCTGAATATAAAGATAAAATTGAATTGGAAATTTGGAATTTCCTTGAAAATAATAATGAATATAATAGAGAATTCGAAGATCAAACAGTTGCCTATAAATATAATTTAAGTTTATTTTATCACAGATTAGAAAATTTATATAAATCTGTTTCTAATAAAGATAACAAAATGGAAAATAATCAAGAAGATAAAAAAATTACAAAAAAAAATAATGTAAACACTGAAAATTCAGAGAAAAAAACAGATGAAGAATAATTAATTTAATTATATAATTATTAATATAAAATTATATAATTATGTCAGAAAAAGTTATGAATAATAATGATTTAAGAAATGTTATTTTTTCATATTTCAGAACAAAACCTGAAATCACTTGTCAAAATTGCAAAAAAGTTTGTGTATGGGATAAAAAAATAATAAGAAATTATATAGAAATACCAATTTTAGATCATACAGTAATTTATTATCAATGTGTAGATTGTTACTGGTCAGCAACTTTAAGAGATTTTTTATAATCTTCTAATTTATTTTTTTCTAAACATAGATCAAGATTTTTCATTCTACCATAACACTCATATTTTTTATTCATACAAAAAATTAACTCTAGAACTTCAAGTTCACAATTTCCTTTTACCTTTTCATCTTTTAAATCAATGTTTAATTTATTATTGTCCATATATATAACTATTTATAATATTTTTTAAATATTTTATTATATTTATCTGGTACAGGTGTTAAAACATTTAAACCAATATCATATAATTCATCAACATTAAATTGTTTTGCATGTGGATAAATTCCATGCGCAAAATGCTTAATTATCTTATCAATCTTATATTTACTATATTTATTAAAATTTCTCTTCAAAACTTTCTTTAAATTTCTAATATTATCATCATACAATAATTGACAATCATAATATCTTAAAATTTCCTGATCACTTAATTTTTCTAATCCAACTTGTTCTTTTAAATCAATCATACTTTTTACTGATATTTGATCTATTTCTTTACTGTATTCAACTTGTGGATCTACTGGACTCAATAACGAATATTCATTCATATAAATATTATCAGCACATAATGCTAACATCGATCCCGCACTATAGGCATATGTTGGTATATAAACATTTATTACTCCCTCATGTTTTGATAATATATGAAATATTGCATCAGATGGTCCTATATCTCCACCACTAACATATATTAAAATATTTAATTCATCATCTAATTTAAATTTTGAATACTCCCTTATAAATTGATCTTCACTGTTAATATCAACTAAACCATATTTTGTATCATTTGTTATAAATATATAATCTTTACTTGAAATTTTAGGTTTACATATGTTAGTATTTATTGTATCTTCATTATTTTTATTATTATTTTTATTATTATTTATTTTACCTTTATTTAATACTTCTTTTAACCAAATTAAAAATAGTAATCCAAAAAATATTTCAATCATTTTTAATATAATTGTAATTATTTACTTATCTATTTTAAATTTTAATTTGTTTAAATAAATAATTATTTATTGTTTAATGAACAAAAAATTTATCGATAATGTAAACTTAAAAAATAAAAATATTCTTCTTAGAGTTGATTTCAATGTTCCTATGGATAAAGAAAAGAAAAATATAACTAATCATAATAGAATAAAATCAACATTACCAACTATTAATTATTTACTTCAACAAGATATTAATAATCTTGTCATTGTATCACATTTAGGTAGACCAAAAGGAAAAATTGTTCCAGAATTATCTTTAAAATTAGTACAAGAATATTTACTAAAAGTAATTAATCAAAATATTAATTTACTTTCATTAGATGATTATTTAAAAAATAAAGATAAATTTAATCATAGTATAACTCTAATTGAAAATATTAGATTTCATCCAGAAGAAGAAAGAAATTCGGATCAAGACAAAATAACATTATTTGAAAACAAATTATCTCAATTAGGAGATGTATTTGTTAATGATGCATTTGGAGCTTGTCATAGAAATCATTGTAGTATTATGGGAAAAGGATATAATTTAAAATTAGGTGGTTTACTATTAAAATCTGAATTAAAAAATATAGAAAAAGTTATGAACAATATTAAAAGACCTTTTACTTGTATTATTGGTGGTGCTAAAGTTAATGATAAAATAAAATTAATTTATAACTTAATTGATAAAGTTGATTATTTATTAATAGGTGGTGGAATGGTTTTTACTTTTTTAAAAGTATTATACAATATGAAAATAGGTAATTCTTTATTTGATGAAGAAGGATCTAAATATGTCACAAAAATTATGAAAAAAGCAGAAGAAAAAAATGTAAAAATAGTTTTTCCTGATTATTTCATGTGCGGAGATAGTTTTAGTAATGATGCTAAAATTTCTCTGTTCGATTTAAAAAATGGAATTAATGATGGATACATGGGTCTTGATATTGGTATTAAATCAATTATGAAATTTGAAGAATATATTTACAAATCAAAAACAATTTTATGGAATGGACCAATTGGTGTATTTGAATTTTCTAATTTTTCATCTGGTAGTAAAGTATTAATAGAATCTATTAGAAAACTTACTGATAGATTAGAAGCGGATGTAGTTATTGGAGGTGGTGATACAGCAAGTTGTGCTCAAAGATTTGGACTGCTAGGCCCATCTATACATATTAGTACTGGAGGTGGTGCAACATTAACATTATTAGAAGGAAGTGAAATGCCAGGAATTGAAACATTAAGTGAATAAATTAAATTATAACCATTTAGAAAACTTTTTTATTACATCTTCATGGTTATCATCTTTAAATACACAATACCATTTTCTTTTACTTCTATCCCATTTACCTCCTAATTTTTTTATTTCTTCTTTATCTTTATAATTAGAAGTTAAATATAAAACATTATAATTTGAACCATTAATTTTAAAAAATTTATTAGATAATTCATTAACATATCTAATTTTTGCCATATCTTTAAATTTATTATTTTTTAGTATGATAACTTCAATATTAGAAAAACATCTAGTACAAACTAGTGAATCTTGACTAAAAACACAATTGGAATTAATAATATATTTATTATTATTATTTTCAAATATGCTTTGTACAAATTGATAATATTTTTGATCTGGAAATATTTTACTATTACATAAATAACAAAATTTATCTGAACTAGCTAATTTATTAAAATATGAATCAGAATCATTCATTAAATTATTTTCAAATTTATATTTACTGTCTTCAATCATTTTTTTAAAACATTTATAAGTATTTTTACAATCATATAATGCATTATGATGATTTTTCATCTCTTCATTATATAAAAATTTATATATATTGTCTAAAGATGCTGACCTATCTGAATGACAATTTTTAAATGCTTTCATTGTATCATAAATTGTCAATTTTGATAAATTTGGATAATATTTACTATACCATAAATTTAATCCTATTAACTCTTTTCTTAATAATGATAAATCTGCTGATATTATATTTTGACCTAATAGAATGTTTACTCCCTCAAGATCATTATAAAAAATATCAAATACTTCTTCCAAACTTTTACCATTATCTTTTAAATATTTATTTGATAAACCATGAAACTTAAAAGCTTCACCATATTCATTTACCTTAAATACAGAAGGATCATGTTTAACAAATAACATTTCCTTTTTAATTTTTTCATTATTTTTATATATTATATAAGCTAGAGCTAATAATCTTTTAGGACTAGTATCATATTCTGTATCCAATACCATTATAACTTTGTCTTTTAGTTGATCCATTAAATTTCATATAATAATAAGATTTTATAAATTCAAATTTTATAAAAATTGAAAATATATATTTAATAAGAATTTACTATAGATATGACAGATGTTATGAAATATAAATTTAAAATTACAAAAGTCTCAAGAAAATTAATTAAAATTTCAAAAATAGATTATTGTGATGATAATGATACTGCTTCATCAACTCCAAATGATGATTCATTATATTATTCTCCTGTTCCTACAGTTTTCCCAAGACCAATTGAAAAACCAATTGAAATATTACCAAATGGAAAATTTAGAGTTACGTTTAAAAAAAATAGTGAAAATCTTGAATTTTTCTCTAGTAAATTAAAAAAAGGTTGTAGATGTAAAAGTTGTTGGATTCAAAGAAATTTTGAGTTAGTCACAGTTACTTAAATCTGATTTATTTATAATATAATAAAATATCGCAAAATAAATTACAAAAAATGGTAAAATACCTGCATCATAAGTACACTCATTTCGAACTCCAATTAAAATAGTATAAATACTTGATTGGAAAAAAGTCCATACTAA
>Ga0222716_10003145_pt1 | contig 13220 bp, 11 predicted proteins | sample C33_13DmetaG_FD_165044 | JGI IMG/M metagenome (GOLD analysis project Ga0222716, IMG submission 165044) | Estuarine water microbial communities from San Francisco Bay, California, United States - C33_13D | ecosystem: Environmental > Aquatic > Marine > Unclassified | place: USA: California... | reverse complement strand
TTACCAGGTGATCTAATTAATAGACATGAAGAATTTGTAGAGTATTACAACAACGAACGATATCACGAATCTTTACAAAATCTAACGCCATCAGACGTGTATTTTGGACGCGGCCATGAGATACTCGAACAACGACATTTAATTAAACTAAGAACAATGCAAAAAAGAAGAAAGCAACACCTGTTGCAAAGATTAAATTTATGACTTAATTTTCACTATCTCTGGTAAACATTAGTTTGAAGACTTACAAACCCGGCTTATTCCCAGGAACTTATATAGACACAGTGGTTGCCGTATCTGGTGGTTACAACTTACTTTTATTGGTAAAAGTAGAAGTGTTGGCAACGGCACCGAGTTGGGTGACAAACACCTTCGATGCGTCTAAATACAAGTACAGTATGAACGCTATTTTACAGTTCAGTACGGACGACTCTGACGACTCTATTTCAAGTGACGTTAGAGACGTTATTGGAGTGTTTAGAGGCAAAGAATTGGTTGGCAAAGGGGCAATTCAATATATACCAGGATTACGCAAGTACTTGGCTTTTGTAACGATATATAGTGATTCGGCTGATTCAGATTCTTTGAATTTTAGAATCTGGGATGCAACGCCTGGGGTGCATTATTTAGCCAAGGAAACGACGATATTTAAAAATAACACCCTACTGGGTCAATCACAATCCCCATATATTTTACATACTAATGGGGTGTATCAAACATTGCGCTTTAACAAAGGATGGAACTGGTTTAGCTTATATGTCAACACGAATACAAGTGCACCAGATGACTTATTCTTAGACTTGTCTAAAGATTCAATGACGGTCATTAAAAATCGGGATAACTACGCTCAATACCATACCACAGGCTGGTCGAACGAAATAACAACCTTGGATGAAGGTTTGGGTTATATGATTCATGTACCCCAAAACGACACCATCGAAGTGTATGGTACCATTGCGGATAATGGCAGTATTCAAGTGGCTGGAAATGGAGACTGGTCGTGGGTAGGATCTGGAGACGCCTTGGGGTCAACGATTGCATCAAAAATGAAAGACCTGAAACAAAGCGATGGAGACATTATCAAATCACAAACGGAATTTGCGGTGTACGACGCATCATCAACAAGTTGGATAGGCAGCTTAAATTATTTAGAGCCAGGAGATGGGTATAAAATCAAAACGAATATTCCTGGAGCGATAAAAACCAAAAAGTTATTTAAAACCTTGCCGCCATGGGAAATGGATTACAATGGTTTTGAATACAATATGAACGTAACGGCAGAGTTGGTTAAAAACAACAAGCGAATTGATGATAACCATTGCCTAATAGGGGCATTTGTTGATGGCAAGTGCCATGGAGTCGGCCAGCCGAAATATTCGGACGTATTGGGACGATTCATTATCTACTTAACGGCTTTTGGTGATACATCGAACATTGGTAAATCTATTGAATTGAAACTATATGATACTGACCTCGGTCAAGAGGTAAGTGCGATGCATGCTCCAATCAGCTTTGCAACGGATGGAATACTTGGAACTATCGGTGATCCTTTGGAGGTTGATTTGGGTAATGTTAATATCGAAGAACAACAATTGAATACAAACCAAATGTCTTGCTTCCCGAACCCATTTGATGAATCGTTTACTGTTGCGATCAATGCAAACGGTATGAATTCGAATATTTGGTTAACGGATTTAACAGGACGCAAAGTGCAACAAATTTACACTGGAGTATTGCCGGTATCAGGAAGGCTTACTATTCAGACAGAAGACTTAGCCAGTGGTTTATATTTCTGTGTTGCCGTTGTAGACGGGGTTAAAATGACTCAAAAAATTGTGAAAGAATAGATTATTAAACCTCTTAGCATAACTGCTGGGAGGTTTTTTTAAGACGGGTCAAAGCAATCTTCATCCACAAGCTCGACTTCAATGGTTACATGCTCAAAACCATACTTCTTGACGATTGCCTTTAATTCTTCTTTCACCTTTGCCAACACCAGAAGGGATTCGATAGATTTTAGTTTTACATGCGTTGAAAACACATGGTGTTCCCCTTCCAACGACCATACATGCGTGTGATGTACGTTTTCTACAAACTTAGTTTTGAGTAAATCTTGTTCAATTTCAGTTACATCTATATCTACAGGAGTGCCTTGTAAAAACAGAAACGTAGTTTCTTTTAAGCGCTTAAATACATTCCATACAATGTACAGTGTAATGCATAATGAAAGTACAGGATCTAAGTATGGGATATGTTTAAAATGCAACACAACTCCAACAATAAGTATAGCCACCCAGCCCAACACATCTTCAATTAGGTGCCACGAAATGACTTTTTCGTTCATGGTTTTGCCACCACTTAATCGCCACGCAGCATAACCATTAACTGCTATTCCTACTAAGGCAAACAAAACCATTCCTTCTGCATTAGATTCTTCGGGGTTTTGCAGCCGGCCTATCGCTTCATACACGATAAAAACAGAACTGGCAAGAATTACAACGGAGTTAATTGCCGCCCCCAATAGCGAGAAACGAGCATAACCAAAGGAGTATTTCTTGTCTGGCTTTTGTTTCGACTTTTTATCTAAATACCACGACAGACCCAGCGACATGCTGTCCCCCATGTCGTGCACTGCGTCAGAAATAATGGCGATACTGTTTACATACAACCCTGCGAACACCTCCAAAATGGTAAAACCAAGATTCAGGAAGAAGGCAACCTTTAGGTTTTTATTTGAATGTTCGTGATGCTGTCCCACAGTAATGAATATCTCCACGAGTATAAATAATTATCGCTACTCCAGTGCCAATTGGGACTAATCAAGAGAAGGTTTGACGCTTATTTAGAATGATAAAAGGCATTTCGCAAATGTTTATCCCCCTTAAAATCAATTAGATATAAAAAATATTTAAAATTTCATGCAACCATGAACAACCGTGGAAGACTAACAATGTGAAAGAAACAAATACTTAAAAACACTTTTATGAAGAAATCAATCACACAGCGTTTAGGAATACTAGGTAAACCTATTCTGCTCTTATTAATGGCGGCTCTATTTTGGCCAGCTCAAGCATCAGCAACACATTGTATTGATACCTTAGATTTTGAATTTTCAATTGACAATAACAGTCGAACGGTAAAATTTGAATCTATTGTGTCAAGCGACGCAAAAGCGTTAAAATGGGATTTTGGAGATGGCTCAACCTCGAGTGCAGCAAATGTTAAACACAAGTTTGACTCAGCGGGCTACCATAAAGTTTGCTTAACGGCATATGGATATGATAGCATTAATAAAACGCGATGTTCAACCACGGTTTGCAAACGATTCAAAATTATTGATTGTAATCAATTGAAAGCGGATTTCAGCATTACAACTAGCGATCTTTCTGCAAAATTTGAGGCGAAATCGAATAGTAAAACCGTAGTATATGGTTGGACCTTTGGTGATAATAACACAGCAAGAGGACAAGCCGTAAAACACACGTATAAAAAAGAAGGCAGTTACAAGGTATGTTTAGTTGCAAAAGACACAGTAACCGGATGTGTAACGCGCGTTTGTAAGGGTGTTAAAGTGGAAGACCCATGTAACTTAAAAGTTGATTTTGAATGGAAGGCAGATGGCTTATCCATTAAAGCTGTAGGAAAATCTAATTCTAAAAATGCGGTGTATGGCTGGATTTTTGGAGACGGAAATTCGGACCGTGGAGATGAAGTAAAACACACCTATGCGAAAGCAGGTAAATACACACTATGCTTTGTTGCTAAAGACACTGTAACGGGCTGTGTAGCGCGAAAATGTGTGGATATTAAGGTTGAAAAGCCATGTCGACTAAAGGCTGACTTTGAGTTCGCACAAGATGGAAACGACTTTAAATTCAGAGCAAAAGCATCTGATACAAATGCCCGTTTTGTATGGAATTTCGGCGACGGACAAACAGCGACTGGAGCCACAACCAAGCACTCTTACAAAAAGCCAGGAACATACGAAGTGTGTGTTACGGTTTATTCGAAGAACGCCACAACTACAAATTCAGGATGTAGGGTTAAAGTATGTAAAAGGGTAGTCGTGAAACGCGATTGTAACTTAAAAGCAGACTTTAAATACAAAACAGACCGAAGAAAAATCGCAGTTAAAGGCGAGTCTAACGAGTCAGGCGTATTGTACTTCTGGTCGTGGGGCGATGGTACGTCAAGCACAGGTCAAACAGCTAAACACAAATACAAAAAAGAAGGTGTTTATGAAGTTTGTTTAATCGTATTCAATCCAAAAACTAAGTGTAAAGTTTGTGTGTGCAAGCGCGTGAAAATTGAAAAGCCATGTAAGCTAAGAGCGAAAATGAAGTACACGATTAGCGATAATAAGATGAAGTTTAAAGCACGAAGCAATAGCAAAAATGTTGTTTATGGATGGAGTTTTGGTGATGGAGATTACCAAAGAGGCAATCCGGTAAGACACGCATATAGCAAGCCAGGAGTTTATAAAGTAATGCTAACGGCTAAAGATACGGTTACGGGTTGTGTTGTTACAATTAGCAAACGATTGATCATTAATCCAAATGCGCGTCGTAAAACAACGGCTACAATTCCTGGAGTTGGTCAAACGCAGTCGTCTACTACGGCACAAACAATGGACGTTCAAAACCTTCAAGCGCCAAATGCAGATTGGTCTGCAATGGCATATCCAGTGCCTGCGAATAGCCAAGTGGACTTTACAGCGGATAAAAACCTAGCAAGTGTTAAGGTGTTTACCGCAGGAGGAGCTGAGGTTTTATCAACGGACTTAACCACAAATGAAAATCTTGATATCACTTCACTACCTACAGGCTACTATTTTGCCCATTTAACTGCGGCAGATGGCAGCGTGAAAATTGTCAAGTTCGTAAAAAGCGAATAAGACCATTTATTTTTCTTGAGAAAAGCCCCGACAATTGTTGGGGCTTTTTCTGTTAAAACAGAATAATGATCCTACAAACTACTGGCGTTATATTTGAGTATGTCTAAAACATTTTTAAGATTCACCTATAGCACAATGCTTGTGCTTTTTTTATTTGTTGTTGGATGTAAAGACGATGATGGTGTTATTAATAATCCAGGCGGCGATGACAATACTAGTTCGTTATACTTTCCACCAACTTCTGGCGACACATGGCAAACACACACTCCAGAATCTCTTGGGTGGGACACAAGTAAAATTGATGCGTTATACAACTTTCTAGATGACGGTAGTACACGTGCTTTTCTAGTTTTGAAAGATGGAAAAATTGTGCTTGAGCATTATGCCGGTAAGGACATTTTGAAGATTAGCGACTTTACCAAAAACTCCAAATGGTACTGGGCTTCTGCTGGAAAAACACTCACGTCCTTTTTGGTTGGACAGGCGCAAGCGGATGGATATGTAAAACTGGATGACAAGTCGTCTACGCATATGGGAAAATGGACGTCGATGACCAAGGAACAAGAAGACAAAATTACCATTCGACATCAACTAACTATGAGTAGCGGTTTGGATGATAGTGGAAACGCAGACTGCACCGATCAAAGTTGTTTAACGTATAAGGCTGATCCTGGTGCACGATGGGCATACCAGAATGCTCCTTACACGCTATTGGATAGTGTAATTCAAGCGGCAACACAACAGGATTTCGATGACTATTTCAACAAAAGACTTAGAGACCCCATTGGGATGGATGGCGATTGGACGTATTTAGATTATAACCATGTTTATTTCAGTACCGCAAGGTCAATGGCCCGTTTCGGTATACTAGTTCTAAATGAAGGAAAATGGAATGAAACTGTTTTGCTTGATGACGCTCAATACATAAAAGACATGGTGAACACATCACAAGACATCAATAAATCGTATGGTTATTTGTGGTGGCTTAATGGCAAATCATCGCACATGCTTCCCGGTTTACAACTAGAAATAAGGAAACCATTATCCGAAAACGCCCCTAGTGATATGGTTTCAGGCTTAGGTAAAAATGGCCAATTCTTAAACGTGGTTCCTAGTCAAAATTTAATTGTCATTCGTATGGGCGACAACCCTGATAATGCATTGGTACCAGCTAAGTTTTTAGACGAAATGTGGGAGAAGTTAAACAGGGTTATTAAACCGTAAAAACAAGGTTTACCTCAAAAGACTAGATTTGCGGCAATAATGGACCCAATCCTCAACCCAACGGTATTTGTAGGCAGTTTTGAATGGCGCGAACCGGTTACAACGCTTACAGACTTTTTAGTCGCTATAGTGTGCTGGACGGGATATTATTTCTTTTCCAGTGAAAAAGGAAATGCATCACCAAGTTATCCGTGGTTTAAAAAGTACTTTTTAATTTTCGCCATTGGCATGACCAGCGCTGCCTGGTTAGGACATGGGTTACAAGCCTATGTAACTCCGAATGTTAAGATTATTGGCTGGGCTTGCGGGGCAACGGGATTGATGTTTTTGCAATTGGGAAGTTTACGACTGATAGAAAAACAGTTACCCCAAAAGGCGAAAAAACTGTTGCCGAAATGGTTTAATCTTCAATGGATATTGGCCATTAGTTTGATGTTCTACTTCCTTTCGAGTGGAATAGAAACGGCATTTAAGGTAACTCAAATCAATTCTGTAATAGCACTTTGGGGGTTTGTACTGCCAATGCAGGTTTTTTCTTACTACAAACTAAAAAACAAGACCAGCAAAATTGTGATCATCGCTTTATTATACAGTGTAATTCCAGGTGTTGTCTACAGCACTCAGCTGAGCGTCTCAAATTGGTTTAATTATCACGATATTAGTCATGTATTAATGGCCATTTTCATGACTATGATGTTTTTAGGTTTATACCACCTCACCAAGCCAAACAATACGTTTGAATGATTGTTGTCACATGACACAATTTAAGTGGGCTATTTTGTAGCTTTGCACAAAGTATAGAACAATGACAGCTAAAGGTTGGATCATCTTATTATCGGTTTTGGCAATCTTGATGATTATTGAGAAGATTGTTGCCATCCGAAAAAATGTAAATACCTATTCTTTCGCAGATTTCATGGCGAACTTGACCTGTGGTATTCTGGAAAGGGTTTTTGCTTTCTTTTGGCTTTATGTATTCTATGTGGCCTCCATGTGGGTGTTTGACAACGTTACGCTATGGGAAATTCCTAAAAATCCCTTTACCTGGATTTTGGCCTTATTGGCAACAGACTTTTTAGCGTATTGGCACCACAGATTAAGCCACGAAATAAACTTTTTATGGGCGGCCCATATTGTCCACCACCAAAGTGAAGACATAAACATATCTACCGTATTCCGGGTATCGTTTTTTGCTGTAATTAACCGTTCGTTTTTCTTTATATGGCTTCCAGTAATCGGTTTTCATCCAGATTTTGCGGCAACAGCAATCTTATTTGTTGGCGCATTTCAGTTTGTTACCCATAGTCGTGTTGTTGGGAAATTAGGGTTCTTGGAAAAAATATTTTCAACGCCCTCAAACCACCGCGTGCATCATGCAAGAAATGAGAAGTATATCGACCATAACTATGGCCATGTCTTTATGATTTGGGACAAAATGTTTGGCACCTATACCCCAGAGGAAGAGGAACCAGATTATGGGATAACCACAGGTTTTGAAAGCGAGAATGCATACAATTCAAACTTTTTCTATTGGAAAGGTTTATTTAAACGTGCAAGCATGGCGTCTAGCTACAAAGACAAAATCAAATTGTTTTTCGCTAAACCGGAATGGACGCCAAAAGACGTTGGGCACCTCCCATCACAGTTTAAAACGGACGAAGAAGGAAATCGTTTGACGCACAGCACACCCATATCAAAACCATTTGGTATGTACTTATTGATCAATACGCTCATGACCTTGGCGCTTTTTATATCACTTTTCGCCATCATTGATGACCCTAAACGTTCGTTGTTCAAGGACCTAATAGAAAACAAACAATTACTAGTTCTTGTACTAACAATTTTATTTTCAGTTTTTGTTCACGGTAGATTATTGGACAATAAAACCGGTGGCAAGATTCTCGACACGTTAAGGTTAATTCTTTTGGCCGTTGCGTTGCCATTTATTTTTACTGGAACAGAAATAACAGCATGGGTTCAGCCAGCTGCGTGGGCGTTTTCTGCCATAATGGTTGTGTGGTTATGGCTAAGCAATAAAACGCACCTAAACCAAGCGTTAGGGAAGCTTAAAGCCCAAGGAGTCTAATAGACTATTTTCTGAATAATACTGTACCGACACATCAAGAGGTATGTCCACCTCTGGTTGATCGAGGGAGTTTGTTTTTTCTTTTTCAATTGCCTCTAAAACATCGCCTCCTTTAATAAGCATACCAAAAATCATATAGTTGCTATCCAATTGAGGTAAGCCCTGTTCTTTGCAAACAATGTAAAACTGACAAGCGTTTGACTGCTTGCCAGGGTTATCATCACGACCCATTCCAAGAGCGCCATAGCTATGACCAATACTATCATGAAATTCTGGGTCCAGTAAAAAAGGGGAGTTTTCGAAATATTGGACTGAGTCAGGACAACCACCTTGGACAACAAAGTTTCGCACCACACGATTGAAGGTAAATTGATTATAGTGTTTGGCTCTGGCAAGCTCAATAAATTTCTCTTTGTGAACAGGTGTTTCGTTGTACAACCAAAAGTGCATGTCACCCAAGCGTGTGGAAACCACACCAATGGGGTAGGTCGTTTCGCTTTTCACATCTGGGCTATCAGTGTCTTTACACGCGGTTAGCCCTAAAACTACAGACAAAAGCAGGCTTACATAATATCGTTCCATAAACACAAAGATTAGCAACATTATCAGGAATCAAAATAGGAATTGATGTATACTTGGAACCAAAATGGAGAAAACGCATATTCTTTTTGTTTGTCTTGGTAACATCTGTCGCTCACCAATGGCAGAAGGTTTATTCATACATCTGATTGAGCAGGGCCACAATGCGTCACAATTTGTGGTAGACTCTGCAGGTACAGCTGGCTTCCACATTGGCTCCAAACCAGATAGTCGTATGGTGGAAACAGCAAAGTCTCACGAAGTTTCATTACCTAGCTTGGCGCGACAATTCGTTCAAGCAGATTTTGCAAACTTTGATTTTATCATTGCCATGGACGAAAGCAACGTAGAGAATATTGAAAGACTAAGACCACAAACCAACACAAGGGCTCAGGTGTTAAAAATGCGAGATTTTGACGAAATGGACAAAGGTGGTGATGTGCCAGATCCATATTATGGCGGTTTAAACGGTTTTGAAAACGTTTACCAAATCCTACTGAATTGCAACAATCGTTTTATCGATTATCTAGAAAAAACAAAATGAGGTTTACAAAATATATTCTAACCATTTGTATCGCCACGATAACGGCGACCACTTTAACGGCACAAGAGACGGTACCTTCATCAGAAATTGTACATCAATTACATGGTTTAGCGAACAACACAAAGGTGTTGTACATCGCTGCCCACCCTGATGATGAAAACACCAGACTCATAAGCTATTTAACCAATTATACGCATGCAGAGGTAAGTTATCTAAGCCTAACCAGAGGAGACGGTGGACAAAACTTAATTGGTACAGAAATAGGAGAACAATTGGGTTTGATTCGAACTCAAGAACTGTTGGCTGCTAGACGAATAGATGGTGCCAATCAATACTTTACTCGGGCAATAGATTTTGGATATTCAAAAACGCCTGAAGAAACATTTCGGTTTTGGGAAAAGAGTGAAATTCTATCCGATGTTGTTTGGGTAATAAGAAAAGTGCAGCCAGACGTAATCATCACACGATTTAGTCTTGAAGTAAACCCAGAACGATCAACGCATGGTCACCATACTGCTTCAGCAATGCTGGCACTAGAGGCATTTGATTTAGCAGCTGACCCAACCCAATTTCCAGAGCAACTCGACAAGGTGAAGCCATGGCAAACAAAGTCAATATTTTGGAACACCAGTTACTGGTTTTATGGAAGTGTTGAGCGTATGGATGAAGAGGTGGCTAAAACACCCAATGCGTATGTTAAATTCGATGTAAATAAATACCTACCCCTAATTGGCAAGTCGGGCTCAGATATCTCAAGTTTAAGCCGTAGTCAGCATAAAAGCCAAGGCTTTGGTAACTCACCAGTTATTGGCAGTCAATGGGAATACCTTCAAATATTGAAAGGAGAAATAGCAGACAACATGTTTGCCTCTACGTTCAAAGACAAAGGGCTTAACGCCAAACTCGACAAACAAATTCAAAAGGCGATCAAGTCATTTAACATTGAAGAACCTCATCAGATAATACCGTTGCTTTTTGAAATTCGAAACAATATTGCCCAACTAGATAAAACGACATCACGAGGAGATAAGTTGGAGGCGGTTCACAAAATCATATTGTCGTGTGCCGGAATAAAAGCAACAGCGTTTACAAATGAACAACAAGTGTTTGTTGGACAAAATGTAGAGTCAAAAATTAGTATTTCCTCTGCAACGCCAATTCGCATCAATACCATTACGTCAAACTGGAGAAATGGAGACGTGAACATCCCAATTAACACGACAAACACATATTTTAACTCTCCGTTAACTTGGACTATTCCCATCAACAGTAACAGTCAGCCATATTGGTTACAAGGAGATAAGCAAACGGGCATTTATCAAGTTACGGATCAAGATCAAATTGGTTTAGCCGAAAACAGGTATCCTTTCATGTTAAGTATTTCGATGGACATCGCAGGAGAACCTATTGCAATGAATGTACCACTACTTCATGGGTCTACAGATCCAGTAAAAGGTAAGCGGATTCAACCATTGATTGTTACTCCAGCAGCGATGTTAAACATAGGGCGTCAAGTGATGGTGTACACCTCTAATAAGGCTAAAGTGGTTGATGTAGAAGTGATAGCCGGTAAAGCAAATGTGAACGGATATGTAGAGATTTTTGTTCCTGATGGTTGGAAAAGTGAACCAGCGTTTTACAAGACATCCTTAACCCATAAAGGAGATAAAAAGTTATTTCAATTTACGATAACGCCTTCAAATAACGAAAGTGAGGGAACGCTACGTGCAATTTTTAAAGATGATAAATTAGTGTACAGTATGGGCATATATCAGTTGAAATACGATCATATCCCAGAACTTGCGGTATTTCCCAGTGCGTCGTCTAAAGTGGTGCGTGTTGACCTCAAAAAAGAAGGACAGCATGTTGGTTATTTAATGGGTGCTGGAGATAAGGTACCTGAGGCAATTGAAGAAATGGGATATGAAGTAACGCAATTGTCTGTTGATGATATTTTACAAAAAGATTTATCGAAGTACGATGCAGTCGTACTTGGCATTAGGGCATTAAACACAATCGGTAATGTTGGTTCCTTAAATGAAGTTTTGTCTAACTACGTTAAATCCGGCGGTAAAGTGGTCATGCAGTATAATACCGCACATCGTTTGAAAGCACAACCAATAGGCCCTTATACAATTAAACTGTCGCGAGACTGAGTAACAGAAGAAGATGCTGAAGTGAAAATAATCAATGCAGAACATCCCGTATTAAAAAGCCCAAATGTTATTACCGAGAAGGATTTTAAAGGATGGGTTCAGGAGCGCGGGTTGTATTTTCCAAACGAATGGGATAAAGAAATGAAATCAATTTTTTCTATGCACGACAATGGCGAGACAGGTAAGCTAGGAAGTCTTTTAATAGGCCAGCATGGCAATGGTTATATCGTTTATACCGGCCTTTCTTTTTTTAGAGAATTACCCGCCGGAGTTCCAGGAGCGTATCGCATAATAGCCAATATTTTAAGTCTGTAGAATAAAGGTAGATAACGAAATGGTTAAAATTTTTACCTTTGGTAACTACTTGATACGGCATTGTTTTGGCCAAATGACCCTCGAAATATGGTAGCTAACGCCATGTTCGAAAAGCACCCAACTTTAACCACATCAATGCCATCAATTACAACTGAAGTAGAGTCGTGGACACCCGCCTCACCAACACCAGATTTTTATTATTCCGAAGATTGTAAGTCGGGAACTGGCTGTATCGGGTTTAGGGTTTATAGTTTGGTGAAGGACATAGAGCATGTGCAGAACAGACTCAAAAAACCGCTTAAGAAAGACAGTATGTATTGTTTTTCGACATACGTAAGGCTTGCGAATCAATGTGCTTACACCAGTAACGGACTTGGCGTTAGGTTTAGTAAGAAACCTCTTAAAAACATACGAGAAGCATTATTGGCAAGCCCTCAACTATTGTTAAATGAAAGCTATTTGCCATACAAGAGTAAATGGATGCTTTTGCAATGCAAATACAAAGCAACAGGAGGAGAAGTATTTGACCATAGGAAGCTTTAAGCCATTAAACAAAATAGCACTTACACCAGTTAAAGGGTACTTTGCCGAGGCATATTACATTATGGACGACGTAACGTTGGTCCCCATACAAGATTCTTCTTTGTGTGGTTGTAATCTGGATGACCAACCAGCAAATGATGTGGTATACGACACCGCAAAACTCGAACAGTTGTTACAAGGATCGACACGCTAAAAGTAGGAGACCGTTTTGTTTTGGAGCATGTTTACTTCGATATTGACAAACACGACCTTTTGCCAGAGTCAATAGAAAGCCTTAAAAAGTTATTAGACGTTTTAAAGAAATACCCTGAAATGAAGATCGAAATTGGCGGACACACCAGCAGTGTTGGTGGTTACGACCACAATGTTAGTTAAAGTCAAAACCGAGCAAAATCGGTTAAAAGGTTTTTGGTTGTACAAGGTGTAGATCATTTACGTGTTAAAACCGAGGGTTATGGACCCGATAAACCAATTGACACGAATGATACACAACTAGGTCGATCTAAAAATCGACGTGTAGAGGTAAAGGTTTTAAGAAGATAAGACCTCAATTATTTCACTACAGCATTAATTGCAGCGATACCAGGAAGTTCTTTGCCTTCGAAGTATTCTAACAATGCACCACCACCAGTAGAGACATAACTTACGTCATCTTTTAAGCCAAATTGTTTAATTGCAGCGGCACTATCGCCTCCACCAATTAACGTAAAGGCACCTTTACTTGTAGCATCTGCAACAGCATGAGCAACCGATTTTGTTCCATTCTCGAAGTTGCTAAATTCAAAAACGCCCATAGGGCCATTCCAAAGCACGGTTTTGGCATTGAGGATTTCAGATACATAGGCTTCAACTGCCTTTGGCCCAATGTCAAGACCCATC
>Ga0222716_10003144_pt1 | contig 13223 bp, 19 predicted proteins | sample C33_13DmetaG_FD_165044 | JGI IMG/M metagenome (GOLD analysis project Ga0222716, IMG submission 165044) | Estuarine water microbial communities from San Francisco Bay, California, United States - C33_13D | ecosystem: Environmental > Aquatic > Marine > Unclassified | place: USA: California... | reverse complement strand
CAACCCTCCCGAAGAACTGCTTCGCGACAAGGATTGAAAACAAGCACGGTGGCGGGGTGCCTGATGTCCATTTAGTATGGGACGGCTTACCCTTCTGGATGGAGTTGAAGGTAGCGAACTCCAACGCAATAAAACTCTCGCCTCATCAAGTCGCTTGGAATATGGCATATTGGGCTCGCGGTGGTGCGAATTTCTTCTTGGTAAAGAGGGCCAAGGAGCGTGATATACTTTTATTTGGGGGGGATCAGGGGCCCGCGGTCCTTGAGCAGGGGTGCCTTGCGCCCTGCGTCCTGCGCGTTGACAGTCCTGCGTCCTTGTTCTGCGCCCTGCGCCCTGTTTTGGAAGGTATCTTGCGCCCTGCGCCTTGATGTTATCGGTCCGCGGTCCGCGGTGCAAGGCGCAGCGGCGCGTTGGACAAATAAAAAAGGGGCCGAAGCCCCTTTTGTTAGTGTTCCACTATCGCGATTGATTTTGCTAGGCTCGAGCCCTTGCATAATTTGCAGGCGGTGCATTGAGCGCGGCGCCCTGCTTCTTTTGACGCGGGGCAAAGGGCCTCGTTCGCCTTGTCTAGGTCGCCTAGATCCGCGATGACTCGGAAGGTCCGGTGTCCTTGTTTCCAATGCGCGACCGCTTGCGCATGATCATCGGCGGATTGCATCGCGATGTCGGGACGGAATCCGGATTGATGGCTATACGCGGTCCAAGTATCCGCTTCACTTAGAAGTTCGTCCCAAACGTGGGACGGGACCGCCGCGGGATCTCCGTATGTTCCGACGCGAACGAAACGACCGCGGCCCATGACCCGAGCGGGCCCGTCTTTATATACGCCACGCTGGAATGCTTTCCAAACAATCAAGACGCCTTGCCCCAAGTTAACATAACAGCGGCGCCCTTTTGCTTGCTTGCGTTGCGGGTCCGTTGTTACTTCGCCGCGCATGGTGCAATCGCCGCAAATTGAAAAGTCTGCGCCAGTCTTTGAAGCTTCGAGCGGGTTTGTGTCGCGGCACAAGATGTAAGTTTGTACAACGGTTCCCGTCTTTGTGTTGCGGTTTGAATATGTCGCGATGACGACAATGGGTTGACCATCCAATAGGCTCGGCCCGTTGTAGATGATTGCGCTTTTCATGGTGTTTGTTTCCTTCTCTGTTGAATGCTTAGAGTTTAGCAGATTGCAAGTGGTCCGCAAGTTTTATTTTTCCTGCGCCTTGCGTCCTGCGCGTCGATCCTGCGCCTTGCGCCCTGCGCCTTGTCTTTTCTGTTTTATGTCGCAGCGCCAGGGCGCGACGCGAAAGGGCCCCGAAGGGCCCTGGTTTTAGTCTCCCCAGTCTTTAAAGAAGTCCTGCTCTTCGTAAGCTTTGAGATAGTCTTCTATCTGGGTTTTAGTCATCTTGTCTCGCTCGATCCGAGTTCCGTTGTACGTTCCCTCGGGCCAGTAATGCGGATCGACTAGCCTGCCATAGTAAGCATCGGCGCCGCCTCGATCTGCTGGATCTCCATGTGCCATAAAAAATGGGCGGGCTTATTGGCCCGCCCCTCCCTAATTAAGATTGCTCTAACATCCGCTCAAATCCGCGACGCGCTTCCTCGGCAGCCTCGCGCTTGAGCTTTTGCAATTTGCTCACCAGTTCTTTGGCGCGGTAGTTTTTACCGTCCGCCGTGTCCAGATCGCTCAAGCTGCTGATTAGGTTTTCGATTTCGCCCAGATCGATTTCGACTTGAACCTTCATGGTGGTTTCTGAAACGTAAGATTTTCTCATAACATCTTTCCTTGTTGAGATAGGCCTGATTGCCTATGACTCATGTTCGCATATAGCCACCAAGCTGTCAACAATTTATTTGTCACTTGCCAAAGGTTTCCAAGTGGCAACGGTCCTGCGCCTTGACATATTTTTTGCGAGCGGAGCGAGCCTTGCGCCTTGCGCCCTGCGGCCCGAACGCCAAAGGCCCAGGCGCTGCGCACCTGGGCCCGAAGGAAAGAGGCTCATTAACCCAAGAGCCAGGGGATTCTTATACTTATACCCAGCCCATGATGATGGGCCCGAAGAGCACGGTTGCAATGATCAGGCCCATGACAAAGCCCAGCGTGATGTTCCATATAGTTTCCATTACTCTTCCTCTAGTTTTTTGATCAGCTGCCTGACCGCCCAGGTTACAGATAATGCGCCTCCGATCTCAGCGTGTAGCCAAGTATCGCCTTCACATTCTTTGAGTAATTCTTTTAGATCGGTCATAAATTCTTCGTTTGTCATATCGGTTCCTTCCTTATTGAAAAGCCCCTGGCGCGTAGACTCCAGATATCGGAGCAGCCAGGGGCGGGGTTTGATTAGAGCATAGCCTTCAATTCAGTCTTGACGCGACGAGCGGTATCTCCGCGCCATGTTCCAGCGTTCGCCAGAAAGTAACGCACGACTGATTTGCCGCTATCATAGATGTAATTGTCTTCTATGCTGTTAAGGGAGTGCATCGCGTCAAGATAAGGCGCAGCGCCAAAGTAAACTTTTTTCCAGTCTTCTCTAATCTCTTTTGCGATTGTGTTGATCGATCTAGACATGTTCTTTCCTTTCCTAATTGAACAAGTAGAGTGTAGCCCAGTACCATCTGGGCTACAAGTCTTTTATGCAAGCTTGTCGAACTCTTCGATTAGCTGATCATACATCTTCGCAGCTTCGTCGCGTCGATCAGACATAAGCATCATCATCATGAACTCGAGCTTAAACTTGAGGCGGTTGCCTGTTGAGTGTTTCGATTTATCGACGACTTCGTTGTATGCTTCAGTGTCCGTTTGTGATGCAATTTTTTCCATTGTTTCTTTCCTTTGTTGAAGGTGGGGGACCGTGGTCCCCCTGTTGAATTATACCAGTGTGAATTTCTTAACTGATGTTTCCTTAGCGTATTTCTTCCACACTGTCGGGCGGTTCTCTTTCCACCATGCCAGCGATGGTGCGCTCATCCGGACCGTGTATGCCCATGTGGCCCAGCCATTGGCTACTGATGCGACGCGCAGCGCGTCACGTTCTTTGGTGGCCGTTTTGATCTGAGCTTCGAGCTCCGCGATCCGTCCGAGTGTTTCGATCTTGTCCATTGTTTCTTTCCTTTCTGAATGGGCGCTGAATTGCGCTTCCATACCAAAGGTATGGCTGATATTTTGCCCGCAGTCAACAGGCAAAACACAATTAATTACAAGTTTTATCAATTAATTTCATCCATCCGGCGCCATCTTTGGGGGTTACTCCGCCCGCCCGCGCCCGCCCGCGACGCGGGCGCCGACCCCCTCACCCCCCTTTTTGGGGGGTACCGCTGCTATATACGACTTATATACATGGTTTTGTAAAATCATTCGGGGGTAATTTCATTGGACTTGTGTCCAGTGCACAAGTGCCGAGAAAAATCGCCCCTATATTTTCATTTGGGTTTGTTATAAACTGCATCCAACAACCGAGGAGCGAGGATCATGTCTTTTGCACAGATAAATCAGATGGGTAGTTTGATGGCTGCGCCGCAGCGTCCTGCGAATCCGTTTGCAGACAATGCTGATTACATGGCTTTACAGGAGTATCAGAGGAGTTTGGGTCCTACTGAGGATGAGTTAGCTCGTTTGAATGAGTTACAGACTGCGTTTACGTCTAGTGATGCGTATCAGAGTCATCAGCAGGAGCAGCAGCAACGTCAGCAGATGATGCAGATGATGCGACAGCAGCAGCGTGGGATCATGGGTCAGGCACCTATGCAGATGCAGCGGCAGGTTCCGATGATGCGTCATCCTATGCAGCAGGGTGGTTATGGTGGTGGTTTTGGTCATCAGCAGATGGGGAACAACACGATGCAGATGTTGGTTGCTTTGTTATCGCAGGCTTTTGCTGGTGGTGGCGGCGGTATGCAGCAGATGGGAGGTGGTTATGGTTCTCAGCAGGCTTATGGTCAGATGCCTCAGAGGCAGTTGGGAGTGATGCCGAGTGTTGGTCAGGCTACTTTTGAGGGTCCGACGGCGAATCGTGCTCAACCTCAGAACATGCAGCAGCAGGCATATGCTCAACCGCAGCAGGCTAGTCCGTTTGGTGGGGCGGCTCGTGGGTATTACGCTTGACCGAGTACCGAGAAGCGCGGCCCGAGGATCTTGAGGCTATATTGGAGTTGTGTTGGGAGATGCACTCTGAGACTGAGTATTCGAAGTTTAGTTTAAACGAGGATAAGGTTCGTACTTTGGTTGATCGGTTATTATCTTTAGACGGTGGTTATGTTGGGGTTGCGGATCGTGGTGGTGAGATTGTTGGGATTTTTTTAGGTTTAGTTGATGAGATGTGGTTTTCGGATGATAGTCAGGGTTGGGAATTATTGTTTTATTCTTCGAAATCGGCGCGAGGTGGATTTGTTGGTAAACGTATGTTAGAAGCGTTTAACAGTTGGAGTGTGGACCGTGGAGCATCTAGGGTGGTTGTGACGTTAGCTAGTGGTGGTGATGTGGCTCGGAAGTCTAGGTTCATGGAGCGTTTGGATTACACGCCGTTGGGTGGTGTTCATGTAAGGAATTTTATCTGATGTGTGGATTAGTGGCGGCTGTAATTGGCGGAGTAATAATAAAAAACATTCTTGGTAGCGGTGGTGGCGGTGGCGGTGAAGCGGCTCCTGTAATACCGACTCCTGATGATTTTGCGACATGGAGTGCTGCGAACAAGCCGGACGCTGATTTTGATGACAAGTTTGGTAGTTATGTAAATTATTTAAACGAGGATCAGTTTGGTTTAACGGCAGAGGAGCGTGGTGCGTATATACCGGAGCATGTTGTTTCTGGATATACGCAGAAGATTCACGCTACTGAAGCGGACATGAAGAACGATGATCGTTCGTTTTACGACAGGCAACTGAGTAATGGTACGACGGATTTTGACAGTTGGTTGTCTAATGAGAGTGATGATGTAAAGAACGCGGATTACGGATCTCAGTACCAGAGGTATAAGAGCCAGACGAATGCGATATTGAATCAGCGGCCTGATTGGATGGGTGAGGATGATTCTTCATATACGACGTTTAGTTCGTATGATCCGGGGATTTATACTCCGGGTTCTGATCAGATTTACAGTTTCAACGATACGTTTGGTGGTCAGCAAACTATTGATTACACGGGTCGTTCTTATCGGACTCAGGACGATTACAACAACGAGTTGTACGGGGAGTTTCAGAGTCGGATTTCGGGTCTTGGGTACGACAATTTGTTACCTGGGGATGACGCTGATATAAACAGCTACTTGAATCAGTACATTGAGGCTCGGGATCGTAGCAACGCGGCTACGGCAATTTCGGATCTTGGTTATGGGTCCACTTATGATTCGAGCATGACTTCTGGTCAGTTGGTTGATTTGTTGGCCGAGGTTCGTGAGCGTGATAAATACAAGAACCTGTTGGATGAGATGGGTTATGACTACGATGCGTCGGATGATTCGTTAAGTTTGGGTTACAACTACAATCAGGCTGTAGCGATTGAGGACACGAAGGCGAAGTTGAAGGCTGCGGAGGACGCGTATGGTGTTTTAGAGGGCACTTATAACTCTACTGTTGGTGAGATGGGCACGTTGCAGGGCGAGTTTGATACTTTGTTCGGGGACTATGGTACGTTGACCACGGATTATGGTACGTTGCAGGGCACTTACGATACGTTGAGTGGTCAATATGGGACTCTTGAGGAGTTACAGGGCACGACCAAGAAGGATCTGGATGCGAAGGCTGGTGAGTATGACACGTTAAGTGGGTTGTATGACACGCTTACGTCTAATTACGGAACGATGACCACGGATTACAACACTGCGATTGGTAATTTGGGTACGTTGCAGGATAATTACGATCAGTTGGACAAGGATAAGACTGCGTTAAAAGGGACGTATGACGAGTTATTTGGTGATTACGGTACTTTGAGCACGGATTATGACACGTTGAGCGATGATTTTGCGACGTTGACGGGTACTCAGACGAAAACGTTGGCTGATTTGGACGCTGAACGTGGTGTTGCGGAGGGTTTACGTCGGGATGCTCGAGGTGTTCAGTCTCGTGCGTTCTTGGCTGATAACGCAGCGGACCGTGAGAAGCGGATTGCGTCTGGATTGGGCTCTATACAGGCGCCTACGCAGCCAGCTTATACGCAAGCGATGGATGCTTTGAGTGACACGGCCCTTGATCCTGGGCAGTATAGCTTGAAGCCTATAGATTTCACGGGTGGGTTTGATCCGAATGTTTTCCAGCCTACTCAGATGGGTGGTCAGATGGGCCCTGATGCGTATGGTACGACGGATTACACTGATATATTTGCGGGTCCTCAGATGGGGATGTCACAGGGTGGATTTGACTTAAATCAGTCATTTAACCCCTATTTTGATGCTTTAAACGCTGAATATGGGGTAGAAATACCCTCTGCCAGCTACGGACTTCCGGCCATAGGGGGGATAAAATAATGAGTTTATATGACGACATAACCATGGGCCTTGGGATTAGGGAAAAGGACGACGCGTACCACGAGCGTACAGCTAGTACGATTGCGAATAATCAAGGGCAGGCCGCAGCGGATAGGTATACGGCGAACAATCCGCCATCAGGTTCGGGTTCTGGGACCAAGATGAAAGCGCAGCCTGTTTCTGAAAATGTGGCGAATGCGTATAAGCAGTATGCGGACAGCATGACGCAAGCGGGTTTAAGGAACCTTGCTGGTTCTCCGTCTTTGGGGATGAACGACACAGATTCTTCTGGCAACAAGCCTGTTGTTGGAAAAGGTTATGATCCGGTTACGAAAACTGGGTATACGGATACCGCGGGGGAAATTCTTCTCAACGAGGGCCCTAACATAGTGCAGCGCACTATCAGAGATAGCATGATTGGCAGAGGTGCTGCTGCGATTGCTGGTGTTGATCGAGAGAACGACAAGATTGTTAATACTGTTGGTGGCGAGCCTATTTATCAAAAGGCCGACGGAACGTATTACTCTATTAATTCTTTGGGTTTGCCTTATGACGTTGCTGGAATCGACACGTTGGACGAAGATCCAATGCAGGTTCAGAAGCGCGAGTCGATTATGGCTGGTATGGGTAGTGGCGATGATGATTCTCCTGCCCCGATGGAAGCTGCTGGGCCCGCGGATCCATGTCCTGATGGGTATGTGTACGACGAAGATCAGATGATGTGTGTGATTGATCCTGACACAGGGTTACTTCCTGATTCTCCTTCGGCTCCGACGTATGAGTTACCTGATCCGATGAACGTGACGCCGGGCGGAAACCCTGGGTACACACAACCTATAGGAAATTTTATACCAACTCCGTTACAACCCATGGCACCTAATCCGATTCAGCAGCAGTTAACGCAGATGAATCAGATGATGCGCGGCCCACAGCAGCAACAGCAGCGGTCTGGCTTGGCTGGAGCTAATACGGGGATTATGCAGGTACGTCGATGAATCTACAGGCTTTACCGGAAGACGCGTTAAAAGAGATACTGGCGTTAACGGAAGCCAAAAAGACGCTGGATTTACGGGAGGAAGCTTCCGAACGGTTCATGCCGTTTGCGCATCATGTGTATGAAAACTTCATTGAGGGTCGGCATCACCGGATTATTGCGGAAAAACTTGAACGTGTTGCGCGAGGGGAGCTCAAGCGATTAATTATTAACATGCCTCCTCGGCATTCGAAGTCGGAGTTTGCAAGCTACTTGATGCCTGCTTGGTTTCTAGGTAGAAACCCGAAATTAAAAATCATTCAGGCCACGCACAATACTGAGTTGGCGGTACGGTTTGGTAGAAAAGTAAGGGATTTGATTGATGATCCAGCGTACAAAGAGGTTTTTCCAGAGACTAACCTCAAGGAAGATAACAAGGGCGCGGGTAAGTGGGGCACTGACAAGGGTGCTGAATACTTTGCGGCGGGTGTTGGAGCGGCCATTACGGGTCGTGGTGCGGATTTACTCATCATTGATGACCCGCATTCGGAGCAAGATGCGTTAAGCGAGAGCGCGTTCGACAACGCGTATGAGTGGTACACTTCTGGTCCACGGCAGCGTTTGCAGCCGGGTGGTTCTATTATTCTGGTTATGACTCGCTGGGGTAAGAAGGATCTTACTGGTCGTTTATTGCAGGCTCAGACTGGCGATAAGATGGCGGATCAGTGGGAGGTTGTGGAGTTTCCTGCGATTATGCCCAGCGATAAGCCTTTATGGCCGGAGTTCTGGGACAAAGATACGTTGTTGTCGATCAAGGCGTCTTTGCCTGTGGGCAAATGGAACGCGCAGTGGCAGCAGCAGCCTACTGCATCTGAGAGTGCGATTATCAAGAGAGAGTGGTGGCAGGACTGGGACAAGGAGAAGATCCCTCGTTTGGATTATGTTTTGCAGGCTTATGACACGGCGTTCTCTAAGAAGGAAACAGCGGATTACAGTGCGATCACGACTTGGGGGGTATTCAAGCCCGAGGATGGTGGTCCTGATCATATCATACTTATGGACGCCCGCAGGGGTCGTTGGAACTTTCCTGAACTAAAGGAGATTGCCTATGAGGAGCACGAATATTGGGAGCCGGATATGGTGTTGGTCGAAGCGAAAGCGACGGGAACGCCACTTATTGACGAGTTGCGGCTTCGTGGTATTCCAGCCTTGGGCTTCTCACCGGGCAAAGGTAGTGATAAGGTAACGAGAATGCACATGGTTGCGCCTCTGTTTGAAGCAGAAATGGTGTGGGCCCCTATGCACGAAAAGTTTGCTGACGAGGTCGTTGAGGAAGTAGTTTCATTTCCTAATGGCGATCATGATGACTTTTGTGATAGTATGACCCTAGCACTGATGCGTTTTCGTCAAGGCGGATTTATTTCGCTGCATGGTGAGGACGAGGGCAGCTTAGAATGGAGGCCCCGTAAGAGGGAGTATTATTAATGGCTTTACCACCTAACATGGTCGCACCGGGGCTTGACCTCGATGACACAGCGGGACTTCCAGACGTAGAGATTCCTGTAGATGAGCCGATGCAGTTCCCTGGGGGTGCAGAGGTTATTGACGACGGTCAGGGCGGCGCGATTATTCAAGCGTTGTCTGAGGCAGGGCAGTTGCCCACTCAGGAGGAGTTGATTCCGTTTGACGCAAACCTTGCGGATTTCTTGGATGACGGAACTCTGGGCGAGTTGTCGAGTGACTTGAGGGCTTTGTACGAAGAGGATTTGGATTCCAGGTCTGAGTGGGAAGACACTTATGTCAAAGGCCTTGACCTACTTGGCTTGAAGACTGAGGAGCGGACGACTCCGTTTGAGGGCGCGAGTGGTATTACGCATCCGATGGTTGCTGAGAGTGTTACGCAGTTTCAGGCGCAGGCGTATAAAGAGTTGCTGCCTTCTGGTGGTCCGGTTCGCACAGGTGTGCTTGGAGCCAAGACTCCCGAGCGTGAGCAGCAGGCTACGCGTGTTAAAGATTTTATGAACTACCAGATTACTGAGGTAATGGAAGAATACGATCCGGATATGGATCAGCTGCTGTATTATCTCCCGTTGAGTGGTTCTACCTTTAAGAAGGTTTACTTTGATCCGACCAGACAGCGGGCGGTGTCTAAGTTTATTCCGGCGCAGGATTTGGTTGTACCGTATTCGGCGTCTGATTTGATGACGGCGACTCGTGTGACGCATGTTTTACGCATGGACGAGAACGATGTTCGCAAGATGCAGGTTGCGGGGATGTACCGTGATGTGGACTTGCAGGGTTCTTCGGACATGGAGGAAGATTCTGTTCGTCAGAAGGTCAACGAGCTTGAGGGTTTGTCTAAGAACTACAGCGATGATGTTCTGACAATTCTGGAAATGCATGCTGATCTGGACATCGAGGGGTTCGAAGATACGGATCCTATGACTGGTGAGCCTACTGGTATTAAGCTTCCGTATATTGTTACGATAGACGATACGTCTGGAGAAATCTTGGCGATCCGCCGCAACTATGCGATGGAAGACTTAGTTAAGCGCAAGCGCCAATACTTTGTTCACTACAAATTTACTCCGGGTCTGGGCTTTTACGGCTTTGGTTTGGTGCATATGATTGGCGGTTTAGGCCGCGCAGCTACGAGCTTGCTACGTCAGTTGATCGACGCTGGTACGTTAGCCAACCTTCCCGCTGGATTTAAGGCCCGTGGAGTGCGTGTACGCAACGATGATGAGCCGTTACAGCCCGGAGAGTTTAGGGACATTGACGCCCCAGGTGGGAGCATCAGAGACGCTATTGTGCCTCTGCCCTACAAGGAGCCGTCAGCGACGTTGGCACAAATGCTTGGTGGATTGGTTAGTGATGGACGTAGGTTTGTTGCGTTAGCTGATCAGCAGATGTCGGACATGAATCAGGAAACGCCTGTGGGAACTACGGTTGCCATGTTGGAGCGTGGAATGAAGGTTATGTCGGCCATTCACAAACGGCTGCACTACGCGCAGAAGGCAGAATTTAGACTGCTGGCGCGTATCTTCGCGGAAAACCTGCCTCCGGAGTACCCCTACGAGGTGGCGGGTGCACCTTCTCAGGTTAAGGCGCAAGACTTTGACGCTCGGATAGATGTCCTCCCAGTCTCAGATCCGAATATATTCTCAATGTCGCAACGGGTTACGCTGGCTCAGACCCAACTTCAGTTGGCGCAATCCAATCCGCAGATGCACAATCTGCATGCGGCGTATCGCAGAATGTATCAAGCGTTAGAGGTGCAGAACATAGACGAGATTCTGCCTCCACCTCCACCTCCTCCGCAGCCAGCGGATCCGGCGGTAGAGAACGGGTTGATAATCAATGGTCAGAAACCACAGCCGTTTCCGCAACAGGATCATGACGCGCATATTCAGTCTCACTTGGCTTTGCTTGAGTTATCTGTTTTGCAGAACGCTCCGCCTGTGTTGGCATCGTTGTTTGCGCATATCTTGCAGCATGTGAGTATGAAGGCTCGTGAAATGGTTGATGCGGAGATAGCGGCTCTGAACGAGGAGCAGGGTATGAACCAGCAATCTCAGCAAGAGCAGATGCAGCAGATTCAGTTGTTAGTTCAGACGGGGGCACTAGATCCTGCGTCGGCGCAGCAAATGATGATGCAGGCACAACAACAGGCTCCGGCCCAGTTGCAGACGCAGTTTCAACCGGATCAGGTTGAGGCACGAGTTGCCCAAGTTGAGGCTGAGTTGATCAAGGAAATAACGCCGTTGATGACGTACAAGGGCGCGGATGAAGGCAACGAAGATCCTTTGGTGGATATTCGCATGAAGGAGCTTTCGATCAAGGAGATGGAAGCCAATCACAAGGCGGCGATTGATCAAGCCAAATTGGAACTGGAAGGAATGAAGGTTGAGCAGCGGGCGGTAACGGACGCGGCTCGATTAGAGTTGCAGGAGCAGATTGCGGATGATCGGACTGATGTGAACCGCGAGCGCATAGATGTGCAACGTCAAGCTGTGGAGCAAAGAAATGCCTCTCAAGGAGGGTAAATCACAGGGTGTTATCAGCCAGAACATCAAGACAGAAATGGCTGCTGGAAAACCGCAAGATCAAGCGGTTGCTATTGCGTTGAGCAAAGCGGGTAAAAGTAAATATTCTTCTGGCGGTATGGTTAACAAGCGGTTCAGTCCGATAGCCCGACCACAGAGGTTTGTCGGAGAGTTCTAGTGCTGTGCGCTCTCACCGCAGTGTTGGTGGGGATGTCGGGCGGAGACATGCACAAGGCGTGTGTTTACCGTTGTCCAAGGGAACTATCTCATTTTTACTATCATTACCCGTACATTGTGCGGATACCGTATGACTATCGGTGTCCTTCTGTAGCCAGGGTGGGTAAAGTCACATGATAGAAGTTTTAGCATTGGCTGGGGCTGTCACTAAGATAGCTGGCGGTATTAGTAGTGCCGTGCAGGCAGGCAAGGATATGAACTCTATTCTGCCGCATTTTGGGAAGTTGGCAAAATTAGAAGCCGACATAGCTGTTGCAGAATCAGGCAAGCACAAGGGGCCACTTGGAAGACTTACTTCTAGTGAAGAGGAAGGCTTTGCTATAGCGCAAGCTAAGATGGCGCACAAAGAAGCTATGGAGACGCTTCGCAGCCATTGCCGCTTATATGGGCCACCGGGCATGTGGGACTTGGTTGTGCGTGAGCAGGCAGAGGCAAGAAAACGCCAGAAACAAGCCTTGGAAGCCCAAGCCGCTGCTAGGGATAGATTGTTTTGGGGTATTTCATTAGCGATAGGAGTTACACTTTTCTTGGGGGGAACCGCTGCAATGATCTGGGGCGTGGACAAACTGGCTAATGGCTGACGGTGTATCTGGAACAGGCAACGCGCCGTTTAACGTAGGCAGCGATATACACGCCCAAACAAGGGCGCGTGAGCGCATAGAAACGCATTTGGTAGAGCAACGTGTAGAGAAAGAGCACAGGGCCAACCACAGCCATTTAGAGGCTCTTGTAAAGCAAAGATTGGACTTACAGGAAAGTTATGATAGGTTTGGGCGCAAGACTAATGCGGATCGACCGCAGGGAACGAAGTTAAACATAGAGGTGTAACATGGCGAATACCTTTGAAAAGATTCTGCAATACAAGCTCATGCCACGTTTTATGATGGTTGTTATGACCATTATGTATATCCGAGTGATCGAATGGGGGATGAGTTTGGATGACTTGTCAACTCAGCAATCCGCAATGATTTCAGTGGTCAGCGGAGCGATGACAGGAACAATAGCCGTTTGGCTGGGGTCTGAGAAATGAGTATCTTTACTGCTGCATTAGGTCCAATAGCCAATCTTGCAGGCTCATGGCTGCAAGGCAAAGCCGACAAGAACGCCGCCGCTGCGGAACTAAAGCTGACTGAGGCGAAAGCGAAAGCCCAGATACTTTTGTCTGAGAAGACAAGCGTTGCCGACTGGGAGCGCATCATGGCAGAAGGCGCCAAGTCTAGCTGGAAAGACGAATGGTTTGTTGTAATCCTGTCTATCCCATTGATTTTATGTTGGATTCCGGGCGCAGAAGGTTGGGTAGATCGTGGGTTTGCACAGCTTTCAAAAGCTCCGGACTGGTATTTTTACAGCCTTGGAATTGCAATTTCAGCCAGTTTCGGTGTCCGCGGGGCGCAAGCCTTTTTTAAGAGGAAGTAATGGAATACGATACGTCGGATGATGAAGAGTTTACCTCTGCGTGGAACGGAAAGTACGGTAGGAGACAAGTGCAATGAGCGAGTTTAAGTTAAGTAGGCGCAGCCTTGATCG
>Ga0222716_10003139_pt1 | contig 13240 bp, 9 predicted proteins | sample C33_13DmetaG_FD_165044 | JGI IMG/M metagenome (GOLD analysis project Ga0222716, IMG submission 165044) | Estuarine water microbial communities from San Francisco Bay, California, United States - C33_13D | ecosystem: Environmental > Aquatic > Marine > Unclassified | place: USA: California... | reverse complement strand
CTCTATTCGGATTCATGGTCTTCCTTGTTCAAAATCGACATCGTTGAGGGCCAGATTGTGAAAAGAAGGAGATGGGATGATTTATGGTCTTCCTACGAAGATAAAGCGATGCAAGAAATCATGGGATCCGACGACTACCAAGCCGAAAGGACACTCCTGCAGCGCGCCAAGTTTGTTCACCGGCATTTCGAAAAACGTTACCCGGGTGAAAAGACGGAACAAGCCATCGTGAACCGGCTACGAAAGCTCGAGCAAGAGAAGACACCAGAGTCAGAGAACATGGACGTAGAATGTACAGCCGAGAGCGAAGAAACCGACGCAGACGAAAAGTCCCACGACGACAAGGAGCACTGCTCTGCCTACGAGGAGGAGGACGAGGAGGACGCCGCCGACGACGGCGAGAAGGACGAGGTGGACGATGAAGACGAGGATGTGAACGAGGAGGAGGAGAAAGACGCCAAGCGGCGCACTGAACCGCAAACGCGGACCGAGGCGGTGACCGATGAACGAAGAATTGGTGACGGTCGATTAGGACCTCGAGGATTCAAGGAGGATGATACTGTCTACGTACGAGGCGTGTGCAATCTTTTTCACGGAGGAAAGGAACGTTTAAACGGATACAGGCTCGAAACGAGTTTCCTTCCGGGATACGTTACCCCGCGGCGACTCAAGCACGGTAACTTCAGCGCACCAGCCAAATGGAAAGGGGTTGTCACTGGTTATTCTTCCACGCGAAATGAGTATGAAGTCTGTGTTGATGGATATTATCTCGTGGGGAACGACGGCAAGCGCTGGTTTAAGAGTGATGACATTTTTTGTAGCGAAGATGTGGACGTGAGCGAATTAAAAAAACTTTACGCAACTCACGTGAAGCAGGGGAAAAGAAACGTTGTGTTTGAGAAAACACTCGATATGGACGCGACGGAGCTTGGGCACAAACCCACGAAGTACGACGTTTATTACGCGCCTCTGTTTGTCGAGGGTAGTGCTGAAACGGACGAGCCAACAAAATACTTTCACAGCCTCTGTGGCGTGTGTAACATGGACATGCCGGATTGTTTCGACGAACCTATGGTGTGCGACAACGAATGTGGAGCGCACGCGCACGCGGAGTGCTTGGGACTGGCGGAGGGTCTGCCTTCTGGCGATTGGTTCTGCCCGCCGTGTGAACTGTCGAAGTCAATCAAGCCTAAGTGCGTTGTGTGCGCGACGTCGGACGGGTATCTCGCCAACTCGCCAGAAATAGGTAGCTCTACACCCGACTCGAACAACAAAGGAGGTACATTCGTGCACCCGGCGTGTGCACGAATGTACTGCGATATTTTCGATTTTGTCTCGACAGAGGTGATAGGGTCGAGCAGTGACTCAAGTTTTTTCGAGCATCGTTTTTTTCACGATGCAAAACGTTTGAGTTTGATCAAAGAAAAGGAAAATGCACTCGAATGCGAGCTATGTCACAGGCGTGAGGGGATTGTTGCATCTTGCGACAACGTCAAAGGCGCGAAAGAAAAGTGTGGACGAAAGTTCCATGCGATGTGTGCGATAAATCGCAAAGACTACTTAGTCTCTCAAGCGAGGGAGCATCGGAGAGACTCCGAGAGGTATGGTGCCATAACTTGCAGATGCTCAGGGTGCTTCGAAAATCCATTCGTTGAAGGAAACCTGTGACGCGACGTGCTGAAGGCTTTGGATGACATCACGGAGGGCGACGATAAATGTCCTACGGGTCATGAAGTGCTATCGCGAATGTTTTAGTGCGAATCGAAAAAGCCCAAAAATAATTTCTCAAACCGTGCGTCGCGTCATTACAATCTAGACGTTAATTATCACGCGAGCACCCCCAATCGACCGACGAATCCTCTATTCATCTTCTTCTTCTTCATCACCGTCGCCACCGGCGGCCGCAGCCATGCGCTTTCTCTTGACGCGACCCGGTCGACCGCCGCCCAACGGAGAGTTGAGCGCGAAGTCGATGTGCTTTTGGCTGTCCGTGCGCACCAAAAAGCTCGGCACATTCACGATTTGCTTACCGACGCGGATGTGACGTTGACGAATCAACACACGCGCGTGGTGCACAGACTTCGCCAAGCCGAGCTTGAAGACGAGCGTCTGCAAGCGGCGTTCCAAGAATTGCTCCGGCCCGAGCGCCAAGACGTAATCGAGCTTGTCCTGCGTCTCATCCAACAACCCATAGTTGCGCATGCGTCGCATGATGGCCTCGCCTTCGAAGATTCGCTTCGGGTCCTTCTCATCGAGCGTCAACAAAACGCGCGCCGCGTTACGAAGCTTGTTCAGCGCGAATTGCACGCGCCACAACTCGCGCTTGTTGCGCAAGCGAAACTCACCGACGATCTTCAACTCGGCATCCAAACGTTCCTTCTCGAACGGACGTCTCGGCTTCTTGAACGTCTTCCCGTCTGCACGCGCACACACATCAAAATCAAAGTCAGTCTTCCGTTCCCTCTCGCACCCGCGCGTCGTTCACGTCGCCATCGCGACGCCGTCGCCGCGTCCGCCCGCGCCGACGGAAACCCCACGCGACCCCGCGTCGTCGCGCAAACGTCCCCGCCCTCGCCGCCTCCGAGCGCGCCGCGCCCCGCTCGACGCCCGCGAACGCGCGATCACGAACGTTTCCATCGCCCCACGCCGTCGCATCGCCCGCCCGCGCGTCGCCCGCGCGCCCGCGCGTCGCATCGTTCGCTTCCGCGCCAAAGCCCTAACGATGCGCGGCGATCGATCGACGCGCGCGCGTCGTCGTCGTCGCGCGTCGCGCGCGCGCCGCGTCCGCGCGTCGCGCGCGCCGTCGCATCGCTCGAAACGCGCACGCACAGTTCCGGTAGTAGGTGGACGACGGCATCTTGCGGCTGTCGCGTCACGAAGAGACGGACCGCGCGCGCGCGCGCGCGAGGGTCGCGCGGCCTCGCCGCGAGTCCCGCGTCGTTCTGAGTCGCGAACCGTCGATTTCACGATGCTCGTATGACGCGCTGAAAACGCCCATGAAATGCGAAAGTAAAAGTAACTCGCGATCGCGCGCGGTCGGTCGGACGCGCGCCCAACCGTCACTCGACGACGCGCCATGGCGACGACGTGCGGCGTCGCCGCGCCGAGGACCGTCGTGGACGTCGTCCTGAGCCGCGAACAGGGCGAGGGACGCGGCGCGCGCGTGCGGCGATCGATCGGCACGGCGCGCTTGAAGCACTTCGACCCGTTCGTCATGCTCGACGAGTTCAAGGTGGCCACGCCGGCGGGGTTTCCCGATCACCCGCACCGCGGGATGACGACCGTGACGTACGTGCTGCCGAACGCGGGGAACGGGTGCATGGAGCACGAGGACAGCGTCGGAAACGCCGGGATGCTGCGACCGGGGGATCTGCAGTTCATGACGGCGGGACGAGGGATTTTGCACGCCGAGGTGCCGGAGAACGAGACGACGTGTCACGGGTTGCAGCTGTGGGTGAATCTGCCGGCAAAACATAAGATGGACGCGCCGGAGTATCAAGAGCTGCGAGCGAGCGAGCTGCGGGAGGCGTCGAAGGACGGCGTTCGCGCCGTCATCATCGCGGGCGAGGCGTTCGGGGCGGAGAGCCAGATTCGGACGAAGCGAGCGCCGATGCATTACATTCACTTCACCATGTCGCCGTCGTCGCGGTTGGTGCAAAACGTGCCCGAAGGGTGGAACTGTTTGGCGTACACGCTGCGTGGACGCGCGGATTTCGGGTCGGGTCGCGGCGAGGAGGTCGACGCGCACAACACGGTGACGTTTAGCAACGAACCCGGCGAAGACGGCGTCGTGGTGCAAACGACGAGCGAAAGCGCGGAGTTCGTGCTCATTTCCGGGCGCCCTAACAACGAGCCGATCGTCCAGCACGGTCCGTTCGTGATGAACACGCGCGAGGAAATCTCCCAGGCGTTCGCCGACTTTCAGGGCGGAAAAAACGGCTTCGAGTCTGTTCGAGGTTGGCGAAGCGAGATTCAATACCGAACGCGATAGCTCGACGCGAACGTGGTCCATTTTTATTATTTCTCATGTCTCCGTCGCCCGCCCGAGTCTGTCCGTGTCACTGCGTTCGCCCGTCGCCCGCCGGCGCCGTTCCCGCACACGCCGACGCGCGCGGCGGCATGGCCAACGCCCTCAGGCGTCTCGCGACCGCGTCGTCGCGAGTCGCGCTCTCGCGCGTCGCCACGAACACGCCTCGCGCGTTCGTCTCCGACGCCAGCGCGACCTCGGCGCCGTGCTGGAGCTGCGACGCGCGAACGACGGCGCTGAACGATGACGCGTCAGCAAACTTTTTCTGCGACGCGTGCGGGGCGATTCAACCGCCCGTCGCCGCGGATTACTTCGCGTTGCTCGGAGTGTGCGTTTGCGGTGTGATCACGCGCGTTTTACCTCGGACTGACGCGCGCGCGCGCGATGGACAGGGAGGCAAAGTACGCGCTCGAGTCGGCGGCGCTCGAGGACGCGATGAAGCGTCGGCAGAAACTGTTGCATCCGGATAAGTTCAGCACGAAGAGCGAACGCGAGCGAAGGTACAGCGCGGATCAAGCGTCTGCGGTGAACGAGGCGTACGGCGCGCTGAGGGATCCGCTGCGAAGGGCGAAGTATATTCTGGAGGCGCGCGGTTGGGGGGTGACGGAGCGCGACGGGAGAGACGCTCCGGTGGATCCGGAGCTGTTGATGGAAGTTATGGAGGCTCGCGAGGCGATCGATGAGGCGAACGGGGACGCGGAGAAGCTGCGAGAGCTGTTGAGGGAGCACAGCGCGCGAGTGACCGCGTGTGAGGAGGAAACTCGCGCGGCGTTGGACGCGACGCCGATGGTTGGGGAGTCGGCGAAGGAAGCCGTCGTGCGCTTGACGTACTTCGTTCGCATCGTAGAAGAAATAAAGGCGCTGCTTTGATGCCGTTACCGTTACATTAGCTTGATTGTTTAGATATTACTACGCGTTGCTCGCCTTAAAACGAAATCAGATCGTCGTCTGCTGACATGGCCGAGACAGAAGTTTCATTCGCTTTGGATTCTTCGCGCATTCGCTTGGACAGTTTTCGGATGTGATCCTCCACGATCGCGATCGCTGCTTGTAGCTCGGGATGCGTGACGAATTTTCGCCCGTAGTCCAACGAGTTGTGCGGAATGTGCATTTCTGCGTTTTCGGAACCAAATTTATTGAAATCGCGCAGTGTCTGCGTCTCCATCTTCGCGCAACGATCGTCGACGTATGTGCGAAGTTCGGTGAGCGTACGTTTCGTCTTGCTGCGTTCGACCTTGTCCCACTCGATACCCTCTTGCATCGCTTCGACACGCTTGGAGACGTCGTCGAAGAGCTCACGGACCGTTGACGTCGACGGTCGATCCTTGATGGTTCGTTCCATGCTCTCATGCATGCTGTGAATGATGAGATCCTGCTCTTCTTGCTTTCTCGCCAAGTTTGCGATGCGAGACTGCATCGATCCCGATTGTTCGGAATACGCTGAAGCTGAGTACACTTCAAGGTGCGTCAACTTGCTAGGCGTGCCCAAAGGCGAGCCCGCGGGGGAGTAGGCGTATTCGCTACGCGCGCCACCCACGCCGCCGAAGACGGCGTCTTGGATCATCATCAACTCCTTTCTGAACTCGTTCGTCGAACGGTCGGACGCGAGACGCAGCTCTTCGCGTAAATCTTTCTCCACGGCAGCAACAGCGTGGTTTAGTCTCTTCTCTAGCGTTTGGAGGGCGACGGCTTGCGCCTCCGCGTTTGGTTTGGCCGCCTGCCTCTCGAGTTTCATCGACACCTCGCAAGATTCCACGCGAAGCTCACTCGCGGCGACGCGCGCCTCAAATCTCTCGAACCTTTCATCTAACCGATCGATTCGCGTTTTGTGTCCCGCATCCGTGATGCCACGCGTCGCTTCGGCTTCGCCCAGCACGCGCTTCATCGCCCTGGTGTGCTCCTCGGAGACCTTGGACAACATGTCGACAGAATTCTTCTCGCTTCCTCTCAAAGCCGCGATGCTTTCCTCGCGTAATTCCGCGAACGATGTGAACTGATTGTTGATCCACTGTTTTAACTCATCCGCGCGTTCCGACGCAGCCTTCATTTGATTCACGCTCGAGAGCACGCTCTCCTTGAACGCGTTGTTTTCGTCATCCGCTTTGCGCATCGCCTCTTCCGCGAGCGCGACGCACTTGCGCGTCTCTTGTGCGGCCCGCTCGGCGTTTCGCGCGGCTGCGCTATTCGTCGACGACTCGATTTCTCGAATTCGATATTCCATGACTTCTGTCACGGCTGATTCAGCCTTTTGGGTGACTTTCTCCACAACCTTTGCGCCCCACTCCTTGAGCTGAGACGACAAAAGTTCGCCTTGCTCCTGTACCAAGCTCGCGTGTTGCTCAGCCGTCGATGCAATTTCATCGCCCAACGTCCCGATGCGCTGGACGTCCTTCTCTATGCGATCGATAGTTTGCTGGCCTCGAGACTCGATGCGTTCGACAAAGTCATTTGCCATCGATTCCATCTTCTCCGTCTGCGCCAACGCTTCTTTGAACCGCGCATACGTCTGGTCGACGTGCTCACATCGATCGTGCACTCGCTTAGCGTCCTCAGCACAATCATCACTCAAACGCTCCATGGAATTCGCGAGCTCACGCACCTCGAGTAGAGCCTCGCTGACGGTGTTGGCGTCTTGCGAAGCGCGCGCCGCACGCGCCTTGACGATTTCCAACTCGCTCGCGATGGACGGTACGTCCGCCGCAGCGAGTGACAGCGCCGTCTGATTCGCCTTCATTCGCGTTTCCTGCACTTCAACCTCCAACTCTCGCACGAGCGTGGTGACGTCTGACATCTCGCCCGCCACGGTCTCCAGTCGAGCGTCCACGGCTTTCGCCGCCGCCGCCGCGCCCTCCGTCGCCTTCACACTAATCTGCGTCTCGAGTTCAAACAAGTCCACCGCCACCTTACTCGCCGTCGACGCTTGCAGCGTCTCCAGCGCCGCCACGCGATCGAGCGTCGCCGCGTGTATCGCCCTCGACGCCTGCAACTCCTCTCGCAGCGCGCGCGTCGCGTCCTCCAGCGCCTCCACCCTTCGTTCCGCCGCCTCGTGCCTCGCCTCCGCCAGCTCCAACTTCAGCGCGTCCACCTCCAATCGCGCCGCGTTCGAGGCCACGATCGACGTCTCCGCGCCGCTCACCGCGCGCGTTCTCAGCGCCTCCAACGCCTCGCGCGTCGCCTCGGCGCCGCGCTCGTGTCGCCGCAGCACGTACGCCATCCCCTCGAGCGCCCTCCGCACGCACGGTCGCACGCTCTGCCACTCTCGCTCGCCCTTGACGACGTCCTCGACGCGCATGAAGTCGTCCACGGTGAACGCGCGTCGCGTCGTCGCGCTCGCGCGCGTCGGCGTCGCGTTTTCGTTCGCCGTCCGCGATGGCGACGTCCCGCGTCGCGCGTCGTCGTCGCGCCCGGGCGTCGTCATCGCGCCCGGCGTCGCGCGCGCGCTCGGCGACGCCGCGGGCGTCGTCGCCGGCGTCGTCGCCGCCGACATGCGCCGCCGCGAGCCGGCGCGACGCGCGTCTCGGTCTGCGGTTGAATCATCGCGCGCGACGGCCGCGATCGCGACACCGCGACGCCGCGCCGTCGGCATGCTCGCGACGACGACGACGACGACGACGACGCGCGCGATCGCGCGGCGCGACGCGCGCGCGCGCGCCGAAGCGCGCGGCGGCGAGGCGACGACGGTTCGGTCGAGGGCGCGCGACGCGGCGTCGGCGCGAAGGCGAGGACGAGGCGCGCGAGGGATCGCGCGCGCGCGCGATCGACGCGAGGAGGCGCGAGGACGGGTCGTCGCGAGCGCCGGAACGGACGGCGACGCGCCCGCGGCGCGAGATCCGAAGGATTATAAGATCGCGACGAAGCTCGCGCACGCGAAGACGAGCGTGACGGACCCGTACGGGGCCTCGGCGCCGCCGCTGTATCAAACGGCCACGTTCGCGCAGCCGAGCGCGACTGAGAACGGGCCGTACGATTACACGCGCAGTGGGAACCCGACGAGAACGCAGTTGGAGGAACAGATGGCGAATTTGGAGTGCGCGGACCGGGCGTTTGCGTTTTCTTCGGGGATGTCGGCGTTGATGTGCGTCACGCGATTGGTGAACGCGGGCGAGCGGATCGTGACGGGGGATGATATTTATGGTGGGACGTCGAGGTTGCTCGCGCAAGTGGTGCCGAAGGTTGGGATCGAGGTGGTTAACGTGGACATGAACGACCACGACGCGGTGCGCGCGGCGATTCAGGGCGGGAACACGACGATGGTGATGATGGAGTCGCCCACGAACCCTCGTTTGCAAGTGATTGATATCAAGGCTATTTGTGACATGGCACACGAAAAGGGCGCGCTCGTGTGCGTCGACAACTCGATCATGTGCCCAACGTTTCAGGCGCCGCTCGCGCTCGGCGCGGATATTTCCATGACGTCGGCGACCAAGTTCATCGCGGGTCACTCCGACGTCACGGGTGGATTGCTCGCGTGCAACGGCGAAGAGCTTGGAAAGCGTATTTACTTTCACCAAAATGCCGAAGGTTTGCATCTCGGCCCGTTCGATTGTTGGCTGGCGCTTCGCGGTTTGAAGACGATGCAGTTGCGCATGGAGCGTCAACAAGAAAACGCGATGAAACTCACGGCGTGGCTCGAGTCGCACCCGCGCGTGAACAAGGTGAACTACCCGGGTCTGAAGGCAAATGTTGGGCACGAATTGCAATCGAAGCAAGCCTCCGGCGCGGGGTCGATCTTTTCGTTCACCACCGGCGACGTCGAATTTTCCAAAATCGTCGTCGAAGAGACAAAGCTTCACAAAATCACCGTCTCGTTCGGGGGCACGACGTCCTTGATCTCTCTTCCGTGCTTCATGTCCCATGCCAGTATACCCGCCGAGGTTCGCGCCGCGCGTGGCTTGCCAGACGATCTCGTTCGCATCAGCTGCGGCATTGAGGACGCCGACGACTTGTTGGCTGACTTGCAGTACGCTTTCGCCGTCGCTGAAAAGCGCGTGGGCAAGGCGTAAAGCGATGCGATCAGCCTAGTCGAGGCTGAGAATACTCATAGTACGGTCTTGAGTGGCCACGCTCAGCGCTAAGTCTCTTATTTTTTCATTGAATCAAAACAATCCCAAACTTCTCCGCGGCGGCGTCTCCCGATATCGACCTGAACCGACATTCCTCGGAAGCCAGGCGGCAAACTGAGCCACACATTTCGACGCACGCAGCGCGCTCGGACCGCGGCGCGCGTACGCGAAACCTCCAAACGAAATCCAACAGAATGCTCGCACGCGGACGAGTACAGACGACGCAGTTGGCGACGAGGGCGTCGTCGTTCTCGAACCGTCGCGCCGGGACGGCGAAGCTTCGCGCGCACGCGACGAGGAGGATGACGTCGACGCGCACGCACGTGCGCGCGGCAAGCATTGACGAGGGTATAAGCGAACCGGTAAAAATAAATGGACGAGATTCTTCGCGCTCGCCGGCGTTCATGAACGTCGACGCCGAGTTAGAGGTGTTGGAGCGAGGCGCTTCCGCCGAGCGGCCAGCGACTCAAAGCGACAGGCTGCGGAGCCGGTGGTCGAATTCGTTTTGGGATGAGCTCGAGCTGAACGCCATCGAGCCATGGATGATGTGTAACGACGAACCGACGCCTGATGGTTTGCTTCGCTCGGACTCCTTGCTCAGTCCGGCTTGGCGAATGATGCTGCTGTCGGATGGTTCGGTGACGGTGTGTCGAGTTCTCGTCGCCTTCGTATTTCATCTTCAGACTGACATTCGCATCGTGTGCTCGCCTCACAGCGCCACTTAAAGCTGCTCACCGGGCGCGCTGATGTTAAAACGGATGTCCTGTGGCAGGGCAAGATCAACCTCGACCACCGAGGCGCGCGCGACGTCGGCGTTCCGGACGACGTCGACAAGCGACTCCTCGCCGCGTCTTCGGGCACGCTCCTACAACGCGAGGTCGACCTGTGTGATGCGCACGGTGATCCGCTGTGTTACGCCGCGAGCTGGTGGAACACGAACACCGCGGATGCGATCGTCCTCGACGCCGACGCCGATAACGCGTACGGCGCGCTCGACCGTCCGGTGTGGCTCAAACTCGCCGAGAACAAGACGGAGCTCTTTCGCGAAGTTCGCCGCGTCTACCGCGGTCAATCCGAGCGTTTATCCTCCGCCTGGGGCCTTCCAACCGACACCTACTTCTGGGGTCGTCACTACATCTTCTGGCTCGCTCGTAAACCACTGTGCGTGATCCACGAAGTCATGAGTCCTACGCTCGAGACGTACCTCGGCCCGGCCGCGCCCGCGCCTCGCGCGCGCCGCTCGCGCTCGCGCCGAACCTAACCTCGCGATACGACGCCGAGCGACGCGCTCACCGCTTCGCACCGCACCACACGCGCACACGAACGACCACGACGACCACGACGACCACGACCACGACCACGACCACGCGGCGTTGTAATCCACCAGACCGCCGCCGTCCCGTCGCGCGCGCGGCCCGATCGCCATCGCGCACGCCACCAGAATCCCGCGTAAACGTCGCGCGGCCGCGGCGCCGCCGCGACGTCACTATCCCGCACACACGAACACCGCCGCAACCATGAGCTCGTCCATGTGCGTCGTCGAAACCTCCACCGCCGGTCGCGAATACAAAGTTCGCGACATGGCCCAAGCCGACTTCGGGTACGCGCGACGACGACGACGCGACGCGACGCGATGCGATGCGATGTTTGCGCGGGACTTTTGAGCGCTGGCGGCGGCGACGATCGCGCGCGGAGACGGAAGCGCGACGCGCGAAGACGATGGGAGACGCGAGAAAACGATCGAGGAAAATTCCGACGATCGAATCGAGCGCGCGCGGTGCGCGTTGGACGGTCGACGGGGGCGTTGGACGCGCGAGTGGATGATTATTCCGATGTCGATCGAGATCTATCCATAAAGGCATTTTATTCTATCCAGCCGGCGACGGGTCGGCGCGACGGAGGCTCGGCGCGGTGATCGCGGGAGACGCGGAGACGACGGCGATCGTGGGGAAAAAAATAAAAAAAACGATCGATGACTGACGATGAATGGGTTTACGCCGCGATAGTCGCATGGAAATTGAACTCGCGCAAGTCGAAATGCCGGGTCTCATGTCGTGCATCTCCGAATTCGGGCCGGCGCAACCGCTCGCGGGCGCGAACATCTCCGGTTCTTTGCACATGACCATCCAAACCGCGGTGCTCATCGAAACGCTCGTTGCGCTCGGTGCCAACGTGCGTTGGTGCTCGTGCAACATCTTCTCTACGCAAGATCACGCCGCCGCCGCCGTCGCGCGCGACTCGGCCGCCGTCTTCGCGTGGAAGGGTGAGACGCTCGAGGAGTACTGGTGGTGCACGGACCAAATGCTCAACTGGGGCGAAGGCTCCTTGGACATCATCGTCGATGACGGTGGTGATGCTACCTTGTTGATCCACGAAGGTTACAAGGCTGAGCTCGAGTTCGCCAAGTCCGGCGCCATCCCGGACCCGGCGTCCACGAACAACGCCGAGATGAAGTGCGTGTTGAAGATCATCGCCGACAACTTGAAGACCAACCCGACGCGCTGGCAAAAGATCGTTTCCACGTGCGTCGGTGTCTCCGAAGAGACCACGACTGGTGTGAAGCGTCTTTACGAAATGCAAAAGGCGGGCGAACTCTTGTTCCCGGCCATCAACGTCAACGACTCCGTCACCAAGTGCAAGTTCGACAACCTCTACGGTTGCCGTCACTCTTTGCCGGATGGTATCATGCGTGCCACTGACGTCATGATTGCGTCCAAGACGTGCTGGGTCGCTGGCTACGGTGATGTCGGTAAGGGTTCCGCCGCCGCGCTCAAGGCTGCCGGCGCTCGCGTCATCGTGTCTGAAATCGACCCGATTTGCGCGCTCCAAGCCGCCATGGAAGGTTACCAAGTCGCCCCGATCGAAGACGTCGTCGACCAAGTCGACATCTTCATCACCACCACGGGTAACAAGGACATCATCATGGTCGAACACATGCAAAAGATGAAGAACAACGCCATCGTCGGTAACATCGGTCACTTCGACAACGAAATCGACATGGCTGGCCTCGAACAATTCCCGGGCATCAAGCGCCAAAACATCAAGCCGCAGTGCGACCGCTTTGAATTCCCGGATGGCCACGGTATCATCATGCTCGCCGAAGGTCGTCTCCTCAACCTTGGCTGCGCCACCGGTCACCCGTCCTTCGTCATGTCGTGCTCCTTCACCAACCAAGCCATCGCTCAGCTCGAGCTTTGGAACGAGCGCAAGTCTGGCAAGTACGAAAAGAAGGTCTACGTGCTCCCGAAGCACTTGGACGAAAAGGTTGCCATGCTCCACCTCGCCAAGATTGGTGTCAAGCTCACCAAGCTCTCCACCGATCAGGCTCAGTACATCAACGTCCCGGTCGAGGGTCCGTACAAGCCCGCGGCGTACCGCTACTAGATCCAGTGACCTTGCAGTCACCGTCGCCGAGTCTCGACTTCGCTTCGCGTCGTCGTCGCCTCGCGAGACATTTACCGCGCCCTCGCATTTCACCGGGGGAATCGCGCGGTGTATCTAGGTGAAACCAAAGTTTGCTCAAGCGACTAGTAGATTGATTCTTCCACAAAACTAAAAAAAATAGGTTCAGTCGTTGTGATACAGTACCAAACCGTCGTTCCAAGTCTCCTCTCCGCGTCCGTCGCGTCCGTCGCGTCGTCCCGGATAAAGCCGCAGCCGCCATCGCCCGTCGTCGTCACTTTTCCGCGCGTCGCCGGTTTCACCGAGCGCGATGTCGCTCGACGCGATCGTCGACGCCATGACCGCCTCCTTCGGCGCCATCGCGTCGCGCGTCGACGCCTCGGCCGTCGACGTCGACGCCTTCGCGCCGTCGCCCGCGGGACTGCGCGCGCTCGACGCGCGCCTCGCGTCGCGCGCCGCGCTCGCCGGCCACGCGCTGTGCCGCGCCGACGCCGAGACGTACGCTCGAGTCGTCGACGCGCTGAACGCGTCGCCCGAGGCGCTCGAGCACGCGCGACGGTGGGCGGCGCACGTGAGCGCGCGCGGCGACGCGGGACGCGCGGGCGCGGCGACGGCGAGGACGCTCGAACACGCGGCGGCGCCGACGTTCGAGAGACCGACGACGACGACGGAAGGCGCGACGGCGACGCCGAGCGAGGACGGGAAGAAGAAGAAGGAGAAAAAAGAGCGGACGAGCGAGGCGAAGGCG
>Ga0222716_10003131_pt1 | contig 13256 bp, 9 predicted proteins | sample C33_13DmetaG_FD_165044 | JGI IMG/M metagenome (GOLD analysis project Ga0222716, IMG submission 165044) | Estuarine water microbial communities from San Francisco Bay, California, United States - C33_13D | ecosystem: Environmental > Aquatic > Marine > Unclassified | place: USA: California... | reverse complement strand
ATTAGTGATTTAACACATACCGATGTAAGTTCTTTAAATAATTTTACATCATCTGTTGTTTTAAATTCAGTAACATCATCTATGAGTGTTGCAACCGCATCATTCATCTCAGATACATTTATTTCTGAATCAGCAGCACGTAGTGGTTTCGGACAAGGTGGTGGAACATCAGATTATGATGAATTAATAAACGTTCCATCTGGTATTATATCATCATCAGCACAAATTACAGCATTAGGATATTCAACTACTGATAATGATAATCAAACCTTAACAATATCAGGACAAACCTTAACAATATCGGATGGTAATAGTGTAATTCTACCATCAGCAGGTGGTGGTGGTGGTTCATCAATATGGACAACTGGTTCACAAGACCCAGAAGCGTATACTCACTTAATGACATCTAATAATTTACAACTAACAGGTAGTTTTGATGTATTAGGAGATTTGACTGTAAATGGAAAATCAGTATTTACACAAACATCTGCATCTGATAATGAATCAGCAGTTGTAATCAAAGGTAGAATAAAAATTTTAGAACAACAAATAGAAGGATATATCGCATCAGCATCAATTCAAATAGGAAATACACAAGATACAATAGATTGTGGTGGTTTTTTCTAATTGTTTTGATATTTATGAATGTAATCTTAGTTAAGTAATAGGATAAAAGTATGGCTCAAACAATAAAACATAGAAGAGGTTCGATATCTTCGGTTAGAAATATCACATCTTTTGGTGAAGCAGAAATCGTAATTGGTAGTGGTTCGGTAGATTCAAAGGTAACAGGACCAGTAGTTTACATAGGTAAACCAGGTGGTACAACCGCCGCTAATGATTATGTTCCTGTTGGAAAAATGTATGTAGGTAGTGGTGTACCTTCAATTACACCAGCACAATATGGAACAACCTTAGATGGGCTACCATATTATGACACAACAAACAAAACACTTTATATATTAGGTGCTAACGCAGATGGTACATCCGGCCACACCCAAATTAATATAACAACATCATCCATTGATAGTTTCGATTCTCACGTATCGGCATCAGCTGCAGCTAGTGGATTTGGTGCTGGTAGTGGTGGTGGAATTTTCGAATTAGTATCAGGTACAATATACCAATCAGATGGTAAAAACTTACAAATAAGTGGTTCTGGTGGTAAATACGCATTAGAAGTATCTGAATCTATAAACGCATACAATATTAATGCAGGTGTTCCTACATCAAACGATTGGCAGAGTAACTTACAAGGTTCTTACTTTAATAACTTTACAAAAGATACAGATGTATCGGAAATTTTAAGATTTGTAGCAGGATTACTATCATCTTCAGCAGCTAATCCAACACCAAATACAAAAACATATAACTCAATAAGTGAAAATAAAACAAACACTTCAACTTCGGCTGCACCTTCGGGTTATATACCAAACGATAATGATATAAATGATTTAACATACTTAATTGATAAGGGATGGGCTAGTGTTGGTGGAACATTATTTTCAGGAAAAACAATTTACACAAACACTGGGTATTCAGTATCCTATACTTCAGTAGCCGGTGGTTCAACATCACAACAATCTTCTGCGGATTCACAATTATTTGGATTGGGTGGTTTAAGTAGTGGGGCAGGTACTGAATTTAGAGTAAGTGGTTCACATTCATTTACATTCTCAGATAATTCATCTGATACTACAACTGAAACATCAGCATCATCTGAAATCATAAGTAATTCTACATTAGATACTACATCAAATGGTATTACATTAGGTAAGATACAAACAGTAAATCCTGCAGTTATTCCTGCAGCCTTCCAAGATGGTAAATTTGCATCAGTATTTAATAAAAATGTAGTAAATTGGGTTACACCATCTTCTACTTCAGTATCGGCATCTGGAAATTATACAATTTCAACAACAATTGGTATAGCAACAGGTTCACAATCAGATTATACTGATAAAACTGCGAGTGAAACTATATTTTGGGCACCTGTATCAACTATTAATTCTAATATTGGTGATAACTCATTAGCAAGTAGTGGAGAAGTTGTAACAGCATTAACACTTACATCAGGTTCTATGTCTGGAGCACCATTTATTAATGGTGGTACTTGGAATTTAGTAGCAACCGCAAGTGGTGTGTTTGAACCAATGTACGCATCATCAACTACTTTAGTAGATGTATCGGTTGGAAGTACGAGTGGATATACAATTTCTAATACATCAGGTAAAGATACTCTATCAACAAGTGGTGGTACAATCCAAACCACTGGTATGGTAACCGACGCTGCAGGAACAACTGCAAGAAACAGTGGTGTACCACACAGAACTGATTTGGTAGAAATTGATGCAACTTATACAATAAGTGGTACTGGTAACACATTTAATGAGAGTGGGTTTAGTGATACATCATACACATTAACAACAACCGCTAGAGATAGAGCAGCAACACAATCAACATTAGATACTAAAACAGTAAACCTACATTCAGCTGGTACATTTGGACAACCTGCTGCGAGTGGTTCAATGGGGTATCATGGTGGTGGTAGTACAACTACTACTTTAATAGAATACTTTACTTCGGAAAGTTATAGAAGAACAATTAGTGATTCAACTACATTAGATACTGTGTGGGGTGAAAGTGCTAGAGTAACATTAGGTGATGGTGGTGATTTACAGGTTAAACCAGGTTATTTGGTTAATCCAGAATCTGCAAATGGATATTGGTATCCAACTGGTGGATATAACGCAGCACATTACAAATGGTATTTAAGAGAATTTGATACTGCGGCTTCTAACAACAAAGGTACACTAACAATTGATTTAAATCCAGATACATCAGCAGATTTAACAACATTTGATGATACAACCACAGGTAAAATTGCAGTAGGTGTTATATTTGGTTCAACCGCATCAACTGTGTTTGATGCAGTTAAAGGTACTACATCATATGGTGGTTCATTAAACTCTCAATCAGCAAATGGTTCAACTAACCCATTTAGTGATACGATTGATGTAAAGAGTGATTTTGATTCATTAACTAACTCATCTGGAACGTTAACATTAGGTTTGGCTAACGCTGCTGGACAGACTATTAACGCAACACATGATAAAGTATGGGTTTTAATTAGATATACAGGTACACCATCAAATACATTAGAAAGAATAACGGTTTCAGTATCGTAATATATAAAGAGGAACAAAAATGGCATATAATTCAAATAACAGGTCGGAAAGATTATTACAAGGTAGACGTTTTACTACCGATAATCTTACATTAGGACAGGAAGCATTTACTGATGTATTCGATTTGGGTGCAGGTGAAATTTTTACCGATGATGGTTTAATTCCAACTGGTTCAAGTCAACTTCCATATAGTGGTTCATCACAAGATGGAAGTATCGTATCAGGTAGTGTTGTAAACCCATCAATTGCTAGTGATGTTTCTGTTTTAAAGTACCATTATAGAAAAAAACTAAAACAAGCAGCAGATGGTCAAAGAGAAGTTTATTATTTCACAACTTCAGACCCAGCATCTGTTTCAGATACAGTAACATCCGACCAACTTATCGAATCAGACCAACAAACTAATTTTGTATCACCAAAATATATTATTGCATCTGATAGCCCTAACACTACTGAGGCATCAACTCCTGGTTATAAGGTAGTTGTTTACAAAGATACCGCATCTTCTGCTGGAAGTATTACATCATCACCGGCATTAACATCAACATATACATTTGATTATAAGACTGGTGTTTTGACTTGGAACGATGGTTCACAACCAGCATCGAATCAATTTGTATACATTACAACTTACCAATATGTTGGTAGAACACTTCGTTCTCAAATTGATGATGGTTCAATTGGTGGGGGTGGTACATCAGATTTTACTGAATTAACTAATGTACCAAGTGGATTAGTAAGTTCATCAGCACAAATTACCATAACTGAATCACAAATTAGTGATTTAGACCATTATGATGATTCTGATGTTAAAACAAAATTAAATACTGAAAATGTATTATCAGGTTCGGCTGCAAATGTTAAAACTTTTTTAAATATTACAGAATCAGATATATCAGATTTATCACATTATAGTGATTCTGATGTTAAAACAAAATTAAATATTGAAAATGTAATCAGTTCATCAGCTCAGGTAATATCTGGGTTAGAGGGACAGAATGTATCAGTTGCAACTTTAACCGCTGAAACTTATATTGTAAGTTCATCTGTAACACATATGACTCAATCATTTAGTAGTGGTTCTACTATATTTGGTGATGATATAAATGATACTCACCAAATGACAGGGTCTTTATTTGTATCAGGTTCCATATCATTTAGTGAAATTGATGGCGGCACATTCTAAAATAGGGGATAGGCGTGGCCGAAAACAGAATAAAATTAAAAAGGAGCTCAGTATCGGCTAATGTACCCAATGTTGGTGATTTAACATTAGGTGAATTAGCTGTAAATACTTATGATGGTAAGTTATTCTTTAAAAAAGATAATGGAGTTGATTCTATTGAATCAATCGTTACCACCAATGCTCAAATAACAGGGTCTGTTGAATTAACTGGGGCATTAACATCATCTCTTTCTTTGATTGAAAACAATACACCATCAACTGATATGTTTTTGGTAAAAATCAATGGAACTGATAAAATAAAGGTAAATTCAGAAGGAACATTCGTAATAAAAGAATCACTAACACTACCAACAGGCGAAAAAGGTGCGATGGTGGTTAGTGGAAGTGGATTTTTTATATATTTATAACAAAGTAAAAAAACAAATATTTATTTAACACAAACATAAAGCTTAAAAAGAGGAAACAAAATGGCAGAATGGAAAAAAGTAATTGTATCGGGTTCATCACCTGAATTCGGTGCAATAACAGTAGATGGAACGGTAACCGCCGCATCATTTAGTGGTGATGGTTCATCTCTAACAGGTGTAGCTGCGGGAAGTATCGATATTGATAACTTTAGCGCCGGAACAACAATAGAACAAACGGATAAGTTCTTATACTCCGATGGTGGTACTGAAAAGAGTGTAACTTTTAGTAATTTAGAAGATGCAGTATTTGGTAACGTAAGTGGTGATGCAACTATCGCAGCAGGTGGTGCATTAACAATCGCTAATACATCGGTAACAAATGGTATGTTAGCGGGTTCAATTGCAAATGCAAAATTATCAAACTCAGCAATTACAATTGCTGGAAACTCAACTTCATTAGGTGGAAGTATCACTACGGCAACTATCTTAGATGGTACTGGTGTACTTTCAGGTTCGGCTCAAATCCAATCAGATATCAATGATTTGGCAGATGCACGAATTGCAGCAGCAAGTGTTACTGCTCATAGTGATGTATCAGACGCAGGTTCTGGAGCAATCATTACTTCAGCTGAAAGAACTAAATTAAATGGTATTGAAACTAGTGCAGATGTAACTGATGTAACCAACGTTCGAGGTGCTGGTGCATTGATGGATGACGAAATCACTAACTTGGCTCAAGTTAAAGCATTCGCTTCTTCTGACTATGCAACTGCTGCACAAGGTACAACTGCCGATAGCGCTCTACAAGATATTACTGGTGAGAGTGTAACTGATTTATCAGACGTATCATCTGCAGGTTCTGGTGCTATTATCACTTCTACTGAAAGAACTAAATTAAATGGTATTGAAACTAGTGCAGATGTAACTGATTCTACAAACGTACAAAATGCTGGTGCATTGATGGATTCAGAAGTAACTTCTTTAGCATTAATTAAAGGTTTAACTGCAGCAACTATTTCAGGTTCTATTTCCTCAACATCAGTAGCAGCAGCTGGTGCATTGATGGATTCAGAAGTAACTAACTTAGCACAAGTTAAAGCATTCGATTCTACTGATTACGCCACATCAGCACAAGGTACAAAAGCAGATAATGCATTACCTGCATCTGATGTTAGTGCGTTTGGTGCAACTTTAATTGATGATGCTAATGCTAGTACAGCAAGAACAACTTTAGGATTAGGTTCAATTGCAACATTAAGTTCTATTGATATCTCATCAAATACTAACTTAGCAGCTGGTACTGGTGTAACATTAACTGGAGATACTCTTTCAATCGGACAATCAGTTGGAACATCAGATAATGTAACGTTTGCAAATATCACTGCAACTGGTGATTTAATGGTACAAGGTACTTTAACTTCATTACAAACTACTAACTTAAACATTGAGGACCAATTTATCTTATTGAACTCAGGTTCGGCAGATGCACAATCTCAAGGTATTGTATTTGGTGGTTCAACTGGAACACAAGGTGTTGGTGAAGCATTCTTCTACGATTTAGATGCTGATAGACCCGCTTGGAGTAGTAACGCAGTTGCGTGGAATGCTACTTCTGCAGCTGAAACAGCATTTATTCCTAGAGTATTTGATGTAGATGGTTCATCTCATACACCTATTAATGAAGTTGGTTCTATACAAGTAACTGGTGGTGAAATACTTATTTACGCATAGTAATTATTAAATAATGAAATGGTTAAAAAGGTTATATATGGCACTAATTACAAAGGATAAAACTGAAGTTAAAAAACCAAAGAATGTAGTTGACTTTTCAAAGCAGGAGTTAGAGTTCCTCTTATCAACAATAGCCAACTCAACTTTTGAAGGCAAAGATGTTCAGCTGGTTTATGAAACGGCAGTTAAAATCCAAAAGCAAATTATGGAAATGTAAGAGAAACCCCAACAGAAATGTTGGGGTTTTTTGTTTTAAAATATATTATCCTATATTTATATTAAATTAGCTTGTTGTTGGCCCGAAAGGGAAGTGGGCTTTTTAGTAACCAACCACAATAAAGGATTAGGATATGCCAAATTGGAAAAAAGTAATTACATCGGGGAGTGATGCATCCCTAAATACTCTAAGTGTAGATAATAATACACACTTATCGGGTTCATTAAATGTATTTAAATCGGGTTCAACCGTATTTACAATAGAAGGTTCACAAGGAACATTATTTCAGATAACAGACCAACTATCAGGTTCACTATTCTCAGTAGCAGATATATCAGGTGTACCATCATTTGAAGTATTCTCAGATGATACTGTAAAATTAGGAACATTTGGTTCAGAAGCAGTAGTTGTAGAGGGTGATGTATTAAAATTATCACAACTATCAAATCAGAGTTCAGAAGCAACTGCCGTAGTGATAAATGGTTCAAATGTAGTTGGGACTAGGGAATTAGGTTCAAACGCATTTAATAGTACAACAATCCCAACAAACAACAATCAATTAACCAATGGTGCAGGATATACAACCAATATTGGAGATATCACAGGTGTTACCGCAGGTACAAACCTAACAGGTGGGGGAACATCAGGCACTGTTACTATAAATATGGCTACTGGTGGTGCTGGAGCAGGGACATATGGTTCAACCGCAGATGGAACAAAAATCGATACAATCACAATTGATGCTTATGGTAGAGTAACCGCAGTAGCAACAGGTGCGACAGGTACTTCATCAACATCAGGTACTGTAACCTCAGTTGCTACTGGAACTGGATTGACGGGTGGTACTATTACATCAACAGGTACATTATCACTTTCTCACTTAGGATTAGAATCTTTAACCGACCCTAATGATGATAGAATCTTCTTTTGGGATGATAGTGCTGGGGCATCTGCATGGTTAGATATCGGAAGTGGGTTATCAATTAGTGGAACTACCCTATCAAACACTATTACAAACAACAATCAATTAACCAATGGTGCTGGATACATCACCGATGGTAACACCAATTGGAATAATTCTTATGGGTTTATTACTGGACTAGATTGGACTGAAATCGCTGGAGCTCAATCGAATATCAATATTAGTGGATTTACAAATGATAGTGGATTTACAACAAACACAGGTACAGTATCCTCATTAAGTGATTTATCAATTACATCTACAGCTGCCGAACTAAATAAGCTAGACGGCTTCACTGGTGTTGTTGCTGATTTAAACTATGCTAAAGATTTAAGAGCCACAGGCGTAACATCTACTGAATTTGATTATCTTGATGGAGTAACATCAGCAATTCAAACTCAGTTAAATGGAAAAGCAGGTGGTGATGATTTTGATGCAGATGGGACATTTGCATCTTTAAGAGCACAAGGTACTACAAAAGGTGATGTTGGCTTGGGTAACGTTGCAAATGAAAGTAGAGCAACAATATTAGGTGGTAATTTAACAGGTACAATAAATAGTGTTGCAGTTGCAACAGTAACGGCCGGTGCTGCATTGGGTGCAACATCTAACCAAGATTCAACTTCAACAATTAGAAGTGGTACAACGGCTACTAATGTAGGTTTAGGAAATGTAACAAACGAATCAAAAGCAACAATGTTCAGTTCACCCGCTTTCACAGGTAACCCAACTGCACCAACACAAACATCTACAAATGATTCTACGAGAATAGCAACAACCGCATTTGTACAAAACAGAATTGATGAAATAATTGGAACGGCAGGTTCAACCTTAGATACTTTAGGTGAACTATCCGCATCACTTGCAGCAGATGAAACGGCATTAAGTTCTCTAACAACTACCGTTGGTACTAAATTGGCAAAATCATCTAACTTATCAGATTTAACAAATGCATCAACTGCACGAACTAATTTAGGATTAGGAACTGCAGCAACAACCAATTCTACTGCATACGCAACTGCAGCACAAGGTACTACTGCAGATAGTGCAGTTCAACCTACTGATAGTGTAACTACTTTATCGGATGTAACATCCGCAGGTTCGGGTGCTATTATCACTTCTGCAGAAAGAACTAAATTAAGTGGTATCGCAACTGGTGCAGAAGTAAATGTACAATCTGATTGGAACGCCACAAGTGGTGATGCACTTATATTAAATAAACCAACAATCCCATCAGCACTCGGCGATTTATCACCAGGAGATTTACAAGATGAATTTACTCTTAGTAACACAAACATTAGTGAATTTAATAATGATGCGGGATACACCACAAATGTAGGTGATATCACAGGTGTAACCGCAGGAAGTGGTTTAACAGGTGGGGGAACTTCAGGCACTGTAACTGTATCTCACGCAGATACATCAACCCAATCATCTGTAAATAATAGTGGTAGAACATATATCCAAGATATTACATTAGATACTTACGGACACATCACTGGTATTACATCAGCAACTGAAACGGTAGTAAATACAGATACAAACACAGTAACTTCAATTAGAAGAGATAATACTGGAACTTATAGGACAGGAAACATCAATTTAGTTGGTGGAAGTAATGTTACAATTACAGAAACATCGGCTGGTGTATTTAGCTTTGCATCAACTGATACCAATACCAACACCACATACTCAGCAGGTTCACTTTTAGATTTAAGTGGTACTACATTTAATGTTGATTTATCTGAACTAACTGATATGACTGAAGCTTGGGTAAACTCTACCGATGAATTTGTAGTATTAGATAGTGGTGTACAAAAAAGAAAGTTAGGTTCTGAAATATTTGGAAGTAACGCATTTAACTCAACAACAATTCCAACTAACAACAATCAATTAACCAATGGTGCTGGATACATCACCGATGGTAACACAGGTTGGAACAACTCATATGGGTTTATAACTGGTGTTGATTGGAGTGAAATCGGTGGAGCTGCAACTGATATTAATTTAAGTCAATTCACAAATGATTTAGCAGTTAGTGCATTCACAAACGATGCAGGTTATATTACTGATGGTAATACCAATTGGAACAACTCTTATGGATTCATAACAGCAACATCTACTGATACTTTAACGAATAAGAGTGGTAACATCTCAATGTTTACCAATGATAGTGGATACACCACAAATGTAGGTGATATCACAGGTGTAACTGCTGGAACTGGATTAAGTGGTGGTGGTACATCAGGTGGTGTTACATTAAATGTAGATTTATCAGAATTAACTGATATGACCGCAGCAATGGTTGGTACTGATGAATTCATTGTATTAGATGCTGGTGCTGATAGACGAAAAGCGGCAAGTGAAATTCCATTAAGCATCTTAAATAACGATTCTGGATTCATAACTGGACTAGATTGGACTGAAATCGCTGGAGCACAATCTGGTATCAATATTAGTGGATTTACAAATGATGCGGGATATACAACAAACACAGGTGATATTACTGGTGTAACTGCAGGAACTGGATTAAGTGGTGGTGGTTCATCGGGTGGTGTAACACTTAACTTAGCAAACACCGCAGTATCCGCAGGTTCATATACAAACGCTGATATTACGGTAGATGCACAAGGTAGAATCACTGCAGCATCTAATGGGTCAGCAGGTGGGACTGGAGATATCACTTCAGTTAGATTAACTTCAGAAAGTGGTTATGCACAGGTTAATTCTGGAGCTGCTAATTTCACTATTCAAAGTGATGGAAGTCTTACAACATCAGCAAGTGGTACAACATTAACAATTTCCGGCCCAACCAACGTAAGTGAATTAAATAATGATAATAATTACTATTCATCAGGAGATGCTGCAGACTTGCTTGGACTTCTGTTGGGTAACCCAGGTGCTTTAAATCCAGGTGGTACGGCAGCAGTACCAGCCCTCGCCTTTGCAAATTCTTCATCAACTACAAATAATGGAATTTATAGTGCAAATAGTAGTACTATTAATATATCTACTGCGGGTACTCAAAGAGCAACCTTTAATGGTAATGGTTTGAAAATTAATAATGGCGCATTGGGTGTAAATGTGAACGCATCAACAACTGATGGTAGAATTGATGCATCAAATGATATTGTAGCATACTCATCATCAGATAGAAGATGGAAAGAAAACATTAAACCAATTGATAACGCATTAAATAAAATATTAAAAATTGGTGGATACGAATTCGATTGGAAAGAACTTTCAGAAGAAGAAAGAAAAACTCAACATGGTAACGAAGGACATGATATTGGTGTTATTGCACAAGAAGTAGAAGAAGTTCTACCAGAAGTAGTAACCACAAGAGAAAATGGATTCAAAGGTGTTAAATATGATAAAATGGTAGCATTATTGATTGAAGGTATGAAAGAACAACAATCTCAGATTGAAGAACTTAAATCAGAAATCAGTAAACTTAAAGGAGAAGGATAATGGCATTAACAGATAGTGGACAAATCTCATTTTCAGATATTAATACTGAGTTAGGACAGAGTTCAGATGCAGAACTTTCATTATCTGATGCAGCACAAGGTAATGTAGATACCATAAACACCAATTCAGCAAATACACCAGATTCATCAACACCACATAGTATATCTGAATGGTATTCATACGACCATAGTGCTGGTGCTTCTCTTAATGAATGGACAGGTAATGGACCACATCCTAGCTCAACGAATGCATGTGTGGTAGACCCATCAACATCATTCTGGCACGATGGTGGTGGTGGAGACCCGTCACCTGGTGATACCGTCTATACTGATAGTGGTGGAAGTAGTTTAGCAGAAGCAGGATATTACAGAACGGGGTGTTGTTATATCCAAGTAGATGTAAGTGGTACAGTTACTGATGATACTTCTGAATGTCCTCGATAAATTATATAGATGTTCCATTTGAATTGGTAAAATAAAAGAAAATAAAGAATAAGTATGGGATTTAACAGAGGACCTAAAATAGTAACTGATGGATTAGCATTCTCATTAGATGTTGGAAATCACAAATGTGTTTCAAACCCATCTAGCGGAATATCTAATGGAATTCAATCATTAGTAACTACATCTTTATGTGAAGGTGCAAATGGTGCACCAGGTAGTGGAACACATTCCCCATCTACTTTAAATATGCCTACCTACTCTTCAGATTTTGGTGGAGTTTTAAATTTCTCAGGTGGTAAAGGTATAAATGTAGTAGAAGATTTAGGTTCAAGTACGGTATCAACTTATTCTATTTGGTTAAAATGGCCAGCCGGATATAGTTCATACGCTTATTTGTTCGATGCTAGGGCAAATGGGGGTGTTTGGCATTTCGCGAATTATTCTAATTATAATGTAAATTGGAATGGTAACTTACAATACAACTTTGGTGGTGGTAGTTTTGATGGGTCTAAATGGGATTGTGGTGAATGGATACACCTAATAACTACATCAGATAGTAGTGGTTCTAAAATATGGGTAAATGGTTCTAATAGAACTTCAGATGCAGCTGCCACAAACTCAACTGATGAAGATTTAGGTAAAAATTTTAGAATAGGTACAAGATACACAACAACCAATGAATTTTCAGGTTTGATGGGCCCGATTCATTTATACAAATATTCGTTTACCGATTCGGATGCATTGCAAATGTTTAACGCATCAAAAAGTAGATTTAATGCACTATCGTATGATGCTTTAGCAACACAAGCAGGATGGTAATGTAATGGGTGTATATGGTGGTCCAAATATAACAAATGATAGTTCATTAGTACTATTAATAGATGCTGCAAATGTTAAATCTATGAAATCTGGTGATTCTACTGGATTAGATTTGGCAGGTAGACAAACTCTAAATGGTATAAATCTATCATCACTTTCTATAACAAATTATACACCATCTGATTCGGGTAATCCATCTACTGCTGCAGTAGATTTTGCTAATGATGGCAGTAACTTCCCATATATGACAGATAGTGGTCAATTTGATTTTAGAAATGAAATATCCTGGGTATGTGTTGCTTGTAAAGAAACTAATTCAGGTAGGCAAAGTATATGGTCTGCAATTGAAGATGTGTCACCTTGGGATGGAGCTGGATTAGTTAGTTATAGCCGTGACAATAACGGAAAATTAGCATGGTGGTCTGGTAGTAGTTATGGTAGTTGGTGGGATACTAATATAACATTACCAACTAATAAATGGATTTGGGCAGCGGGAAGATGGTCATCAAACACTCAAAAAGTTTGGGCAAAGTGGGATGGTGTTTCTATACAAACTGATAGTAGAACAAATTCATACTTTCAAAACCCAACCGACCAAACTAATAACTTTACATTAGGAGATAATGGTACTGATGGGGACGATGGTACTGGGCCTAATAGTAGAATTATAGATGGTGCAATTGCATATGTTGCTATTTGGTCAAAAGCATTATCTGATGATGAAATCCTTCAAAACTACAATGCAATTAAGTCGAGATTCGGATTATAATAATCCACCATATTTATATACAAACACTAAGGAGATTTAAATGGCAGTTAATATTCCAATATGG
>Ga0222716_10003130_pt1 | contig 13256 bp, 12 predicted proteins | sample C33_13DmetaG_FD_165044 | JGI IMG/M metagenome (GOLD analysis project Ga0222716, IMG submission 165044) | Estuarine water microbial communities from San Francisco Bay, California, United States - C33_13D | ecosystem: Environmental > Aquatic > Marine > Unclassified | place: USA: California... | reverse complement strand
CGACGGCCCGGTCCGCGGCAATTCAAAAATCGTCCAAGAACTCGAAGGACGTTTTCGTGGCTCTGGCTGGAACGTCATCAAAGTGCTCTGGGGCAGTTCCTGGGATGATTTGTTCGCAGGAGACGAACAAGGCTTGCTCGCAGCCCGTCTTAACGGGCTTGTTGACGGCGACGAACAACGCATCATGACCTCCGATGGCGCAACGATTCGCAAAGAATTATTCAACAGTCCGGGACTTACAACGTTGGTTTCACATCTTGACGACGCTGCGCTTGAAGACCTCTGCGCTGACGTGGGAGGCCATGATTTCCGCAAGCTCCATGCTGCTTATGCACAGGCTACCGCCCACAAAGGCGAGCCAACCGTCGTGATCATCAGGACCATCAAAGGCTATGGTCTCGGACCTGCCTTTGCAGGACGAAATACGACGCATCAAAAGAAAAAGGCAGACCTCGAAACGATGCAGTACATGCGCGATGACATCGGCCTTTCATTCAGTGATAAGGATCTTGAAGACTACCCCTATGTCCGTCCCGAAGATGTTCCCGAACTGGTTGCATATGCCGCACAACGACGCCAGGAACTTGGTGGCTCCATGCCCAAGCGTGTGACGCCAACCGAGAGTATCGAACTTCCTGATAGAGCAGCCTATGCGGAATTTGATCAAGGAACCAAAGGGGCAATGGAAGTCTCAACGACGATGGCCTTTGTGCGAATTTTGCGTGCACTCATGAAGGACAAAGCCTTCGGTAAGCGCGTCGTTCCGATCATTCCAGATGAAGCCCGAACCTTCGGAATGGACCCACTCTTCGCAGAATTTGGAATCTACCATCCAGAAGGCCAACTCTACAAGCCTGTGGACCACAAAGTGCTGATGAAGTACAAAGAATCGCAGAAAGGTCAACTCTTTGAAGAGGGAATAAATGAGGCCGGAGCGACCTCCACATTCATTGCCTCTGCAACCTCTTATTCCACTCACCTTTACCCCACCATCCCCTTCTACACCTTCTATTCCATGTTCGGATTCCAACGCGTGGCCGATTTGATTTGGTCAGCAGCCGACCAGCGCGCTCGTGGATTCCTCATGGGGGCTACCTCGGGAAGGACGACCCTCAACGGGGAAGGCCTGCAGCATCAAGACGGGCACTCTCTGTTGATGGCTCATACCAATCCAGCAGTTCGTGCATGGGATCCCGCCTTTGCCTACGAATTGGCCGCCATCATCCGCTACGGTGTAGATGAAATGTACCAGGACAACAAAGATGTCATTCATTATATTGCTGTATACAACGAAAACTACCCGATGCCGCCCAAGCCAAAAGGCGTTGATGACGGTATTATCAAGGGCATGTACTTGCTTCGTGGTGCTCCAAAGGGCGATGGACCCGTGGTCCGCCTTATTGGTTCGGGGCCCATCATGGTCCAAGTCCTTGATGCGGTTGAGAAACTCGAAAAGTATGGCGTACGTTGTGAGATTTACTCCGCAACTTCCTATGGGGAACTACGCCGAGAAGGTTTAGCCTGCGACCGCTACAATCGACTCAATCCAACTCAACCTGTACGAGAGCCATGGGTGCAAACCTTGCTCAGCGAAGATCTCCCTACAATAGCGGTCTCTGACAACATGGCAGCGGTTCCAGATATGATCCGTCAATGGGTCAGCGGACATTTCACCGTCTTGGGCACCGATGGTTTTGGCCGCTCAGATACCCGGGAATCATTGCGTAGATTCTTTGAAATTGATGGGGCAGCAGTTGCGTTGGCTTCTCTTTCATCCTTGGTTCGTGAGGGCAAGGTTGAACCTGAAGTGTACGAGAATGCACAGAATGATTTCGGAGTTTCCAGCGAGCGGTTTGATATTACTGACCTGTGAATTTTGAACAGTTTCGCCCATCTGCGGCGAACCTCCCTCTGAATCAAAAAACCACCAATTTCCAGAATCCGGTAAGATACGGTAGGTTTTCTGCCCTAAAACAATAGAGTATTGATAGAATCCAATGCAAGGGATTATATTTACACCCGAAAACGGCCAACTATGTCACTTGCCCCTTCTGATTACGACTTTGGAAATGAGAAAAATTACTTCTTTGCAACTCAAGTAACATGTGAAAGCGATGATGCAAGGAGAATGTATGTTGAAGGATTCGGACACATGCTCAATTACAACCACGAGCAAGCAATTGCCTGTTTTGTTCAATGCACTGAAATCGAACCAAATTTTGCAATGGCTTGGTGGGGAATCGCCTACTGTGTATCCTCCAGTTACAACTGGTCGCCCGGACTTGGCTCCGGCCACGACCCCATTCAACAAGCACTGAAAGTGATGGACCACTGCACCGAACTTGAGCAAGACCTCATTCGTGCGCTATCGACTCGACATTCAGCCGAAGCCCGAGACGCCGCCGACCCCACCGTGCTCAACATGGGCAACGACCCGGCCTTGAACGTGGCGTTCGCCGAAGCCATGGCGCCCCTCTACGAGAAGTACGCAGGCAACTTGGACGTCGCCACCATCTATGTTGAGGCGCTGATGAACCTCAAGGCTTGGCAACTCTGGGACAAGAACACGACCACAGGCGAGATCACCCCTGCGGACGACAACACGCTCCTGCTCGTGAAGATCATGGAGGATGCCTTTGACAGCAGCGATGAGGCCAAAGTTCACCCTGCCCTTTGCCATCTTTACTGCCACGCCCTCGAACTCTCTCCCTTCCCGGAAAAGGCGCTTCCAGCAGCAGATGTACTCCGTACTGCCATGCCCGGGCTTGGCCACCTCGTCCACATGCCCTCGCACATTGACGCTTGGGTCGGACAGTGGAAGGAAGCCATCGAGTGCAACATTGCGGCGGTTGAAGCCGACGACCGCTACGTGGAACTGACTGGAAACGAATCACAATTTTACAAGTTCTATCGCATGCACAACCACCATTTCATCGTGTGGTGTGCCATGTTTGACGGTCAATACGAGACGGCCCTCAAATACGCTCGAAAGGCTGTCGATACCCTGCCAGCAGGGGATGCCGACCACGGTGTCCAATTCATGCTCGCTGGGGTCATCCCGATGGGTGCGATTTTCCTCGAATCTTATGTCACAATGCCTTGGCACGTCATGATTCGCTTCGGGAAGTGGGACGAGATTCTCGCTGAACCGATGTATTCCGACAAGGATGTCTTCCCTGCCACCATCGCCACTCAGCATTACGCTCGTGGTGTCGCCTACGCCTCCAAGGGCATGGTGCCCGAGGCCGAAGCCGAACAGGTGTTGTTCAAAGAAGCCCTTGGCAACCCTGCCTTGGCCGGCCGAGTGATGCACAACAATCTGATGTACCAAGATCCTGCTGAAGGCCCGTCCATTCTGAATGTGAACGCCGCCATTCTGGAGGCTGAAATCGAATACCGCCGCCAATTCCTTGCTAAGGCAGCCGGCGAAGACCACGACTTCACCGCCGCCTTTGATGAGTTGCGACGTGGCGTTGACCTCTCCCTCAACCTCGCTTACAACGAGCCTTGGGGCCAGATGCAACCTGTCCGACACATTTTGGGTGCGTTGCTCTTTGAGCAAGGCCACATCGAGGAAGCAGAGGAAGTGTACCGCGCCGATATTGACCTTTGGAAGGACAACATGTGGGGCCTGCTCGGGCTCAAACTCTGTCTCGAAGCTCGTGGCGATGCTCCTGTAGAACTCGCTGCTGTTTCGGCTCTCTACGATGAGCGCAGTGCTCGTGCAACCATCAAGCCGGCCAAGACCTGCTTCTGTGCGCAAGACCCTGTTGAGAAGAGCTGCTGCGACTGATGCAGGGGCAATTGACCCTCGCTAAAGGGCTAAATAGCCTCAAAGCAACGAATTTTCCATGTCGAAGAAGGCAAGTCGCCTCAATCGTCACCTCTACGGGAACAGTAAACCTCGCTCCGCATCTTCGCGCAAGCATCACTCAACTTTGGACATCGAGTCTGCTCAAGCATGTGGCTTTAGTCCAAGCCGAGATTGTTGTGAAGTCGATCTGCACAATCTTGGGTTGCATGAAGCAAAAGAGCGTATCAAATCCGAATCGATGAAGGCTTCAAAAGAATCGCGAACTGTTTTATTCATTCATGGATTTAACAAAGGAACTGCTATTCGAGACTTTATCAGAGCAGGGCCTCTTCAACAATCTCTTGACGCAAAAGAAGTCAATGGAGTACTCTATTCGAAAGGAGAGGGTGCGACCTATTTCGACCCGAGCACCCGTGGTGACTAACTTCAGATCCATACGTCGTTTTCTGCAGTCAGTTCACCTTCTGCTTCACCCGTATTCACGACGCCTCTCGGTTCAACCAGCATCACGCAGCATTCATCCTCTGCATACGGTTTGTGACGAACACCCTTGGATACGACCACCATTTCGCCTGCTTCGAGGGTCAGCGTGTGGTCGTCAAATTCGATGTGCATTGTCCCGTTCATCACGATGAAAACTTCGTCAGTATCTTCGTGTTGATGCCATACAAATTCACCTTCGATCTTGACCAATTTGAACTGATAATCATTCATTTCAGCAATTACTTTCGGAGACCAGTGGTCAGAAAACATCGAAAACTTGTCTGCAAGATTGATAATGGCCATGGGCCATTGAGGTTGGATGCTCTACTTGGGTCTATGCCCGATGAAGATTGAGGGGAGGAATCCATTCTCCTTTATTCCGAGCGAAGTCAAGAATATGACAATAAACGGTTGCATGCACTCTTTTTTCATCTTCTACGTAGTGTAATTCAGATTCTGTAAAGGCTGGGCCAGTACCTTTCCAAGTGCGGCGAGCCAGAAGTGAAAGAGGGAATCTGAACAGAGCAGGTCCGTTGACGGGCAGAGACCACGCAGTCAGCCACGGGCGTTCAACCAAACCGTTGGTCTTCATTGTTTGTGCAACCTCGTTCCATCTGTGTCCTGCGGCCTTTTTCCGAACCAGCCAGGACGGATTGACCGACGAGTCTACTTTGTACCCCTCACTCGCCAGAACCTCAGCCATCCAAGGCGCCACGTAGCCGCTTGGTGCTCGGAAATAGGGTCGGAACGATTCACCTGCATGCTCCTTGAGCAACGCGGTAGAACGACTCAACATGGCCGCAAAGCCAGCTTTGTCTTCACCCCACGCTGACCAGGAACGATGGGTGTGGCCGTGACAGCCAACGGTCAGACGTGTACCAAAGTGGTTCAGAGCATCACGGAGCAAGGAAGAGAAATCATCCTGCTCGAGTAAATCAGAAATCACGAAGATCGTGACGCAGGCATCATGGCTTTCCATCCATGCGAGAAATCCGCTCCAACCTTGCCGAAAACGCAACGACAGGATTCCATGTTCTCCTTCGTACTGCTGCTTACTGCGCGTCGGGTGGCCTTGATACACGGGCAGATGACGCAGGTCATCGCTGTCGACTGTCAGCCATGTTTGAGCGCTCATTCCCTTCGCCTCACATCAACAAGATGGAGGTGGTGAGGGACGGTTCGCTCGTTGAATTCAATGCCGATGAATTCAGGCAATCGTTCACCGTTCCATCGCTCGCAGACTGCTGCAGCCGTCGCTAAACCTGCATCATTGTGAGGGTGAACGGCAATTTCTACCGTGGTGAATTCAGGTCGTTGGGTGAGCCAAGAAAATACGGTATCCACGCAGCGTGAGGCAATGCCGTTACGCCGATGGCCCTTACGCACCCAATAGCCGAGGTTGTAGGTTGATTGAGGGGCTTGCAACTCATCACCCAAACCGACCAGGCCAACGAATCGGCCGGTATTTTGGTCATGAATGGACCAAAAATGGAGACGGTCTGTCCCGTGTTGGGATTCGATGTCGTACAGCATGTCACGCAATTGTCGGCGAATGTCATCCGAAGGATTCAGCCACGGCAAGGCGGTTTGGGCGGCCTGTGAATCCTCGTGATATGCTTCGAGCATCTCAGGCAACACGCCCTTTGATGCAGGGCGAAGAACAAGGTATTCGTCAACCTCTAAATCGGGCGTCACGAACATGGTCTCACCTATGCAAGAAGTTGGGCTCGTGCTTGTTGAACGTGTGGGTCGGTAGGGTACACATAGGCAGCCATGTCCAACGTCCACTTGACGTGGTCGTGGCGGCCAAGATGTTGCATAAGCACAGAGATATGAAGCAGCATGTCAAGATTGAGGTCAAGATGTGGACCAAGTGTATCGAGCGTTGCGGCCGCCGATTCCATCTGTCCTTGTTTGATGAATTCCATAGCATTCACAACCTCTTGGTAAATTTTGGTGTTGCCCCAAGCATCGGCTTTGGGCCAAGGCCAGATACGATTTGGGTCATGAGGTGGTGTCGCTGAATCCTCATGAGCGACCTCGGTCGGAGCAGTGGTGGCCTCGGCAACAGGTTCTGCGACTGTATCATCCTCTGGAAGGTCGGGTAACAGCGGTGTAGCGACAGCGGCGACGGCCGCCTGAGGAGCGGGAGTTTGTGGGGTAGCATCCGGTGCAGGAGAGGCTGCTTCAACGACTGTATCGGGGAGGTCGGGTGTTGGTACTTGAGTTTCAGCTGCTGTGGCCTGAGCAAGAGACGGAGTGGCGACGACCTCATCGGGCAAATCAGGTAGGTCAGGCGTTGCATCGGCGGGGTTCGGACCAACACTCCCCAACAAATCGTCGTCTGTTGGCGTGGCGATGCTGGGTGAGAAAAGACCTCCTTTCCCCGTATGAACTGGCTCAGCGACTTCATCGAGCGGGTCTACCGAATCGATCTCAAATTTCACAGGCGTACTTGGCATGTCATCGGGAGTGAGGTGATGTTCTTCCTCCTCGTGAGTGGAGGCAACGGTTTGGGACAAGGTTGGCCCTGAACTGCTGATGAATTCGAAGGATTCAGGAGGTGCCTCATCGCCGTCTTGGGGTGTTTCAGCAAGTGCGTATTGGTCCACCTCCACGGTGACATCGTCAAGTGAAAGGACAGCCTCCACAACAGGCTTTTCATCCTCAACATCTTCATTTTCACCCATCAGAAGACTCATGATTTCATCTCCCGAAGTCGTCGGTTCAGCCATGGGCTGTTCCCTTGCAGATTTGTTCAATGAATAATAACATTGAGCGCAGGTTTCAGAACCGAGTTCGTTGAGGAATTCACAATAGGGGCAAGTCTCACCGATGGTGTCCTTGTCCTTCTTCTTGCGACTGAACACCTACCCACCCATTTCTTCGGCCGTTGAATGTGTGTTTAAGAATGAGGGTTTCCCGCTTTCGTTATACTTCATTCTTCATCCATATGATGATGAGGCGAACCGCTTTGGTTCGTGCATGGCGCGCAAGGGCTCTGTCAAGCGGATGAGCAGCGCTTCATCGCCCGAGCCACCCATGGCGAAGGATGAACCCATGCCCGATCGTTGGCGCCGCAGTCAAGACCACTTCACACGGTTTACTGAATTGATCAAGCAGGAACTGGACGACGAAACTCAATTGGTCGAAGAACGATGGAAGACGTGGACAAAGCAACGCCTCATCCTTGCCGGTGTGGCTCTGTTTGACCTGAGTGCGCGACCCCAGGGGCGCTTTTTCGGTGACGACATCATCGTGTTTGAACGTCAAGCAGGCGGGCGGATGCCCAACCATCGGTTTACACCCGGTGACATCGTCCTTATTTCTCGCTCCCGTCCGTGGGGGGAGAAAGTCGTGGAGGGAGTGGTTCTCGACCGTGGCCCGACTAGAATTCGAGTCGTGGTCGGTGAACGCCCGCAGGACGTCAAGAAAGGGGGCTGGCGGCTGGACAGGGGCGCCAACCGCGTGGCTCACGATCGCATGCATGAGGCACTGACGACCTTTCATTCGACAGAGGGTGAGGGCGGAACTGTTCTGCGAGAATTAATTTTGGCCAACGTCCTTGATGTCAACGAAAGCGCTGCTCTTCCTCCAGACATACGAGGCCGTCGAACCCTTCGTGGCCCTCCGCCAAAGATTGACCACCTCAACGCATCTCAACAGGCTGCCATTCATGCGGGTCTTGACCAACGCCTTACCTTGATTCAGGGTCCACCGGGTACGGGAAAAACCTACACCGCCGTTCATTTGTTGAGTATTTTGGCCCAGCGGGGAAGCGGTCCTCTTCTTGCAACTGCAGAATCCAATGTCGCGGTTGACAATTTGCTTGAGGGCTTGCTTGAATTGGGCGTCAAAGTCCTACGAATCGGTCGGCCCGTCAAGGTCCGCGAAGCACTCAGGGAAGCGACATTGGACGCCGTGTTGGAGCACCACCCGATGCAGGAGGAACTGGCCTTCCTGCAGGATGAACAACGAGAACTCCGCAAAGCCCTTCCGTCACTCAGAGGAAAAGAGAAAGGAATGATGCACAGGGATATCAGCATCAATCAAAAGGAAATCCGCAGGATGGAAGATACCATGACAGCAACAGTTCTCAATGAAGCCGAGGTCATTTGTGCCACGACCATTGGATGCGGGCATCGTCTGCTTGAATCGAGGAAATTCCCAATCGTTCTCATGGATGAAGCAACACAAGCCAGCGAACCGAGTTCACTTGTCCCAATTGTCAAAGGATGCCGCCAGTTGATTTTGGTTGGTGACCATCAACAACTTCCGCCAACAGTCATCAGCCGAAAGGCGGAATCCGGTGGCCTCAATCGGTCTCTATTTGAGCGCCTCATTGCATGCGGTCTTGATTCCATGATGCTCACCACTCAGTATCGTATGCATCCTGTGCTTCGGGAATTTCCAAGCGCGCGGTTCTATGAGAATCGCCTCGAGGATGGATGTACGCCAGATCAACGCCCTCCACCTGCTGGTTTCCTGTGGCCGGATTGGGACCATCCGATGGCATTCATTCCTGTGGCTGGAGCGGAGGAAGTCGACGAAGAAGGCAAAAGCCGTTCCAATCGTGATGAAGCAGCAAAGGTTCTGGGTATTGTTGATGCCCTCTTGGCCATGGGCGATATTACAGCCGACGGCATTGGTGTGGTGGCTCCCTACAACGGACAGGTTCGTCTTCTAAGCCAGCTCTTTGATGAAGCAGGCGGTCGAGAGGCCGGCCAGCCTTATGGTGGGTTGGAGATCAAGAGTGTTGACGGCTATCAGGGCAGGGAGAAAGACGTCATCGTGTTCTCAACCGTTCGCGCCAACGACGCGGGTGAAGTAGGATTTTTGTCGGATTATCGACGCCTCAACGTTGCCATCACCCGGGCCAAGCGAGGGCTGATTGTCCTCGGACACCCCACCACACTGCGCCACGACCCGAACTGGCGAGCTTACCTTGACTGGGCCGAAGAACGGGGGCTCTTTGCCTGGCACATGACCAATCAGTGACCTTGTGAGTGAACACGCAGTTTGACAAAGGAGAAGCCCTACCTCAAGCCATGACCGAAAGCCCAGTGACCATTGTCAAAGGGGGAACACTCGCTCAAAACATCCTCGGTTCTGCCCCCGAAGGCATGCTCATTGCACCATCATGGAAGCGAGTCACAGCCTTCATGCTGGATGTCATTTTGCTCTGTCTTGTATTGCAATTGTTCACACGGGGACAGTTTTTACCGACCTTGTTCAGTTACAGTCTTGTCCTTGAAGGTCCTCGCTATGTTGCCTTTTTTATTCTCAATTGGCTCTTATTTGGGGCTGCGTTCTATCTTTACTTCAAGTATACAGGACAGACGATGGGTCGTTCACTCGCCCAACGTGGCCTGCGAATCGCCATCGTTCACGATAACGGTACCATGCTCGAACAACATCATTGGGGCCCGCGGGCCTTTGCCAAATTGATTTACTTGATCCCAGTTCTTGGAGCCCTCTGGTTTGGCCTTCGTGACGCTTACAACGCACAATCTGTTGATTCCGAGTATCGGACAACCGTTGATGTCAATCACCATACTGTAGCCGCTGTGGACTGGTCCTTGCCATCTGAAACGCGTCTCCGCTTACGCTGAATTCATTCATTTTCAGCAAGGCTTTGAAGTATAGCCACCTCTCAGTCCTCACTGGTGAAAGGACATGAGTGACGACCACAGCGCCCGCTCCGGCTCCCTCCATGCTCATCTGCAAGCCGTCACAATGGAAATTGACGATGATGATGAAGACGTCATTTTGGTCGTTGTTGAATTGGTCAACGAATCCTCAATTCCGGTCGGCGGCCTTGACGCCGCCATCGTTACAGACAAGGGCCAACGTTTCGAAGCGACCGAAGGCATTTCTTCAATTGGACCAGGCCTCACCCGTCAATTCAAATTCGAGGCTCGAATGGAAACAGGAACATGGTCCTTCGAGTTCTCCGGTGGCGGTCAATCGATGAACCTCGGCCCTTACGAAGCAGATTTTGAATTCCAGGCAGAACAGGGCCGAAAACTTGGCAACGCGATTGGAACCAGTCTTTTCAGCGGTGCTTTTGACAACCATCTCGATGATTTCGGACAAGTAGAGGAACGAGGCATCATCAACCCCGACTCCATCATTATGACCTCTTATGTCGGTGAAAATATGGAGGGTGGTGGAACCAAGGTGCTCAAAGGTGACTCTGTTTCAATCAAGGAAGATACCGATGCACCACGAACGCCTCCATGGGAAAAGAAGGAATCACCTGTTGCTCAAACACCACTTTCTGCCCCCGTTGAACCAACACCGGCCTTGGACCCGCTCTTGTCAACCCCTATCACCCCGCCACCCGTGGATGAAACGCCTGCTCCAAGTCCTCCACTTGAGGCACCACCTGCACCTCTTGAAGCCCCGCCAGCGCTAGAACCTGAGACCTCGGCAACACCACCGCCGCTCCCATCCAGCCCTCCGTCCGGTCCACCCTCTGGCCCGCCATCGGGTCCTCCAAGCAGTCCTCCGAGCGGGCCTCCATCGGGTCCACCGTCCGGTCCCCCATCGAGTCCACCCTCTGGGCCACCAAGCGGTCCTCCAAGTGGCCCTCCGTCCGGCCCACCAAGCGGTCCTCCAAGTGGCCCCCCGTCCGGCCCACCCTCTGGTCCTCCGAGCGGGCCTCCGTCCGGCCCACCCTCTGGTCCTCCGAGCGGGCCTCCGTCCGGCCCACCCTCTGGTCCTCCGAGCAGCCCCCCGTCCGGTCCACCAGGCCGACCTGATGATTTGTGAGGCGGTATCATGAGTGACGGCTTCGCAATGGAACTTTGCGGGAACCAAAGCTCCTATCAGATTGTTCCTGACAATATTACCTCAATCGATCTCGAACGTGTCGGAACCTGTATTGAGGCTGAAGGCTATGAGGTTGGTATTCGTTCACGATTGTGTTGGACCTTTACCGGGCCGTGCGACCTGACGCTCTACCCAAGTGGTAAATTGATGGTCAAAACTGAAGATAAGGCCCTTGCACAACGTGTCGCCGAACAGCACGTCACCGTCTGGGCTCATTCCTGAGGGCGACCCATGATTTCTGAAGCAACGCTTGAACACGTGTTCAATCACGGTGTTGTTGCGTATCCTACCTCAACACTTCCCGGATTGGCGTGTCTGCCAACGACGAAAGGCCTCAACGCACTCTTCACATTGAAACAACGCTCATCCGATAAACCGGTGAGCCTCGGTGTTTTATCACTCGATCAGGCCAGCGAACTGGTACAGGTTCCAGATCTTGTACGTCGCATTGAAGATGCCTTTCCACGGGGCGCCTTTACCTTCATTCTCCCTGCGCATCAGGCGCTTGACCCAAGATTGGGGGGCGAACGGGTTGCCGTGCGATGTTTGGCTCATCCAATCGCCCGACTCTTGGTCGAATCTGTCGGCCCAATCACTGCGACAAGCGCCAATGAATCTGGCGAAACACCCGCCGATGACGCCCGAATTGCAGGTCAAGAACTTGGTTTACCCGACCATGCTATTCTTCCCGGTGGTTGCCCCGGAGGGCGAGGTAGCACCATTCTCAATGTACAGTCATCCGGTGCTGGTTGGGAGGTAAGCATTATGAGAGAGGGCATCATACCTACACATGACGTGGCTGAATGGTTGAAGAATCCCAACTGAAATACTGGCGAGATGCTGGCCATGTTGCTCGCCGTGCCCTTGAAGCGATGAAGCTCGAACTCCAGCCGGGTAAAACCTTCCATGAAATCATCGAGTCCGCAGAACGCTTCATTCATCGACACGGTGGAAAACCTGCCTTTCCGGGGACCATTGCCGTGAATGACCTTGCCGCACACTTCACAACCAACCATTTGGTAGAAGGTGTCGAGGGCTGGGACGGTAACTCCGTTCTGGAGAAAGGAGACCTTGTGAAAATTGATTTCGGCGTACACATCAAAGGACACATCGGGGACAATGCACTCACACTTGAAATCGGTAATGGCAATCAACATACTGAACAAATCAAAGCGGCCAAAGAGGCACGTGACGCAGCCGTCGAAATGCTTCATCCAGGGACACCGTGGTACAAAGTGGGTCAGGCGGCCGCTCAACCTTCATTGGACGCAGGCTTCCAACCCATTCGTAACCTCTGTGGACACCAACTCAAACCCTGGGAATTACACGCTGGCGTTTCAGTCCCCTCCTATGCGTGCGGAAAAGAAAATCAAGGATTCAAAGGAGTTGTCGAAGAAGGCGGCGTCTACGCCATTGAACCGTTCAATACAACGGGCTCATCGGGGCTTATCGAAAATATTGGGCCCTCGCATTCATCCAATATCTATCGCGTAACAGGATTGACGACCAGCCGAAAAGCCCGTGCTAAAAACCAACTCAAACCCCTTGGGGCTCAGATGGCACGCAATCTTGAGGAACGCTACTCCACGCTTCCTTTTGCCGAGCGCTGGGCCTTCCCCATGCTCAAGAAACCCTTCCCAGATGCAGATGAGGCGAGTTTGCAAAGCAAGTGGAACGCGCTAATCAAGAAGTTGATCAGCATTCGATTCCTTGAGACATACCATGTGCTGCGCTGCCGTGATGGTGGCAACATTGCGCAATTCGAACATACTGTACACGTGACATCTGGCGGGCCAGAAATTCTTACCGTTGAATGAAATGGCCGTTTTTTTCCCGTAAAAACGAATATAAACTTGTCATGCCTACCCCATAACGAACAGGGCTGTTGTAGTTCTCGTTGAGTGCATCCCATCCCCTCTTGATTTCTCTCACCCTGTTCACCTAACTTTTCTAACATCGGCCGAAAGGCTGGATTTCAAAAGCGCGTTATTTTCGCGAAATTCGCGACTTACAAACCGTATGCTCTACTCGCTCGGCGCGCGATTTATGAAAAAGTAACATTCCCAAAAAAGCCGAATTTAGGCGTTTTTGCTCCTATGGTTGAGGACATTGGTCAGTACCGTTT
>Ga0222716_10003126_pt1 | contig 13262 bp, 14 predicted proteins | sample C33_13DmetaG_FD_165044 | JGI IMG/M metagenome (GOLD analysis project Ga0222716, IMG submission 165044) | Estuarine water microbial communities from San Francisco Bay, California, United States - C33_13D | ecosystem: Environmental > Aquatic > Marine > Unclassified | place: USA: California... | reverse complement strand
CATAGTTTAGCAATATATCCAGATGCTTATACAGGAACTTTAGATGTACAGGCTAGTTTAGTAGAAAGTGTACCAAGTACAAATAATTTAAGTACAGATTGGGTTACTTTAGAAAGTAATATACAAGTATATCATAAATTTTTAACAACAGGTAATATCATTATTACTGATAGTAATATACAAACAAGTACAGGGAGTGTCACTAGTTTAGGGTTACAGTCTATAATAATTACAGATAATGAAAATAGTAATACTGAAATTAATTCTTCAAATGTAAATTTAACATCAGCAACTACCCTAGCAAATGTAGTATCACTTATAAATTTAGCAGGAAATACAAATGCAAATGTAGTAGCAAGTGTTGTTTCAACAGAAGATGCTGATGCAAATACTAAAACGTATCAATTAAGACTAGCAGGAATGGACTATACCTTAAATGGACAAAGCATAGCAAATGTTGGTATTATTGCAGATACTTATAAAAAACCTGTATCTAATATCGTTACTAAAAACTATACTATTAATGCAAACTGGATTAGAGTTTTATATACACCTACTTCCGGTAACATAAGCCAAGTACAAGTAAGAAACTAGTTGACTTTTAACATTATATCCTGTATAATAATACTATGGATATAGACTTTTTAGTTGAGAGTGTACACCGCCTCCTTTTAGATAATTTGCCTGTAAAAACAAGCAAAACTCCTAGTGGTTGGCACACAATGAACTGCCCTATGTGTTCTGATAAAAGAAGACGAGGTGGTTTAATAAGTACTGGTGCAAAAATATCCTTTAATTGTTTTAATTGTGGCTTTACCACTGGTTGGGAACCTAACCCTACCTTAGGTAAAAAGTTTAAAGACTTAGCAACTAGATTGGGTGCAACTGAAGAAGATGTACACAAAGTCACAATTGAATTGTTAAAATACACAGAAGATTTAGAAGTTGAAAGCACGTCAGACTATGTATATACAATAGCAAAATTTAATACAATAGAATTACCTAAAAAAGTTTCCACAGTAGAAGATTTAAAAGTAGATCATCCTGTAAGACTTTATGCAGAACAAAGAGGACTACTTGGTCTATATCCATTGCTATATTTTAATGAAAATTTATATAAGCAACGACTAGTAGTCCCTTTTACTTATAATGGAGAATTAGTAGGTTGGACAGCAAGACATATTGCTCCCCCTGATAAGACAACACCTAAGTATCTACACAATATGCAACCGGGTTATGTTTTTAATGTAGATAAGTTTGCTGATACAGAAAGAGAAATAGTTATAGTGACAGAAGGAGTTTTTGATGCTATAATGGTTGATGGTATTGCTATACAAGGTAATAGTGTAGGACCTGAACAAGCACATCTGATAGAGAAATTAGGCAAAAGAATAATAGTATGCCCTGACAGAGACCAAGCAGGTGTAGACTTAATGTTGCAGGCCGCTGAACTAGGGTGGGAAGTAAGTTTCCCGCCTTGGCATGTTGATTGTAAAGATGCCGCAGATGCTGTAAATATGTATGGTAGATTAGCAACCGTAAGTAGTATTATTAAACATGCTACAGGTAATAAACTTAAGATAGAAGTTAAGGCAAAAATGATATGAAAGAAAAGATAGATCATTGGAAAAATATTTGTAAATTACATTGGAAGGAAATTGTAACTTTATCTATTGCTTTACATTGGATTGTAGATTTATTAATATTAGGACCACTTTTTATTGGATTAGGTTGGTTTTTAGGCGTAAATTTTGGTGGGCATTAAATGAAAATAGTAGCAAACGGTTGTAGTTTTACTTATGGGCATAAGGATTCAGTTAATAATCAGGCGCCTAGTTGGGTATGGCCTAGTCTCTTTAAAGATATGAAAGAGATTACAAAGGTTGTTAATCTAGCAGTGGAAGGAGCATCTAACGACAGAGTAGTAAGAACAAGTATAGAATACTTTGAAAAGAATAAAGGAATAGATTTAAATAATACAATTTTAGTAGTACAACATCCTACGCCTAATAGAGGGGAATGGTTTAACATTAAAAATAAATTATGGATAGGGTATGTAACAACAATGGAAGATGTCTTATATGATATAAGTATAACTGACTACACTAAAGAAGATCTAAATAAAATTATGTTAGATACAACAACGGAAAGAAAAATATTTGATCAGTACAAGGGGATAGTGGAATCAGATTTAACTGAAATAATTAAATATTTTAAAAACATTATATTATTACAAACATATTGCAAACAGAAAGGAATAAAACTTTTACAAGTAGGACTATCAGCAAGATGCATGCCAAGGTTTCACTTTAAAGAGTCTAGGCAAAGTATATCTAATAATGTTTTTTGTAAGGAATTATATAAAATGATAGACGAATCTATAATATGTCATAGGTTTTTAACAGATATAGCAAAAGGTAATGAAGAAAGTCCAACTGACGGTCATCCAAACGAAGTAGGACATGACTTAATTTTTAGATATATATACAATGAGATAAAGGAAAGATGGCAGATATAAAACAATACAACGAAGAAACACAAGAATTATTTTTAAGATTCTTATTAAGCGATCCTGACTTATTTGCAAGATGTCAGAACATTGTAAATCCTGCATACTTTAATATGAAGTATAGAAAAGCAGTAGAACTATTTGTATCTCATAGTACGGATTTTAATGCTATCCCAACACCAGAACAGGTTAGTGCGGTAGCAGGAATACAATTAGATCCTATTCCTGATGTAACCTCTGATCATCATGAATGGTTTATGAATGAATTTGAAACATTTTGTAGGCACAAGGCACTAGAAAAAGCAATTATTGAAAGCACAGACTTATTAGAAAATCAAGACTATGGAACTGTGGAAAATAAAATTAAAGAAGCCAGCCAAGTAGGACTTGTAAAGGATTTAGGATTAGAATACTTTGAAAATCCCAAAGAAAGATTACAATGGATTAAAGATCAAGCAGGTGCAATTAGTACAGGCTGGAAAGGTATAGATCACAAACTATATGGCGGAATGAACCGAGGTGAGATGACTATTTTTGCTGGTGGTTCAGGAGCAGGTAAGAGTTTATTTTTACAGAATTTTGCTGTTAATTGGGCCTTAGCAGGTATGAATGCAGTATATATTAGTTTGGAGCTCAGTGAGCAACTTATTAGTATGAGACTAGATAGTATGGTATCTGGCTATGGCACAAAAGAAGTAATGCGTAATATAGATGATGTGGATTTAAAGGTTCGTATGAAGTCCAAAGGTGCAGGTAAATTAAGAGTAAAACAAATGCCTAATGGTGTTAATGTAAATGATATAAGAGTATTTTTACGAGAGTATGAAATATCCTGTGGCGAAAAAGTAGATTGTTTATTAGTAGACTACTTAGATTTAATGATGCCCATAAGTGCTAAAGTAAGTGGCAGTGATTTGTTTATTAAAGACAAATATGTATCTGAGGAATTGCGTAACTTAGCAATGGAGAAAGACTTATTATTTGTTACAGCCTCCCAGTTAAACAGAGGGGCAGTAGAAGAAATAGAATTTGATCATCATCATATTGCAGGTGGTATTAGTAAAATACAAACAGCAGATAATGTTGTGGGTATTTTTACAAGCAATGCTATGCGAGAAAAAGGTAGATATCAGATACAGTTTATGAAAACAAGATCTAGTAGTGGTGTAGGTACAAAAGTAGATTTAAGATTTGATCCTGACACATTGCGTATTGAAGATTTACAAGAAGGCGACGAAGATGCAGATACAATGACTGCAACTAGTTTAGTAGATCAACTAAAAAGAGGTAATTCTATAAAAGCAGATGCACCTGAACAAAAAGACACGATAGGACAAGCCATGAACATGCGTGAGTTCCTCAAAAAGAATGACTTATAATGATAAATAGCATTATACAATATTTTTGGAGACATTATGCCTAAGGCTAAAAGTATATTAGAAGAACTTAATCAAATTTCTGTCGATCGAGATAGAAATCATGTCACATCTAATAGAGGTGAACATGTAATTACCAGTGCGATTAATTTAATAGAACAAATAGAATTAAATTATGATGAAAAAACTGCTAAAGATCTAACTAATAGACTAATTAACAGTATAAGAGGCAGAGATGTCAAAAAATTCTCCAGAGGTATTAAAAAAGTTATAAAAGAATCTCAGAGAGAAGACCATGCTAATTAAAGAAGTACTTAATAGTACAAATACATTTCCTTTAATAGAATCCAAACTTATAAACGATGGAGATATCATTAACCATGAGGGTGGAACATATGTATGGTCAGAAACTTCTCAATCATTTCGGGTAGAAAAACCAGGTCCTTTAGGAAATGGTACACTAGAACCTAAAAAAGGTGATTACCTAGATCAAGGTTCTAGAGAAGAATGGGAAGTTTTAAGTGCCGCAGGGATTATTAAAAAAGGCGGCCAAATGGAACCAGCATTAAAAACAAGATTTAAAAATATGTTTGGAAAAGGCCGTGGTAGCAAAAATTTTAAAAGCCCAAATGTAAATGACAAACCTAAAAGTAAATTTGGCAGTGGATTTTTAGGAGGTATAGGTTCTGATGTAAAGGCCGGCGGAGATGTTGGATTTGGTAATAAAATAGGTAGAGCTATTGGTTCAGCATTTGGACAAATGGCAGATGATACAATTTATCCTAAAAATTTAGAGATGCATTTTATTAATAAAAAAGGACAACCTGTTGATGTTATACTACAAGATAGATATACAGGAAAGGATTTTAAGAGTTTAACAAAAAAGAAACAAACTGTACAAGTTAAAAGTAAAGAAAAAAATACTACATATCCTATTAGTCCCGCTAAATTAGTTGTAGGATATCATAAAAAACAAGATAAGAAATAAGATAAATGAAATTTTCAGATATCTCAACTAGTTTCGTTAAAGAAATTATATTAGAAGCAGAAAATAAAAATACTCACTTAGAGCATTTAGAAGATAATATTTTTAATAAAGGTTATCAGGGTGCCAAAGAAGCAATTGATTATCTATTCAGTTTACACGAAATGTTAGAAGGCAACTCAGAAAGTCCTGTAAGTATGACAACTAAATGGGACGGAGCACCTGCCATTATAGCAGGTAGAGATCCAGAAACAGGTAAATTTTTTGTAGGTACTAAAGGTGTATTTGCACTTAAACCTAAAATAAACTTTACAGAAAAAGATATAGAAGAAAATCATCCTGGTGAAGGGTTACAACAAAAATTAAAAGTTGCTTTGAAAACTCTTAGTACATTAAATTGGAATACAGTTGCACAAGGTGATATGTTGTTTTCTAAAGAAGATTTACAGAAAACAAATATAGACGGAGATGAAGTTATTATATTCAAACCTAATACTATTGTTTATGCCGTACCTACAAATAGTGATTTAGCAAAGCAAGTTACTAGTGCAGACATTGGTATAGTATGGCATACAGAGTATGTAGGAGGGCCTACATTAGCCGATACTAGGGCTAAGTATGGCTTTGATAGTAAGGTACTAGGTCAAAGTTCTAAAGTATGGCATAGAGATGCCTTAATTAAAGACTTTTCCGGAGTCGTAACTTTAACAAATAACGAAAGTGAAGAAGTTATGAGTGCTATTAAAGAAGCAGATATGTATCTTAAAAATATAGATAGTAATACATTTAAATGGTTAGAACAAGGTAACGATTTAATAGGTAAAGACTTCCTACAACAATTAAAGGCTCATGTTAATAACAATATTAGAGCAGGAGCATTTGACGAGCCTACAGCATTTGCACAAGGATTTGTACAAAAATATATTACATTTATGCAAAAGAAAATAGATGGATATAAGACACAGGCAAAGCAAGATGAGATGAACGACAAGTTAGTACAAGGCGTTAAGTTTATAAAAGAGCATGTGCCTAGTATTGTTAGTGTATATGATTTATATTTAAAAATTATACATTCTAAAATACTTATAGTAAAAAAATTAGAAACAATTAGACAATTACCTACATTTAAAGAAACTGATAATGGATATGAGGTAACAGGCGAAGAAGGATTTGTAGCAGTTGATAGAATGGGAAATGCATTGAAACTAGTAGATAGATTAGAGTTTAGTAGACTAAACTTCGGTACAGGAATGCCAGGAAAATGAAGGGTCTAGATTTATACAATGCAATGGCTAAAGCACATGCTTGGGACAATGGCGGCGCCAGTCCTGAAGCACCAATGAATCAATATATTATAAACAATAATTGGAAATTAGCAACAGTAAATGTTAGTAATTTACAACAACCTACGGGTGCTGTTAAAGATGATGAAGATACAGATGATGTTTTTAATAGAGCAGTTGATCCTAATACGGATTATTATATGCAAACAGATTTAAGTAAACCTCTTATAGTACATCAAAATGGGCATACAGTTTTAGATGGTAACAATAGGGTAGCAAAAGCAAGAAAGACAGGCACTACAAGTTTGCCAGCATATATACCTGAAACTAAAATGAATTTAAAATTAGTTAATCAAGAAATATCAGAAGCCAGACTATATAGGACTTCTAGAAACTTTAATGCTCTTACAGGTGAGGATGTAGCGAAGTTATTTTACCTAACATCTATAAGTACATATATGATGTTAAATGATGATAAACAATATGATTATGCAAAAGAATATGTGAAACAAACAGTACAATACGGGCCTTACACATTGTTTAGAAGTCACGCAACAGATTTATATTTATTGGGACATGTCCTAAAAAATCCTGATACTAGAAGCATTACACTTAAAAATCCTATTACTAGTAAACAGTACTTAAAGAAATTAAATTTTGATAATAGAAAACATTATATGTTTTTTATGAAACTTAAAACATCTTCTATAAAAGGTTCTGAATTTAATTCTTACTTTATGCGATTAGAAAGCCAACTTAAAATAACAGATTCTAAGTATAAACAATGGAGAAGATTAATTTCAGACTGGAGTAATTTAAAATACTCATCTAAGCAATTAGTAGTATCAAGATTATTACAGGAGTACCGTAGATTAGGTAGAGGCAGTGAAATGGTAAGTCCTTTAAGCACTATGGCAAAATATAGAGGATATAATCCTTCTAAGTATCAAGAACCTAAAACAAGTTTAACAAAAAGAGCAGTAGGCACAGTAGCAGGTGCGGCCGCAGGTAGATATTTAGGTAAAAAAGTTGCAAAAAAATTAGGTAAAGATATTGATAAATATAAAAAGTACGGTACAGGAATAGGCGCAGTAGCAGGTTACTGGGCTAGTGGAAGAAAAAAGCAATGATTATAAAAGAAATTATATTCGAAACTTGGGCTGATCTTACGCCTAAAGAACAAGCAGAGCAAAAACGAGCCGCTGATAACGAATTCCGAGCTCTAAAAGGTATTGATTCTCCAGAATCTCAAGCACTTGCAGATGCTTTTAGAAATGCATTTAATGTTACCGGTACTGTTGATTCTGCATACGAATTAGCAAGATCTAATCTAAGAAAAAGAAATCTTGATCCAGTGGCACTTAGAGATTTTGATGCCCAAGCAAAACGGTTTGCATCAGCGATTAAAGGCGGGGTAACAAATCCTTCTGATACTGGTAATCTTGGTGTAGGCAGAGGCAAGTACCTTTATAGAAAAGACGGCTCTGATAGAAAACAAAGTACTGACAAGCCCTCAGGTAAATTTAGCCAAGGGGCAAAGGCAGTAGGCAACTGGGCGGCTAATACTATTCCCGGAGGTAAAAAGGTTCAAAAAGCACTCGGCAAAGGAATAAATGCGGTTTCCAAGGTAGTTGATCCGGTTACTGCACCTGCTAGAGGCAGTTATAACTTCTTTAAATCTCCTGATGCTTATGATACGTTTAAAAGTACAAACACATTTAGACCTAAATAGAAATTAAAAAAGTTCATTAAAATGATAAATAAAAGTAACGGAGTATATAATACTCTATAATTATTAGGAGAATATAATGGCACAAGCAAACCCAAACGCGGCAGTTAGAGCGGCAAACGGATTCGTAGGAACTACTCACATAATGGCAGTTACTGACGTATCAGTTAAATCAGTTGCAGACGTAACAGCAGAAGCACAAAACGAAGGTTTTGTTGTTGTAGCGATCGAAGATGACGTAGCAAGTGACGGATGTCACATTGCTGTACAAGGCGCAGGCGCAACACCTTCATTCACAGGTGCAACATTAGTAGTAACATTTAGTTAAGACTTAGTTTTTACAAAAGAAGGCAGTTTATACTGCCTTTTTTTATGACTATTTTGATAAATACTATTAACGTACAAAGATTTGTACATAAAATATTAGGAGAATTATAATGGCACAAGCAGATAGAAGAGCGGCGGCGGCTGGTGAGTTTATTGGTAAAGACGTATTTCTTAAGAGTTTCACTCAACAATCAGGAAATATTTCAGCAACTCAATTAACAGCATTAGTTAGCACAGTTCAAAACTTAAACCTTTCAGTATTAAAACTTGGCGCAGTAAGTGGTGCGGCAGTTAATATGATTGTAGAAGGTGCAGACAACTTAGCAAATGGCGACATCGCAGGACACGTTATTGCAGACGTCTCATTCTAAGTTAAACAAACTTAATAAAAAGTCCTCACTTATGTGGGGATTTTTTTTGATCTGAAAATCTGATATCCTGATAAATAGTACAAAGACACGGAGACACACATGAGTTTACCAAGTAGAAGCGGAGCAATGGGTAGCAGTGAAGTGCTATCAAGTAATATAGAATATTACTCATTATTCACTACATTAGACATAACAAGAACAGGTGATTTTGCAGACAATACACAGAAAGATTTTGAATGTGTTGTTCAAGTAATAGGCTTAAGAGCACAGCCAATTATTATGAATAATCCAGTACCACTAAATGGTATAGGACAAAATCTATTAGAAAACTATGGTGCATCAAGTATCACAGGAGCAGGTTGGATTTTTAAATTTGCTTTTGAGAGAGAAGGAGTACACACTATAGACACACTGAAAGACGAATTAAACGGTATCGTATTAAATGGCGGTACTATTGATACTAAAGATTCAGTTAATATGGAATTTACTAAACAAGATTTATTATAAGAGATAAACAATGCCTAAAAAAATAAAACCGGAACTTACACCAAAACCTTATGTTGAGAGCGGTAACATAGAGGCACACATAATTGCAGACATGCTTAGAATAGAAAGTATCACTGCAGAACTTAGAGAATTTAAAGAAACAACAAAAGGAAGATTAGACAAATTAGAAAGTTGGATAATTGCTATTGTTGGATTAACATTTACAACACTAATGACTACTGTAGTAGGTTTATTAATGAAGGTACTATGAGAATAGACGAATTTACAGATGAGCCTATATACGAAGCCAGAATGGTATGGCGTAAAGTAGGTAATAAGATTAAACGTGCAGTTAGATGTACTGCCGGTCGACGTAAAGGCAGAGTAGTATCTAATCCTAGCCAATGTAATGCACCTATAGATTATAAGAAAAGAATTGCTTTGAAAAGAACTAAAGCAAGATTAGGTGCAAGAATGTCAAAGAAAGCCAGACGAACAAAACGTTATAATTCATTAAGTAAAAGAGTTGCTAAGTTAAATAGGCGTTAAAATGAAGTTTACTGACGTTAAAACATTGGAACATTTATTAAAAGAGTATACTTATAAGAGCTCAGGAAAGCCTACCCCTTCTGGTGAACAGACCAATGGGCAAAATGATAAAGATTCCATCACTCCAAAAGGCGATACAAAATTAATAAAAGATATAGAAAAAGATTCTAATGTAATTGATAAGGAAGGTAACGAATTAGGTACAGTGGTTTCTCCTGTAGGACAATTTCCAGCCAAGGATAGTGTAGTAGTACAAGATAAAAATAAAAAATTACAAGTTATAGATAAAGATACTGAAGTAGATGTTGCTAATGTGGGAGAGTCTAAATTATCTAAATTAGCAAAACGTAAAAATAAAAAACAACAAATCAAAAAAATAGGTAGTAAACTTAAAAAGTTAGCCAGACGAAGGTTGAAAGAACAACCTGAAGAATTATTTGAGATAAACTTTAACACAAAAGAAATAGCAACAGCAGGTTTAGATGCACCTGTTAAATGTGGATTTGAAGCAGAAACATTTTTCTATTCTGTAAGTTCCGATAGCACCTCCGGTGTAGACGAAATGTCTATAGAAGATGTTGAATATCAATTTGGTGATTTACCAGAATCTGCATACGAAGCCTTTAATGACTGGTTATATGATAAAGGACAAGATGAATACTTGGATGACTTAATAGTCGATAAGATACAAGAAGTCAGAGAAGATGAAGAATGGTTAAACGACTTTATAGATAGTGGCGATGGTCCAAGTTCAGAAGCAGTAGAAAGATACAAAAACAATTTTGAAGAGGAAGATCCCAAAGAATACGAAAACCGTGAAGAAGATGGTTGGGAGTATATAAATTGGGTAAGAGAATATGTCGAAGAAGAATACGAAGACGAATACCAAAATTGGTTAGACGGTGCTGTCCGAGAAGAATTCGAATTAGATCAAGATGCCAAAGAACTTGCTGAAGGTGATTACAGCATGGAAGATTGGATCTATGAAAACTACGATTATATGCGTAATTTCCTCGATGATTATGGATATGATTATTCTGATGCCGATAACGGTTCTATAGAAGGTGTTGCAGATGAATTAAATATCTGGGTTAAGGATAATAGTAAATTTACAGACTATCCTGAATCAGGCGGGTACGGAGATACATATACGACTACTAGTTGGGCGGTTGAGGTTGACAGTAGTATAGAACCAGATGAAGGCACTGGTGCAGAAATAATATCTCCTGTATTTGACTCGCCAAGAAGTATGTTAGAAGAAATGAGAAGTTTGTTTGACTGGAGCGAACGTAACTTTGGTACAAACAATTCTACAGGACTTCACGTTACAATGAGTTGGCAGGGTAAACAAACAAAACAAAATAAATTAAAAATGGCATTGCTATTAGGTGATGAATACTTACTAGCAGAATTTGGCAGGTTAAGAAACAGTTATACAAAAAGCCAATATCAAAATGTATTAAAATATGCAGAAGGCATGAAACGTGGTGATGCAAAAAGTTTTAAACAATTTGAAGAGTTCCTTTCAAAAGGAATCTCAGATGCAAAATTTAATAGTATACATTTTAAAGACGAAAAAGATAGCGATTCAGGAAACCACCTAATAGAATTTAGAATAGCCGGTGGTGCTGACTATAACACAATGTATGAGAAAGTTGTAAAGGCATGTGTGAGATATGCTACTATGATGAAAGCAGGTTATGAAGAGGATTCTTTTAGAACAGATTATGTTAATGCTGTATTCAGACTATTGCGTAAGTCAAAGGAAATAGATCCTAAAAAATTACAAGATCTAGAAATACACAATCACGAAGTAATAGATGCCGCCAAAAGTATTGTGGGTAAAAAAGATTACTTTGATGTAATTAAAATGTTAAGCCATAGTGTTGAATATTTACAAAACTATGAAAAATTAAGTAGTCCAGATGCAGATAAAGAATGGAAACAAAGTATTAAAGACTACAAAAAAGGAACTGGAAGAGATCCATCCTGGGTGGGCGAAGCAGAAGAGGGTGAAGAATTAAAAGGCTACATAGAACCAAATAGACTTTCTCCAAGCAAGAGAGCGGCAGGCGAACTAGACAAAGCACGAGATAGATTTGGATCAGCAATAACATTGTTAGCAAGAGATATAGCAGACGAAAAAAACAGAGCGCCTGTTACTGCTAAACACATTTCCGCATTTAGAAAGTTTGCTAAAGAATTACAACTAACCACTAGTACTATAGAAGAACTTGCTATTACAGGTATGTCTAATCTTAATTTTGATGGGACCGATAGAGAAAAAGTAGGAAGATTACAAAAAGGTATAGGTGTTTTATTTAAACAAGATATAATCAAAACACCAGAGTTTTTATCGCCTGTAGATCTAGATAATATTACCAGTAAAATGTGGCAGTTTTACCAATCAAACGATGCTAAAGATAACACTAAAGTAGACCAACTAGCAGAATTACTGACTCAGTTAAGACCTGGGACCCAGAAAATTGATGTTGAGGATGTATTAAGAGAATTAACTCACGAAAGATCACAGAATGGCTTCGTTGCTAAGTTAAAAGGCGGTGGTTGGAATACAAACACAACACTAATAAAGGGAAATAGCATTACTGTTAAAGATTCAGCAAAGAATCTATTAAAATTTTTAGAACCATATTCAGGATATGTACATCCAACCTCTCCAGAACATCATGTCAATATTAGAAATGATGATCCATATGAAGAAGTTGCTCAAATGTCAATGGTGCAAAAGTTAAGACACAGATTGGATCATTTAAATAATTTAGAAACAGATGATGCTGACAAGTATAATAAAATTAAAGCACAACTTCTCAAAGTAGGTGAGCAGTTAATCAACACAATTGGATATGATTACGAACAAGTATTGCAAATGCGAAAAGAACACGGAATCTCAATAAGCGAATGGGCATTAGTTTTAGATGAAAGAGATACTGAAAGAGCATTAGAATTTATAGAAAAGTCCAAAGGCGATGATAATACATATAATTTTGTTACTGGGTACGACGATTACATAATAAGAAACAGTCTTAGTTTGCTACCAAAGTATTTCAAAGGAAGACAGCCTGGAAACAACTCTGAACATTACAGAACAAATGCAGATGCAAATAAAATAATTAAGACACATTTTGCAGGATACAAAAAGTTCTTAAATGCTTTAGATAAAATATTCACAGCAGAAGGATTTACGGATTTAAAAGCAGACATATCCAACAAAAACCGATTAGATAAACTCAACAAAGACTTTGAAAAGAATGTCAGAGACAATGCAAAAGCAAAATTAAACATACCTGAATACAGTTGGATGTACATAGACAAAGAATTCTTTGATACTATCACAGATGAAACCTATGACGACAGAGGGGCATATTTAGATAATCACATAGACCACTTTAACAAAAATGTAAACAATACTAAAGTGTGGGTTATACCTTCCAGTCACTGGGCTGATGCCGAAGATGCCACAAACGGTTTAGAACTTATAGATACATTTGAAAAAAATAAAAACTATTATCACACTTGGCGTAAAAAAGGTTATAAAAAAATATTAAACAGGTTCACTAGGTTATATGGTTATAGTTGGTCTGACTTAGTTTTTGGTGATTCAATTATTAAAGGTGACGGTGATATAT
>Ga0222716_10003125_pt1 | contig 13263 bp, 3 predicted proteins | sample C33_13DmetaG_FD_165044 | JGI IMG/M metagenome (GOLD analysis project Ga0222716, IMG submission 165044) | Estuarine water microbial communities from San Francisco Bay, California, United States - C33_13D | ecosystem: Environmental > Aquatic > Marine > Unclassified | place: USA: California... | reverse complement strand
TAGCCATATTGTCCATCTACACCCTGAACCATCGGGAGGCAGTCCAGTACCGTCTTCGGCTATAGGTACTGATGAAATGTATGCATTTAGTAGTCTCCCCACTATCGATGTAGAGTAGTGCGCGACATTTGCGGGAACGTCATTGCCCGGTATATTCATACTAAAAAACGCAGGTGAAAAAACGCTTTTTTGACTACACGAATTTCCAGTGCCCACCCAATCAGCCGTGAATAAATTTGGACTACAAGAACAACAGTACAAAGAATCCGGACTGTCAGCGTTGCCCAAGCCCATTAATACCTCTACATCACTTTTCTTATGATTGCAGGGGTCGCAGCAGCAATCAAAATCCGTAACCATAAATCTGCCAGATGGACTCTTATAATCTTCAAAACTTCTAAGTCCAACATCGTGACTTGTATTGTGATGCAGATAACATGCGTAGTTATTTTTTAGCTTATCCGGCCCATCGCTATAAGCCACATTAAGATCATTAAAAGTTGCCATTATGTTTCCTTAGTATAATTCCGCAAAAGCATATGCTTTATTATATCCCTTAAGGCACCGGGACGGGTACTATAATTTCCTCGTTACAACATAAACCAGTAACAACCCATCTACATGCGCCTTGGTTTCTGCCTAGACCTGAGCAGTCTTGATCATCATCTTCAGGGTCAAGACTAGCGAAAGGATTAACAAATTTTTCCGCAGTTCCTTTCATTCCGATTAAAACAGAAACAGGAAGGTTAAAGAAACATGCGTCATCATCAAATACTAAAACACCAGTTTGACCTATTACAACAGATTGTGTCGTACAGCCCACATCATTTACTGTTGCTAACACATGGTCACAAGCAGTTGCGGCATTATATAAACTAGTATGAGGTTGTGTTACCGTAAATCTCATTATTTCAGTTGTGCCAGCACCGGTCCAAACCTTTCTATCATTATCCCACCTAAGATCAACTGGGCCGCTTTTCCATAGTGAGGGGTCTTTAAAAGCGCCACTGGCAAATATTCTTGCATTACCTGTGTCTGCTGGAACAGGTGCGGCGTTTGTATCAAAACCCCAACCAGTTAAAACTAAAGGAGCACGAAGTCCTACACCTCGAATATTTGTAACTTCTACATTCCATCCTGTATGTTCTGTAAATTGATAATCAAAATCTGTATTATAGCGGTTTCCTGTTCCATTAACGGCCATAGATATATTATGACCAGATTCTAACCACGAATTAGGCTTACCTTTTCTGAAATCTCCCCTTTCTTTACCTATTTCGGTTATAGTGTCTGCTTGTGAAAATATTAATTCATCAGGTTGTGGTACAGTTCCAGTAATTGTTGCCCTGTATAATAAACTTCCCGTGGGGGAATAAGATAATGTTAGGGAATTATTTGGATTAAATGGATTTAATGTTAAAGAATTAGCAGGACTACCAAATGCGCCTATTGGTCTTTCAAAATGAGGCAATCCCCCACTCCCAAAAACCCCTGGAGAAAAAACAGGGTGGGTTTCACCTGATCCCGGTTGAAAATAGGTTGAATACGGTGTGTAGATAGAATCAAAAGACGCACCAGCCTTTTTATCTTCATTCCCCTCGATATCAGTTAAATCTTGTTCAAATGACTGCATATCTTTAGCGCCAACATCAACTTTTGTTATCTGATGCTCCTCTTTTGCAACACCTTCGGTTCTATAGTCAGATACTAGACTACCATATAAAATATCTACTGATGACTTATTTTCCATATTATTTCCCAGTTATAAAAGAAGATATATTGCTTAGTTTTTTTACAATGTCGGCGTTGGTTCGCCCTTGTTTTTTAACAGCGGAATTAAAGCTATAAGTTGTTTCGATTCCTCGTGTTCCAACTTTTATATTTAATTCAGTAATATATGGCCCATTTAATAAAGCGTCACCTATTCTTCTAATCAATGGTGCTCCCGGTATAGTAATTGAACCATCTTCTGCTGCAAATTGACCATATCCATCTATTGAATTAGCAATTGCTTGACCAGCGAAATTCATCCCAACAAAACCACTAAGCTGTTCAGCAAAGCTTGGAGCGTTAGTGTCGCTTGATGTTAAAGCCCCATAAAGAGGAAAAATAAAGTTCTCTGGCAAAAGTTTGTCATCTTGAATAATTTCAACCCTGCCTCCATAAGTGAAGTTACTACTAGTAAACCAAGGGCCGTATCTGTGTCTAATTGATTGTTGTGGAATTCCAGCCTCAAATGGTGCAACACAGGCATCCGCATATACTAAAGATGCAGAATCGCGGATATTGGCGCTAGTACTTGAAGGTGGTACGGGGGGTTTTATTTTCGGGTTATTCTTTTGTGCTTCCTTTATTGCCATCTTAGCAACTCTAATAGCTGTTACTTCTAACGATTTTTCATCTAAAACAAGTTCTTTAGGAAAGTTTATTCTATCTGTTGTAAATTTAGTAAATGTTATACAGTTCACACCGTGGTCAGGACATTTTAGATTTATAAAATCATCTACTAGTCTAGTATTACTAATACCTTGAGATGGTGTTATTCCTGTATTTGATGCGTTGTTGCACAAAACTTGATTAAGTTTAGCTGAGGCTGAACCTGCGGCTACTTTGCTATAATCAACAGAATTATAAAAATCAGTAACACCCCTCATTGAACTAATACTAACATCTTGACCTGATTTTGCAGTATCAGCATAAATTGCATACCCGGTGTTAGCAACTAAAAATGGATATTCAATTTCTCCAGGACCATCAGCATATTCAATATCAAAAATATTACCACTTTCATCTATAAACGGTCTTCGCCCTCTATCATACCAGTAGAAATAATCATAAGGAACAAATATATATTCTTTATCTACACTAATTTTTAGATTTACCTTACTACCGTCACAGTAATTACTTTGGAATTTAGAATCTTCACTAACTTTTGAAAAGTCTAAAGAGAATGTACCAGCGGGTAGATTTATACTTTGGTTTGGGGTGGTAGATACGGATGCCGTTCTATATGTAATTTCGTCGCCATCTTCATAAACAGATTCAAAATTTGCGAAAGCTTTAAGTTTACCACCGTCTAAAAATTTATTATGTTGCGGGGCGTGAAAAGTGTCATAAACACTTGGCTCTAAATATGCAGAGTCGGAAGGACTCCAAGACTTTTGGTACTCACCGTAATTTGTTATATCATCATTTATTTTTGTTGTAACCTGCGGAGACCAAGCAACCCAGGATTTTCCATAATGAGTATCACCAATGGTTTTAACTTTATTGAAAAGTTTATCAATTATTTTAAAAATCTCCGACTCTGACGAAACTCCACTAGGCACTTTGGTTTTTGAGGGTGCTTGTTGGGATGTATTTGGCTTTGGACTAGGTGAGTTTACATTGTTTAACACTGGGGGATTAGGATTATGAGAATTAACGTTTACTGCCGTCCCGGTCCCTTGAGGAATGAATAAAAAATTAGCCAGCCTCTTAGCGGTCTTCTTTGGGCTTAAGCCGTTAAACAGATTATAAAGAACGCAAGGTTTTACCAAAAGTAAATAATTATACCAGTTGTTTTTATTGGACATTGCGGCTCGAATTTCAGCCACACTAGTAGGATATATTGACTGTGGTGCAATGTTTTGAAGATGTTGACTACTACCACTAGGGAACACATCTTGAACATCGACCATGATAAAATCTGTTATATCATCATGTTCAAGTATTGGAGTGATAACCGGAATTGATCTTATCTGAGTATCTAAAGGTGCCTGACATGCGGATGTATTTGAATTTATCTGAACTTCGCCCCAGTATTGATAAATAAACTTTTGCGGAACTTTATGTATCCTACTTTGTAAACCACCGGTCACAAATTTAGCCGTTGTTTGTTGATTATCTCTAAGAGTAATCTGTGTTTGTGTGGCAGCCTCTGTTAAGTTATTAATATCCAATCCAGGAAGATCTGCGCCCTGATGTTGGTCTAGTTTTGTTTCTACTGGAAATTTTCCACCATACCCACTAGTATTTGCATTTCTCAATGTTGGATCTATACTTGAACCATCCGTACCTTTATTTGTATAATCATCGTCTAATGGATCAAGATAAGTACCAAAAGACCCATCTTCAAAACCAGGGCTCATTGGGTCTGGGTCTCCAGGATTTATATGCGCGCCAGCTAAATTTTTATCACCATAATCAGGAACTTCATAACCGAGTATCTGATAGGCTATTTTACTAAAGGGGCGAGTCCTATTTACTGGATCGCTAATTTGTAACGATCTTCTGTCTAATGTTTTAATAGAAATAATTCCACCGGGAAAGGTGGGGTCAAAACTTTTTTCTAAATGAAATGTGCCTCCATGATATAAACTGCCGGGGCAATCATAATTAGAAACAGTATTTGAACCGTTCCAGTAATTCGGCGCAGACGCATCACTTGTCTGTATTCTGTTTAATTCAACAACAAAATCTAATCCAGCATATTCACATAAAGCAGAAACGAAATCCAATAAATTACTAGATATATCCCCTGGATAAACATAATCAGCCCCTAACTTATCCATCATTTGATTCATAAAAGTATAAACATCAAAACCAAAAAAGTAGGGAAACGGTAAAATATTTTTAGCGGCAACATCTGCAAAATTATATGTTGTAGTCCCACTTAGTATATTACCACCAAAATACCTTTTAGGAGGTAAAGGGGTGCCAAATGGGTTTCTGTTTATCAACTCATCTAAAGCATAAGCAATCATATCTAACCGCATACCCTGAGAACTTCTAGAAGCTCCAAATTTTGAATATCCTACTGTACCGGCTATGCTTAACACCTGCTCATTTTCAAAAATACCAAAAACATTTTGTACATTATATACATTGGCCCATATCATATTTCTATTATTCGAACCAAAAGTTACTCCCACGCCCTCCGGTGTACTATCTACCACTTTGTGTGAAGGTCTTCCATTTTCAAATACTTCATTCAGTTGCAAATCTGCCATAGTATTAAAATTTTGATCAAGATCTATGTCTAAGTCAGTATTAATATGCAACCCTGGTGGGGGCGTTAAATTCTGATTAAAATAATTTGGGGAATAGTTTGCCGGAACCGAGCTAAATTTATAATAAGCGTTCTGAGAAATACCAGAAGGAAAACCTTCTTTAGCATGACCAAACCCTGGATAGGATTTTAACATCATAGAACAGTTTTCAAGAAGTTTCAAAGGGCTTTGCAGCGAAACAGAATAAACCTTACCGGCATTAGGCGAGGCATTTCTAGATATGGATTGTAATATACCATCGTATTGAAATACAATATTATTACCTGTATCTAAAACTCTAAAATGCTGCGGAGATCCTATAACTGGCAAGCTACCATAACTGTGACTACCGGCTATTGGTGGACTTGCATAGTCTAATATATTCAGGTCTGTAATTTTTTGTTCATAAACGCCAAGAGGGTTACCAAATCCGTCAATACCGCCAGCGGTCCAGGTTCCAGAGGCTGCATTATAGTTTAATCTTGAGCCGTTTAATGTGTCTTCTAATAAATTTACGCTTAAAGATCCCCCTTGTGACGACCAATCAGCAGACACATTAAAATCTATAACCGTAGCACCCATAAAGAATTGAGCACCAATATTAGGCGTTGGAAGTGCTGATGTACTACCAAATGGGGATGGAGCAGTGTTATTATTAAAAAGAGCCATTATTTATTTCCTAATATAATCTTTCGAATGTCCACTCAATAGAATATGAATATTGCCCAGTTCTGGGGTTCCATGATTCTGTTGGTGCCGAATGAAAACATCTTCCATTAATAACTTCATTTGTATAACCATTTGTCAAAATTTCATTAGCTGGATTTGCCGCATCAAATATTTTCTGAAAATCGCTCTGATTTGTGATACTTGGTTTTTGACTGTATAACCACCAATTTAGTGAATCGTTTGAAGCAGGACTTGTTGTGGCTAGAGGCGTTACCCCAACAGCATCATTCCAGTATCCCGATGCACTTATTATATCCCCAGTATTTGTAATCCAGTTGGGCGTAAATTTGGGCATCTGTACATTTATTGATAAAGACCGTTTATATTCACTTCGAGAGTTTAGATATTGTAATACAGGTTGATTTCTACCAATAACTGGTATAGTTGCAAATATCTGCCCAGGATGTGTGTCATTGACACTAATATCTTCAGTAACACTACCCTGAATGATATTAGGAGGTCTATCATCATAAGAAAAACTATAACTTATTGTTCCTTCTGAAAAATTTAATCCTTTTGAACTACTTTTTGCTTTTGGGTGTAACCAATCAAGTTCAGAAGCTCGTAAAGCTAAATGGTAAACACGAGTTGATAAACTTGACCCACCAGCTTGTCCAAGGACATACTCATTATAATAATCATTAGCATTTTTGAAACTATTGTCTTCATGTCTAGTTGGATACAGTGTATGCCCCATATCGCCAGTATTTTCAAATTGAATAGTGTTTAAACCACGTATAACTCCATCAATAGAAATTTGAGACAGACCGTCTTCACCAGGAGCGATGCTGACATTATTACTATGTATAATTGGTCTTCCGTCGTTAAAGTCACCAGATGGAATAGCTACAAAATTTTCACTTACAGAATAATTTCCACCTTTAATATCAATATTTTCTGTTAAAGTTCTGTCAGTTAAAATGTACTGATCAGTACCATTATTTGCAAAGAAAGTATCCCCAAAAGCAAAAGTGCCATTATTAAGATCAAATACGCCACCAGGAAAGTTACCAGTACTGGCTTGTAAAACCTCATAAACATAACCACTTGCTTGTTGCCAAGGAGCCAATGCACTAACATATGGCGCATCGTATCTCCCCTTAGTAGTTTGTGGTTTATCACCAGCAGCATCAAAAACGCCTGTCTCAGTATATACGGCCTGACCAACAGCAGAAACGTTATGGCTGATATTATATGCTTTTATAGTGGTCTTAGAATTATCACCCCTGTAATATTGCTGATCAGCCTCTCCTATCTCCCAGGTTTCAGAAGCTTCTCTTACAAAATATTTAAACTCATCTTCACTATGGTGAGCAGTAAAATCACCGCCGTCAACACTTTCTAGAAAATTATTAGTAGTGAGTGTTATAGTGTATGGGCAAGGCATAACCCATTTACCATCTTGCGCAAACTGTATCGACTGCACATTGCCAACAAATTTTATACCTCGCCCACCATCTCTTAAATTAAGATCAAGTATTTCAACTTTAACAGCCTGCCCAATACTAAATAATTTTCTTATCTCCTCCTGCTTGCTCATAATCGACAATAAACTATCATCAACATCTAATTGATGATTTGGGTCATCATCGGGAGATTTTGTACCAACCCAATTTGTTGAAGGCGTTCCAGCCTCTATAAATTCACTTAAAAACGTACCGCTATCTACTACAGGATTACCTTTGTTTGGTAGTAAAGTTCCTGCTAAAGAAATAGAGTATTCCGCCCCAATAGTTTCTCCATTTGATGATGAAAGATAGTTTTTATCAAAACTCACTAAAGGTGCGGGAACTAAATACTTATCATTTATTTTAATCGGCATTATGCTGTATTCCCATAATTTTGGGGAGGTAAACCACCACCACTTTGTTGACTGTCGTGATACGCCGTAATCTGTTCACTAACCGCTTGTCCAACCATACCTTGTATCTGCGGTATAAGTGCGGTTAATACTTCCCCACCATTAATATTGACATTCACAGATGTCTCACCTACATTCATTTGTATATCAGTTGGTAAAGTTTTAGCGGCGTCCAGTAACACCTGTCCCGCATCAGCCATTTCTTTACCGCCTTCAACTTTTATTTCTTGATTCATCGTTGAAGTTTGTGGACCACCGACAGAACCACCATTCTGAAAGTTCTGAGAATTCATTTTGGTTAAATTATCTCTACCAATATTATTTACCGCAGAGCTTTGCATAACAAACTCACCGCGAGATAAGTATGCTGGTATTACATCTATTCCTGCTGGACCGTTTACATATCCGCCAGTATTAAATCTTGGCATCTTATACTGAGTGTAATCAATTGGGTCGGGAGTCAGTTTACCGCGTAAAAGTCCTGCTATTTTATCCCTCTTGTTTCGTATATCATCTACAGATCCTATAATAGAATCAATTCTGTCTCTTAGTGATGTATCAGAATCATACTCTGTTCTTCCCGCCTTTAATGCTTCAGCAACACTAGGAAAAATACGTTGCTTGACTAAATACTCTGCAAATAATCCCTTAGCATCTCTCGCTTCTTGACGTTTTTTAGTAGTAATACCGGTTTTTTCGCCTGCTAGTTTTTTTCTAAACTCCTCATATTGGGGTTTTGCTAGTTCTCTTATAACGCCTTGAGAATTGTCGAAAGCCATCTGTTCTTGTTCATCTCTGTTTCTAAATCTCCTAACGGTCTTCGTGGAACCCAAATTTGTTACTTCTTCCTCACTTTCGAAAACACCCATTCCTTCTTGAGCATCCAAAGCAAGAAGCGGGCTTCTTATTACTGTTGCATAATCTATTGCGGCTCGTTGAATTGAGCTTAATTGCATTAGTTTTTCTATAGCCGAATCTTTAGTTTCACTTTTCCATTTCTCTCTTGCCTCTTTACGTTCTAAACCTCCAGAGGCTGGCCTGTCCGCTTCTTTTTCTGCTTCGGTCATGCCCTCTTGTGCTAATTCTCTTTTAATTTGACCACGACTCTTTACCGGAACCTCCATTTCTTTTGAGACCATTTTCCCGTCTTCCATGACCCTTACTGTTCGTTTTACCTTGTCCCCTGAACGTCTCTCTTCTTTTATTGCCTCACTAATTTTGCGATTTTCAGCTTTTTTCTTCTCAGCAGACGCGCCTCTTTTATAGAGCGGGTCTGTTCTATTTAATATAGCATCATAATTTTTTTGAAAATAACTGAAAGGACCAGCTTTAACACCTTCTGCTTGAGCACGACCTTGATAAGCATAAAACTCTCTCTCAATATTTGATAGCACTCTCTTTCCGCCCCTGACCTGTTCCATATCTGGATAAGGCAGATCAACATTTGTTGGTGCATCTGATAGGGTTTTAAATTTTGCATGTTGTTCAGCGGAACCGTCTCCGACAGTTATTATTCTTTGACCTCCATGTTTAAACCTCTCTGCCCCAGCAGCTCTAGCAATAGCAATTTCATTAGACCGTAATCTTCGAACTACGACTGGATTATTAAGGTCAACTTTTGATGGGTCAACATCGCCAGATCTTGGACCTTGACCTAATTGAGATTCATAAAATTGGACTAGATCAACTTTTTTTGGTTCGGGTACTGGTATAGCTGGTGTTTCTTCTTTTTCCGTTTTCTTTTCTTTTTCCGCTGCCCTTTGTGCGAGAATTTTGTCCCTGTCTAAACGCTTTTCACTCTCTAAGACCCTACCTTTTTCAGTTTTTTTGTGGTGTTCTATTGCATCCGCATGCACGGACTCCTCTTGTATTTTTTTTGTTTCAGCCGCATTTTTCCCTGGGTCAAAACCGCCAGCTAGAATTACTTTCGATCCTCTCCGTCCCTCGCCTGAGTATAATCTATTCTCCGCTTCCCTATATTTTTTATTATATTCATCGATTTTCTTTGCGTCTTTCTTTGCCGCCTCTGCGTCTTCTTTTATCTCATCCTCTGTTACTTTTTTCCCATTCAGTATCTGCCCACCCTCAAAAAGAAATTTATAGTGGTTCTTTACTCTTTCTCTTAATGCATTCTCATGAGAACCCATTGGGTCTAATACTTTATTACGCAACAATTCATCAAAACCTCCGGCGTCAAATTTTTTGTCACTTATGTTCGTATTGCCCCATCCAACGTTCTTATTAGTTTTGTTTAGGTCGTCATAAATAGTCTTATTAGGTATTTGCTCAAATAATTTAGCGAGTTTATTTTCATCGACAAACCAAGAGTCGAGTTGGTTGAATATCTCGGATTGTAGAAAATCCCGCCCTACGCTTTCCTGCATTGAATATCCATATGGTTTATCTCTCTCCTTTTTCGCTTTACTTCTACTTTCTCCTATTTTTCCGCTCTTTTTTCTTGCTGCAACATATAATCCTACATTACCTGGATCATTATATATCCTCAACTTGAGTTCATCCTCGCTTAATTTGTCATATTCTGGGTTATCAAAGATTCCACCTCCATTCGATAGATAATTTGGTCTTACAACCCCACCACCAGCAAAATTCCCCGAATTGATCTGCTTCATCATTCCACCGCCGTATTTATCCACGGCGGATTTCTTCATTACAAACTCGCCAGGAGTTAACATAGCAGGAACGGTATCAGTACCTTGTGGTTGGAAATTAACAAGAGTTCCTTCATTGGCATAAACTACACCGCCTACGGCCTTATGTGTTGCAGCCAATCCTTGCTCTTGGAGTGGTCTGTTCTTAATATCTGCTCTTGATTTTTCAGCTTTTTTATTTGCCTTTTTATCTTCTTTCTTTTTTGCTCTTTCCGCCTCGGCCAATTCTTTTAAATACTCCTTGCTCTTTACATTGGCTTCTTGGTTTGCCTTTGCAACCACATCGACCCCAAAGAAACCTTCAGCAGCTTTCCTCATCCCCTCTTGAACTTTTGCTTCTATCTCTTCTGGGGTTCCTGTGGGATCGTTTGCTATATTTACTTGTCTAAGTCTATCTTCTAATCCTTGATAAGCGCCTGCCGGTATAGCGCCCCTAAAGGCTTCATCTGTTTGTTCTCCAGTTACCGCCCCAATACCGATAAGCTGCCCAAATGCATCAGAAGCCCCATTGCCTCGTTCTCTACCCAATCCAGCAATTGTTTGTGAACCTTCCGCCACATCCATTGCGTCATTAAGTTTTCTCGCGGTTTTAAATGACTCTTCTAAAGGACCAGTGAATAATTTTCTAAAGACACCACCCACAAATTTAGATGAATTTTTTAGAGCTTCGGAAAATCGTTTTGCCGCACTTCCCGCACCATCAAGAGATTGTGTTACTTGAATTAAAGCCTCTCTTTCCGTTGCTCCAGCAGCAATTAAGCCATCATAAACAGCCTTTAACTCGCCATTGGCTTGTAAACTGCTCTTGTTGATGATATTGTCTTGATCTCTAGTGAGTTTTTTACCCTTGTTTAAATCTCTCTCTAGTTGTACAGATCGCCCCATAGAACGAGACTGGTCAGCCAATTTGCTGATATTATCAAGTCTTGATGAAGCTTCGGCCTGTATACTTTTTACATTTTCTGCTTTTGCTGCGGCTGTCGCTTCACCCGCCTTTTCATTTGCCGCTTGCCTTATACGCAAGTTGGAACTTTTCAGATCCTTTTCTCTTTGTACTTGAATTTCTTTAAGTTTGGTTTGAAAACCCTCATTATTCTTATCAAGTTTTCCTCCTGTGTCTAAGAGGATTTTTGTTTGCTTATCAAGTGATCGGTTTCTACTTTTATCGGTTGTTGCTAAACCAAATGCCTTTTGTTCTGCGTCGAATTCTTTCTGACCCTTTTGTCTGATTTCTTCACTGGCTGCTTGAGTCGCTTTTGTTAATGCGTCTAATGCATTATTGAACCTACTTGTTGCCGGTAGCATACCTGCCGCAAGACCGTCTACTGCCTTGCGAAGAGGGTCAAGACTAATAGCGCCAAAACTTACCCATTCTGCGAAATCAATCAACGCTATTGCGACGGAGTGTACTATTGGAACAAGAATATTCAAAGCCTCACCACCTAGTAACACACCAGCGACCAATCCAACAAAAGCACCAGCAATAGCCCCCGCAGGACCGAGCATAGCCCCCATAGCCGCGCCAACTGCGGTTGTTGCAATAACGGCGTTTCTTTCAGATTTAGCCTTAGACTCTGCGTCTGCATTTCTAATAGCTTCTTCTTGCCTACCCGCTTTTATTGCTTTTTCTTTTGCTTGTTCTGCGGCAGAAGCTGTTAGTGTAAAACTTGCAACCACTAAACCCAATCCTGCTGCTACAGCAGCGGCAGCAATCCCAAGTAGAATAAGTTGTGGCGCAGCGGCAGCGGCAGCAGGAGCGGCAGCACCAGCAGCAGGAGCGGCAGCACCAGCAGCGACCCCCCCAAGACTATTTAAAAGTTTACCTCTTCGTCTAGTGTTTACCCCAGACCTTGCTTCTGCATGAATTCTGTTTTTACCTCCGATAGCAGCGCCTGTACGAGCAGCTATAACTTTCAAACTATGTTCGCTACGAAGCAATGATTTAGAAATGAACTTTAAATATTTATCATTACTGTTAGAAGATTTCCGCACTTCATCTTCAACATCCTCTACAGCTTTTTCGCCGCCTCCGGTGAATTTATCTTTTATTTTTCCGCCAAGAGCCTTTACTTGACCTCTTCCAGCAGCAGTCTGAATACCTTGAAACTTCATCAAAAACTCTAGAGCCTTATAAGCTATAACAGTAGTAAGACCAAAAGCAATTAAAGCATCAGTGACCGGTTTTAATTCTTTATTAACACCATCAACCATAGAAGTAAGAGTTGAAAAAACAAAACTTAAAGCAAACAGCTTACCAACAATATCACCGCCACCAGTTGGTCCCGATTTTACATCTCCACCACCACCAAATTTCTGTACTGGCCCACCCTTAGCATACTTATTAATCTTCCCCAATTTGCCATAACCAAAAGATTTAGCTGATTCTTTATTGATTACAAATTCGCCGGGAGTTAGGAGGGCGGGAACTGTATCGGTGCCTACGGCACCGCCTTTAGCGAATTGTTTTACCTTTTTTCGATTCTTGATAAGAGCCGGGGATTTTGTATAGGCTGTATTTAAAGCCCAAGCCGCATCGCTATGAGGAGGCCAAGTGTTTGGATCTTCACTGGCAAATTTTTTCTGATCAAATAATGGTCCATAATACCAGTCTTTTGTTTGTAATGGTGTTTTTCTTACGTCTGCTCTGTTTTGTAAATAGTATTTCCAGACATTATGAGCGGAGTTACTAACTCTTGATCTATCTGAAGTTAGTTTTCTTCCACGCTGTGTAGCTTTTTCCATAACCGCGTCATACAAACGAGGACCGTAACCCTTGGATGCACTTGAAGAATCTACAGTATATAAAGAGGGGTTGGTTTTAGCAATACGTGCATATACATGACCAGATCCAGGCCCACCTTTAGCATATCTAGCATTAATAGCACTGGGACCACCAGTTAATTCAATTGTCCCATAATTTTTGTCTTTTTTAGTTTTTGTAGTTTTTGTGCCTTTGCCTACAACACCAGCGTTA
>Ga0222716_10003121_pt1 | contig 13279 bp, 14 predicted proteins | sample C33_13DmetaG_FD_165044 | JGI IMG/M metagenome (GOLD analysis project Ga0222716, IMG submission 165044) | Estuarine water microbial communities from San Francisco Bay, California, United States - C33_13D | ecosystem: Environmental > Aquatic > Marine > Unclassified | place: USA: California... | reverse complement strand
TAAGTTAATTGTAATAAAAAATGATATAAAGAACTTTAACAATCATAATAAAGCTAAAAACTACATATCAGTTACAAAACGGAGTATTGTGCTAATGATAGAGAAGACCTGAGTGTCAAGAAACTTAATTTAAGTTGAATCGCTGTATCTTAGTACAACCTTAGTAGTTCTGGTATTCCAAGTTTTTATTACTTTTTATTTAAGAAATAATAATGTATATAATAATGTATATAATGATTTATTTTTTATAAAAAAATAAGATATAAGATGATTATAATATATAAAAATAATAAATTATAAGTATGTAAATATTTTTATTATAAAATAAATAAGTAAAAAAATATTTTATTTTAATAAAGATTTTAATATATAAATAATATCTTTTAATTTTCTATAAATCAAAAATATTTTATTGTTGTATTGATAGACACGAACATTATTTGGAAATGAAGTTCTAAATAATCTTTTTTTTATATCAATAAGTTGAAAATCATATTTAGAATAAATTGAAATATAATAATGATTTATTTGTTTAAAATATTTAAATAAATCAATGTTATTTTTTATTGAATAATCTTCTAATAATATATATCCAATAAAATTTATTTTATTTAAATAACAAAATAATTTTTTAAAAATATTATCTAAGAATGATAAACAATTTGTAAATGATATTTTATGCTGTATATAATCAATATAACATATATTATTTCTAATATGCCAATAAATATTACCAGTATATTCTGATCCAGTATTGTTATTATCAACATCAAAATAAAATGTATTATTTACAGTTTTAATAAAATAATATTCATCATAACCTTTATTAATTATTTTTTCAGAATAATTTCTAAAATTAAATATATTATTCATAGCAAATAATATTTAATTATAGTTATTAAAATCTAATAATTCATTTAATTGAATATCATAATTTGCAATATTATCTATATCAATTGTCGAAATACTTGAAAATATTAAATTTATATCAATAATACTATTTGAATGATCAAAAACACTATTTGAATGATCAATAATACTATTTGAATGATCAATAATACTACTATTTGAATGATTAAAAATACTATTTGAATGATCAAAAATACTACTATTTGAATGATCAAAAATACTATTTGAATGATCAAAAATACTATTTGAATGATTAAAAATACTATTTGAATGATCAATAATACTACTTGAATGATCAATAATACTACTATTTGAATGATCAATAATACTATTTGAATGATCAATAATACTACTTGAATGATCAATAATACTACTATTTGAATGATCAATAATACTATTTGAATGATCAATAATACTATTTGAATGATCAATACTACTATTTGAATAATCAATAATACTACTATTTGAATGATCAAAAACACTATTTGAATGATCAAAAACACTATTTGAATGATCAAAAATACAATTTGAATGATCAATAATACTACTATTTGAATGATCAAAAACACTACTATTTGAATTATGAATTGGTATATTAATATTTTTTTTATAATTATTCCATAATTCTGCAATAATTTGAAAATTTTTATGTGAAGTATTATTGGGATATAATTGTTTAACAATATTTATATTATTTTTAATGAAAATATTATATTCAGAATGTTTTTTGATTTTATTAACAGATTGTTGTTTTTGTATTTTGCAAATTTTACAATAAGTTTTATTGATTTTATGTATACAAAAGAATGTTGAATAACATTCATAACAAATATTTTTTAAATTACCATGTCTGCAATATTTCTTAATTTTTAAACTCATAATTGAAATTATAAAAATTCAATCATTTTTATATTATATTAAAAATGATATGATAATATATTTAAAATCAAATGTCTGTTTATGATTTGCGCGATGATATGTTAGAATGTTTTTGTAATAAAACAGATATAAAACATTATTATTGTCCAAATACAAATAATATATATTATTATCCATATAATAATAAATGTATAAATAATAAATGTATAAATAATAATCATATTTTACAGAATGGTAAATATGGATGGGATAATAAAAGATCATTGGATGAAATGAATGATAGAAGAATAAAAAAAGAATTACCACAATATATTGTTGAAGAACAGAAATATTTTGAAAATAATAGAAAATTAAAAATTGAATATCAACCTAAATTATCTAAATATAGTGATTGGTATGAATATTATAATTCATCATTAATAATTGATAATAAATCATTAATTTACTATGTAAATAGATATACAAATAAAATTTCTTGGAAACATCCAGAAACGGAAAAAACTAATTTACCGGGTGGTTTTGAGGATTTAACAGGTTTTGGATTATAAAAATATGTAAAAAAAATATTAAAAATTACAAAAAAATGATAATACTTTTTATAGTAAAAACAAGAATGTTCTACAACAAACTGCCTGCTTCCATCCAAGATCAAATCAAACACAACAAAGAAATTCAAAAATATATCAAATTTATTGAAGAACAAGACAACAATGTTATTGAAGACATACTATATGAGATATATTATGGTTATCGTAATATGAAATATAATACAGCGGATAATAATTATATCTTATATCATAATAATTATGAAGATTTGCAAAAAGATAATACATCAAATATAAAAAAATGTAAAAAATATTTAATGTTGCTCAATATTGATATGATTGAGTATATTTTGATGGGGTATTATAACAATTAAGAAAAAAAATCTTCTAAATAGAAAGTAAGTTCAATATTTTTACAAATATCTCTAGCATAATGCCTACATTTACAATCACAAAAACATTCATATTTTTTACGTTTTTTATTTTTTGTTACAAACTCAATATTATTATAAATATAAGGTTTATTATCCTGATGTCTAATACAGCACTTACATTGATTTAAATAATTTAATACGGTTTGTTTTGATGAATTGAAATATAAATAATGTAATAATGTAATATCAATTTTATTCATTATATTAATTATATAAAAAAAATAAAATCATTTTATATATATGTAAAATAATAATCATTTTTTATAATAAATGAGTAATCATCCATTAAAGAAAAAAATAGAAAAAAAAAGTGAATTATTATCATTATTAATAAAACCGAATGAAGATTATCCATCTCCATTAACAATTAATGAAATTCAAGAATTAAAAGAATCAACAATAGCAACAAGTCAAACATTTAAATTAAGTATTAAAGAATTTACAGAAATGTGTAAAGATAAAAATAAAATTAGAGAATTGGAAAGAATATTAAATAAAGATTATGATCAAATAAATAAGTTTTGTAAATATTTACATATAATAGAAGATAATTATGAAAAATCGCCTGATTCAATACATACAAAAATGAAAGAAACAAAATTATATAAATTACCACTGGATATAAAATCCTTAATAATATCAAAATTTTCAACATTATTTCCAAAACAATATAAATTGAAAAATTGGATTCCAAAACAAGAACTGAATTTTAATATTTTATGTTCAAATGTAAATGCAGTGGATTTAATTACAGAAGAATATAATAAAAATCCAGATAGTAAAAATTTAGATTGGTTTATGATATGTCTTAATCCATCACTAATTGATATAATAGAAAAAGAAAATATGAGAAAACCTGAAAATATAAATTGGAGTGCTTTATCAATAAATAAAAATGCAATAGAATTAATTGATCAAAAAATTCAACAAAATGAAAGTCCTAATTTACAAACAAAATATAAAATAAATTGGGGTAATTTAGCATTAAATCCGAATGGTGTTTATTTAATACAAGATAAAATAAATTATGAAAAAAATTATAGACGTAAATCATATTGGAATGAATTATGTCAAAATGAAAATGCAATAGAAATAATTGATAATGAATATAAAAGAAAAACAAATCGATTAAATTGGAAATATTTATCTAAAAATTCAAATGCTATTCATTTAATTGAAAAAAAAATAAAAGAAGAAGAAAATATACCAATTGAAATATTAAATAAAATGAATATAAAACAAAAAATATCTTGGAGATGGTTATCAACAAATAAGAATGCAATAAATATATTAAAAAATAATATAAAAAAAATTGATTGGGAATTTATATGTGAAAATTCTAATAAAAAGATAATAGATTTAATTGAATTAGGAATAAAAGAAAATAAAGGAATATCAATTAAAAAAATTTTAATGAATCCAATATTAATTGATTATTTTAGTAATAAATATCCAGAAAAAATAGATTATTATTGGTTATGTTTTAATCCATCAAAAAAAGCAATAAAATTAATAGAAAATCATTATAAAAATGGAAATTTAGAGGATCTAGATTGGTATATTTTATCAAGAAATCCATATATATTTATGGATGTATAAAAAATATTTTAATTTATTAATAATATATTATGGTTTATTATGATGTCTATAAAAATTATTTTAATTTATTAATAATATTTATAATATCTGTATAATATTGATCATTATAATCGCAATAATATAATTTTTCATTAGTTTTTTTATGCATTATATATTTATCTGTTGTATATTTATCTCTTTTATCTGCTCTTGCTATTGTATAATCAGCTAATTCACCTATTATACCGATATTATGTTTTGTTAAAGTTCCATTTTGGATAGTATCTGTATAGGAATCATTTTTACAATTTTCAATGAAATGTAATTTTGCATTTTTAAGTTCATTTAGTTTTTTATTGCCCCAAGGCATTCCTTGGGCAATTGGTTTATCACCTAAAAGATCTAATAACATCCAAGCAAATGCTTGTAGATCGTCCATATAATCTTGAATAGATGTATTATGTTGCATTGTAGCCATATATAATGGTGTGCCTTCATTTGGTTTTCTAGGTTCAAAATTTCTTACATTATTTCTATTATAAATACGTTCAGTGCTTCCAAAATCTATAATTTTAATATTTTTTTCAGTTGAATCAGAATAAACAATATTTTCATGTTTAATATCTAAATGAAGGAAATTACATTTATGCATTATTTGAAAAGCTTTAATACTAGAAATAATATCTTTTTTAATTCTATCAACTAATTTGAATTTAAGACCTTTTGCTAAATCAATACCTAATAATTCAGATACTAAAGTATAGCGTTCAATATCACCATTACACAAAGGTGCGATCATTCCATATTCATATGCTTTTGGCATTGGTAAATCATTACAGTTTTTTTCAAAAGTACTCATTGTGCTATGTTCTGTAGTAACTTGATATCCAAATTGTAATTTGGGAGCTAATACTTGAGGTATCCTAGGTTGAACTTTAACTACAACATTTTGATCTTTTAAATTTCCGGTTAATACTTTACCTATATATAATAAAGTATCCTCTCTAAGAGATAAATAATTAATAATTTGTATATTTAAATTATTTCTCATTTTAATTATATCATTTTCAAATAATTGAGTAATTTGCATAATAGCTTTAAGTTTATTTGCATTTGTTCTTATTAATTTAATTTTTTCTACTTTTTGATCAAAACTTTCAGGTGATTTAAGATCTCTCTTTGTATTAAAAGGCAAATAACTTAAAGATTGTGCTAATGTAGTTTTAGATTTAGATGCTATTACAGGAGCTATAGAAGGAATAATTTTAGTATCTACATCTCCTATATTAGTAGTACCAACAGAACTAACAGGACTAACAGGACCAGCAGGACCAGCAGAACTTGCGGGACCATTTGGAGATTGACTTAAATCATCTTTTATATTACCAAGTAATGAATTGAGATTATTTACGGTTAATGATTTAAGAATATCTTTAACTGATAATATTTTTAGAATATTTTCAAAAAAATATGAATCATTATTTTTTGAAAAATGTTTATTTAATTTTTCTATAAGTTGATCTTTAGTTAATTTAGATTTTGGCATATTTATTTATTAAATATATTTAAATTAAATCATTTTTATTTGTATTTAATACATTTTTATTTATATTTTTATTTATATTTATATTTAATACTATCTATAATAAAATTATAAATATTTTCTAAAAATAATAAACAATTTACTGATTGTGATATTTGTTATAAATATAAAAAGAAAATTCCATTAGAATTGGTTTAATATTTTATACGACATTATGTAATTTTTTAATTGATAAATATAAATTAAGTTATAGAGATGTTTATAATATACTAATTTATTATGCATTTATTAATTTAATAAACAGACTAATTGGTGGTTTAATATCTGATTATAATTATGAATATAATAATTTAATAAAAAAAATTAAAAGTAATATATTTATAACTTTTACATTAGGTATTTTAACATTAATATTTGTTTTTTATATTTTAGAAATAGGTTGTGTAGATTATTGTACAGATATAATAAATAACAATGTAATATTATGTAATATTAATGAAGGAACTATTTCTGCATTTATTAAAAAATATAGGATTTTCAGTGGGATTAATTTCATCAATTGGTTTATTGGGTGGTGTTATTGGTAATATATAATATAAAATAAATATTAAATATAATGTTATATATTTTTTGGATTCGGTAATATATTAAATTCTTTATTATTAATTTTATTTTTATTATAAAATAAATGATAATTGAATCAATAAAAAAATATAATATTATACAAAATATATATATTGATATTCATTTAAATAAAGCACATACATTACAGTTAATAAAACAAAATACTGATATTTATTATTTTTCAAGTAATTATCACGAAGAAACTGTAGATGTAGGAATTAGTAATGGTCCGGTTAATATAAGTAATATATATAATTTTTGTAATTTATTTAATTCAAAAGTAAAACATAAAAAATTGAATAATAGAGATATATACTATTATATATATATTGATGATAATTCATTGTATCTATTAAATACTATTTTTTTAATAGGTTCATATTTAATATTTTATTGTAATTATAATTTACAATCTTTAATTAAATCATTATCTTACATATTTAATGATCATCCAACAAGTTATAATGATTGTGTTGGTGTTTATGGAGGGTATCAAAGTTGTTTAGTGGATTGTTTTCAATCATTAATTTTTGTTAAAAATAAGAATTATTTTGTTTTAAATAATTTTGATAATGCATTATATGAATACAGAAGTATTTTTTCATATAGAGATTTTAATATTTTTTTTGATAAAATGATAGCATTAAGATCACCCATAAATAATAAAGAATTATACAATATGATTAATATTTTTAATCATAAAAATATAAAGACATTAATACGATTAAATAATGATAATGATTATGATATTAATATTTTAATACAAAACAATATTAATATTTATGATTTATATTTTGAAGATTGTAATATTCTTTCTAATAATATAATTATTAAATATCTTAATTTAATTAATGAATATAATGAATTGATCGCTATTCATTGTAAAGCTGGATTGGGTAGAACTGGTATATTAATATGTATTTGGTTAATTTACAAATTAGATTTTAAACCTGAAATAGCTATTGCTTGGTTAAGAATTAATAGACCAGGTTCTATACACGGATTTCAAGGGCATTTTGTAAAAACTTTAACAAAAAAATATTTAAAATCGTTACTTACGTAATTTCGTATATGTATAACGTTGATAAGGTAATATAATTTCGTGATTATAATCATTATTTGTTGATAAATTGCTATTACTATCATAATCATTGTCGCAAACTCTTATTAAATCTAAACTTTTGTTTCTTTTATAATAATTTGAAGAATTTGTTTTTGAATATGTGTTTGTGGAAGAAGTATAAGATTTATTTGAATTTAATTCAACTGATAATTCGGATAATGTTCTATTTAAATTATTATAATATACTGTGTCACTAGATATTTTTTGTTTTGATTTAGTAAAAGATTTTCTTAAATTTTTTATTTTATTTACTAAACTATTTAATATTTTATTATTTACAATTGATTTATCAGTCATTTATTATATTTAAATATAACAATAATTTTTATATTAACTAATAAATAATTAAAAATCGTTATATTTTATGATTATAATATTGCTATTTTTGGAAAAATATAAATACTAATTATAATTATATAAATAAGTTATGTATATGGATTTTCAAATTCAATCATAATTTAGAAACCTTTAGATATACTCAAAATCAAAGAAGATTGGAAACAAGAACAAAAAAATATAATAAGATTATTGAAGAAGTTAATAATACAACCTTTATAAATGGAAAAAATATTAAAGAAATTGAGAGCGTTTTAAGTAATCATAATAAGAAAACTTGTAATTATGAAAAGATCAAGAATTACTTGATTGAAAAAAATAAATTGAACCTAATGTTATTTTCTCATTATGAAAAGACCTTTTTTAGAAAGTTTAAATTAAATAGATATATCAATACTCAAAAAAGCGAGAGTAAAATGATAAAGAACTTTACTAAAAAGTTTGGAGAACCAAATGATGTAGTATTTATAATGGGTGATTATGATAAGGGTAGTAGTAATATAGGTGGGTTAGAACCTACGATTTGTAAAAAGTTTAGAAGAATATTTAAGAATGCTGGATTTAGAACCTATTTAGTGAATGAGTTTAGGACATCTAAACTATGCAATTGTGAGATATCACCTTTTATGATAAGACAAAGTCATAAACCAAATGATATAAAAGTTAATAAAAAAAATAACTATTAATGGATTACTTTCTCATCAAGAGGATAAGCAGAAATGCGAGATAATTCATAATAGAGATAAGAATGCCGTTCAAAATATGTTAAATATTGTAAAGAGTATATTTACAATAGGAAGAAGACCAGACATATTTACGAGAATTCATACATAGTACACGCTATGTAATAATCAAATTTTTACTACTTATAGATATTTATTTTGCTGTTAAATCGGCATTTTAAATGTCCAAAGGTGTAAAAGTTGTAAATTTAATGAGTTAATTATTATTTAATAATTACCTAAATACATTATATTCATTGTTAATTTATGAATTTTAGATTTATTTTGATATATTTTAGATTCTAAATAATTTCTTTGATTCATTAAAGTTTGAATTGCTATATCTTTATCATACAATTCTTTTGTTAATTGTTTAATATTATTTTGAGATATCATTAGTTCTTGTAAAAGTTTAGATTTTAAATCTTCACGATCATTTTTAATAGGTGATATTGGTTCATCTTCTGCTTCAGTTAAATTAAGTAAATTATTTTTTAAAACAGGATCAATATCTTCTAGTGATTTTGCAGTTTCTAGTGCTTCTGGTAGTTCTACTAATTGTACTGGAATTATACGATTAATATCTTTTATATTTGTTGTTTGTTTTTTAAATTGCAAATTATAGATAATTAAAGCATCATCATAATAAATATTATTTTTTAAAATATGATTTACAAATTTTATTGCATCTTTAGTAATCATATGTTCTTTGATACAATTTGTTTTAAAACAATTGATTGCATAATAACATTTATTTTTACTTTTTTGATATTGAGGATTTGTATTTTCATTAACAATTAGTTTAAATAATTTACGTAAATTGCAAGATACAGAATGACCATATTGACATTCAAAATTAAAACAGTTTATATTTTTTTTACATTTAATATGATAACCATACATACAATAGGTATTATTGCAATTACCTTCAGAAAAATGATGACAATATTCATCTATATTTTTATATGACATTACTATAATCATAATAAATATGTTATCATTTTTAAACAAATTATAAAATTTTTGTGTGTTTTTTTTAGTATTTTTAAGTAATTTTTTTAAAATTACTCATCATCACTAACTGCATCTTCAATATCAGAATTATCATTTTCTTCATCACTAATTTTACCAGGTGTTCTAACAGTTTTCTTAGTATCTTTTACAGTATCTTTTTTATCAGAATCATCATCATCTTCATTGGATGATATATCAATAGTTGTTTTTGTGTTATTTTTATTAAGAGTTTCTTTTTTCTTAGTTTCTTTTTTCTTAGTTTCTTTTTTCTTAGTTTCTTTTTTAACATCTGATTTTTTATTAACATTTATTTCTTTTTTAATTTCTTCATCAGAATCATCACTTTTGATAGTAACAGTTTTTTTAGTAGAATTAATAGTATTTATAATTTTAGCTGAAGAAGAAGAAAAATCAATATCATTCAAAACTGACATATCATTAGGTTCTTTTTCATTTTTCATAGACTTTTTGGCAATAGTAAGAAGTTTGCAAATAACAGTCTTCATAGCAGTGGGATTATCACATTCATTAAAATCGATGTTTGTAATAAGGGGGATAAGGTATTCGTGGATAAGAGTGTTGTTGGTCATTTTGTAAATGAATGTATTATAAATTTAATTTCATTTTTTATATTATTTTTTTTAATTTTTTACATTTTTTTTTTAACTAATTCTTTAAAACCTTCTACCAATAATGCTACAATATCAGTTGTTTTAATACCATTATTTCCATCACAAGCTTCAGGTATAACTTTTTGAACTTCTTGTGCAATGAATCCATAACGTGTTTCATTGATATCGCGATCGATTCTGTTATAAGAAACTCCTCTTAATGCCATTAATTTTTGTATAGGATTTTCGATTGTTTTAATATTAGTTTTATATTTTTGATCACTTAAGATAGTGATATCATCAGCACAATATATTCCTTTTTTTGAAGTAGAAATATTATTAACATATAATGAATAACCTTTAGAATCATTAGTTCCTATACCAATAGAACCATCATTCATAAATATAATATTATTATTTGTAGTTTGTTTATTTATATTTTCTGTATGATTAAAATCTAAATTATTATTATTATTGTCGCTTCTTATTTCTAAATAAAATTCTAATTCAATATTATATGACACAGAACTATTAATACTATCAAATTCTAAATCAATATTACAATTAATATCGATATTTATATTATTTTCAAATGTATTATTATAAAATTTAATATCAGAATTTGCACAATTAAATGTATAACTTTCATTTATTTGAATTTCTTGATTATCATTAAATGGTGTAGAATTAGAGGTAATATTATCAATAAACAAATTAAAATTATTAATTAATAATGGTTCTGTATGAATATTATTTAAAGTAATTGTATTTAATTTAATTGATATATCAGTTGAATCAACAGAATCGATATTAAAATTGAAATTAATATTACTACTAAAATGAAAAGAATCTAAATTAGTAAAATTATAAATAAAAGATTTAGTTAATATATATGTTTGATCAAGAATAGGTTTAGATTTTTGTTGAATAAAATATTGATTATCTGTATTATTTTTAGTAGAAATGGTATAACGTAAAGAGTTATTATTTTCAACAAGTTTATTTTCATTATAAGGTAAGATACCATAAATTAATTCAATTTTATCTTCAAAATCAAGAATAGGATTAAAACCTAATGCAATTATTTTACCAGGAATATCATTATACATAAAAAAATAATCAATGGTATTCCATCCTTTAACTAAATTTATTTCTGTATTTTCGTATATATTACTTTCATAATAATTATAATTAACAAAATAACAAAAATCATATGAATTAATTGGAAATATTAAATTAGCATTATGATCTTGTTTTAATAATATATTTAATTTATATTTTAATAATAAATTAGGTTTATGAGTAAATATATATTTTTGATAAGTATTATATTTATTACTAACAGATTGATAATCCCGAACCAGTGTATTTGTACTTTCAATATTATTATAATCAATAAATTGTAGATTACTTTGATATAATATTTCAGTATGATCAGAATCTAAATGTATATAATCAATATAATCAGGAATTAAATTACAATATAATAAATTTTCATTTAATATGGTAGTATCAGTAATATTGGAGTATATTTCAATTCTAATGTGCCAATCAACAAAACTGGTATATTTAATACGTTCATATTGATCGTTAACAGCTATACCTAATTTTAAATTATCAATTTCAGTGTTAATATTTTGAATAGTAGTATTATTACTTTGAATTAAATTATTATTAATTTCAATAGATTTTGACATTTTATATTATTTTAAATAAATAATATAAAATATGTTTTCAGAAATACTATATGAAGTTTTAAGTAATTTAGATATTATAAGTTTTTTAACAAGTTTTTTAATATTAATATTATTAATACATATTTTAAACGATTTTTATATTAATTATAAAGATGCATTTGCTAATATATTATTATCAATTAATACATTTATAAATGCATTTTTTGCACCAATATACTATACATCTAATTTTACAAAACATTTTGTTATAAGTTAAGTATATAAAAAATATATATTTAATATTAATAAGAATGTATTACTATAATGATATGTTAGATGAAGATTCTCCAATAATAGAACAAAATAAAAAAATAAGTTTGCCGTTAAAAAAACATCAATTAGCTGGTATATGTAAAGCTTATAAAATGGAACAAGAAGAAAGAATATATCATAATGATGAAATAAATGAAAATAGTTATTATGAAATAACAACAAATATAGGTATTATTGGTGAAAAAGTGGGTTATGGAAAAACTATAACGGCATTAGCAATTATAGCACATTCTCCGATTAATACTTTAAAAATAAATAATTCTTCATTGAAAAGTTATAATACTCAAGTAAAAATAAAACAAACGGATATAATAAAAAATGCTGCAATTATATCAAATATTCAAAAATATGATACGGAAGTTATAAGAAATAAATATATTAATACAACATTGGTAATAGTTCCAAGAGGTCCAGTATATACACAATGGGTGAGGAGTATTCAAAATGATACTAAATTAAGTGTATTATTGTTAGATGATATTCGTATAATAAAGAAGATAGAGAAACCGAATGATAATAATATTGAAAGGATTAAGAAGTATTTTGAAAGATTTGATTTAGTATTGATAAAAAATACAACTTTACGTAAATTTATGAATTATATGGAACATAATAGTTTTTTTATAAAATATTGGGCTAGAGTAATTGTAGATGAAGCACACGATATATTAATGTCAATTGGTAATATATCGTTTTTATATAAGTGGTTAATAAGTGCAACTTATACAAATTTATTAAATATAAGGTATTGTGTTAATGCGAATGTATATTTAATTCGTGAATTAATAAAAAACGAATTAAATCATATATTAATAAAATCAAAAGATTCATTTATAAAAAAGAGTTTTGATCTTCCTCCAATAATTGAAAAAACATATAAATGCAAAATGTTAAATAGGTTAAGTGTAATTCGTCCATATTTATCTAGATCACAAATTGAAAGATTAAATGC
>Ga0222716_10003120_pt1 | contig 13281 bp, 7 predicted proteins | sample C33_13DmetaG_FD_165044 | JGI IMG/M metagenome (GOLD analysis project Ga0222716, IMG submission 165044) | Estuarine water microbial communities from San Francisco Bay, California, United States - C33_13D | ecosystem: Environmental > Aquatic > Marine > Unclassified | place: USA: California... | reverse complement strand
GTCGGCCGCGGGTCCCGCAGCACCCGCAACAGCTCCTCCAGCCGCTCCTTGCCATCCTCCAGCGAGCTCGTCCTCGTGTCGATCCAGCACACCACGTATGTCAGTTTCGTCGCGTGGTCGAACAGGACCGTGTCCTGGTACAGCGCCAGGTGCATGTCGGGGACGTCCCGGTCGTCCGTTGGCGCGTCCTCGAACGGCAGCTTGCCCTGGTACACGTACCTGACCGTGTCGTAGCCGCAATAACCGACCCAACCTCCTGTGAAAACGTCGGCGGGAAAGTCCGGGTTGGCCGCGAGATCCTCGGCCGGCACCCGCCACTCCTTGCTGATCTCCTCGGGGATGGCCAGCGGGTCGGCCGACGTCGACCTCGTCACGCGGTAGTCCGCCTCCCCGTTGACCTTCTCTCGGACCTCGACGTCGTTACCCTTGGCCACGATCTCCACGAGCGGCCGCGCGCCGACGAAGCTGTACCGGCCCTGCTGCGTGCCGTTGTTGACCGACTCGAACAGGAACGAGTGCTGTGTGTGCGGGGACGCCTCTTCGAGCTTCTTGTAAGCCAGAATCGGCGTGAGCTGGTCGCCCATGATTCGTTTGTAGATGGGGATCAAGTTGGCATCCGGGTTCCTGAGTGGAAGAGGAGAGAAGAGGAGAGGAGAGAAGGGTGAGGAGTGAGGGCAACGGTACGGAGTTCAAGGGAGGGAAGACCACCACGACCGTACCTGGCGCGCATCTCCTCGAATTGCGCATCTATTGCGTTGTTGTTGTTGGCCGGTGCGATCGCCGACGCCGCATACGACCTCTGAGCCGTGTGCACGCGAGGGACGAGACCACATTTTTTGGTCGCCCGAACACGAGCCGCGCGACGCCGGGGCGATTCCCGCGTCATGCTCGGCATCCGCGCTGCATTGGCCGTGGACGACGATGACGCCACGGGAGCGCCCGCACGCGGGGTCCGAAGGGCAGGCATTGATCGAGGGGAATACTTTCTGTTCTGCGTTCAGGAAAAAAACGATAACGATGGCTCTCTCCCGCGGCGGCATTCGGCGTCGCGTCGTCGACGAGTTGCTGGCACCGATGCGGAACCAACTGGAATGCCTCCGCCTCGCGCTGGGCGCCGGAGAACAGGCGACGGCGTGCCGACGCATCCACCAGGCCCCCGCCTCGTCTGCTTCTTCGTCGCAGGTCGAGGCCCTGAAGGCGCTCATCCCGAGCGTTGCGGCACAGAACCCTAGCGAGCTCGTCCAGGAAGCGCGTGAGAGGCAGAACGCCAGCGTCGTGGGGACGGCGTGGGCGGCGGCGACCCTGCGGAAAAAGTCGTTCGACGAGCTGCATTCGCTCTGGCTCACGCTGTACAAGGAGCGGAACGCGCTTCACGCGGAGAAACTGGCATGGAAGCGGGCAGGGCAGCGGATGCCGCAGGCCACCAGGTTGTCCAAGACCCGGCTGTCGATGAACCGCATCAAGCAGGTCATGGGCGAGCGGTCGCGCAGCGAGGCGTACAGCGGGGAGGAGAGGGGATACTTGAAAGCCTTCATCGATTCAATGTAAAATGTAACGCATCTATGCAATCTTCTTACAATAACTTGACTTGAACACGAGGATGGCCGACGTATCGGGTCCTCTTACCCTACTGCTAGGTTCCAAACGAATTATGCTATGCCTCCTCCTCCTCCCGGCTTGTCAAAAAGAATCCGGACTAGACGCCTGTTCAGTTGTACTGGTTGAGACGCCTGCCGTTGTACTGGTTGAGACGCCTGCCGTTGTACTGGTTGAGACGCCTGCCGTTGTACTGGTTGAGACGCCTGCCGTTGTACTGGTTGAGGCGACGGTTCGATGCCATGACACCGGATCCGGTCAGCAGAGCGAGCATAGCCACGAGCAGGGCGATGATGTTAATGATCTGCGAGAGAAGACGGCGGGGAGCGAGGTCAGTGAGCGTTGAGCGCGTCGAGCGTCGAGCCGACCGGTCGGCCCCGGTGCGAGGAGCAGCCGGGCCGAGACAGAGGGGGACGAAGTCCAAACGCCCCCACGACGCCCCCACGCCGCACCGAGCCCCGGTTCGCTCGGACTGAAGGCATATATACACCATATAACCATGAATGGCGCGGGGGACGTTGGGCTGCGTGGTTCGGAGGTGGAATTCTCGAATCTGGCAATGAAGTCTGCCACGTCGATTCGAACGTTTTCCACCGTCTACATCCAAGGCGGACGCCCAATACGGCAGGAATCTCAATAAAGTTCCGTCCTGAGGCCGCGAAAGGAACGCCGCGCCGTGCGGACGTCGAGATCGAGGGATTTCACATTTGAGAGATTCTTCCAGCCTCGACGAATGCGGGCGTCAGTCGCCGATAACCCTCGGTACGTACCTTCATTTTATGATAAAAGTTCGATTTAGTGTGGATTCTGTTCAATTGAAGAGGGCTATGCCGCTGGAAACGGCCCGAGTTCCAGGATGGGCTGGCTAAAGGCCGGAGGAGGCGTCCTCCACTCGGCGAGTCGGACGATGTGCGTCCTCACCTCTCACCTCTCACCTCTCACCTCTCACTCGCGCTAGGCGCTGCGCTCGTTCTATGTTCTATGCTGAGCGGCCTTGCTTACAGCACACGTGCTCGACGCACCCATGTTCGTTCGTTCGTTCAAATTTGCAACTCGTCATCACGCAACCATCGTCGTCATCATCGTCATCACCATCATCATCGTCACGCCTCTTCCATCGCCTCGTCCTTCACGACAGCCTCCCGGATCATCCCGTGCCGCTGCAAAAATTGCTGCAAGCGGTCCCTCGCGCTCGAGTCGTCCTCATCGGCGGCAAAGAAGGCGCCAAACTCGTCCCTGACGTCGCCCATCGTGACGCCAGGGACCGTCAGCGGCGCATTGTCCGGCAGGAAAGACGTCGGTCTACCAGTGCCGTTGCCCAAGAGTCCCAGCGACCCCAGGTTCGCGAGCAACGACGAGTCCACCAGCCCGACCCCGCCACCGATCCCCGCAGGTCCGCCCTGCTGCATCAGGAGGCTCTCGACGCCGGCCAACGTGCTGGGCAAGTCGAGATCTACGCCTTCCAAAGATTTGTTCAGCGCCATCCAGGTCTCGAGCGACGCGTCCGCCTTGCGCTTCGTGCCGCCGTCTGACTCGACCCCGCCGCTTCTCGGCGGCAGGTTGGACGGCAGGTTGGACGGCATGTTGGACGGCAGGCTCGGCATGCCGGACGGGTCGGCGCCCACTCCAACCATGCTGATCAAATTCTGCATGTACGACGGGTCTTCGAACGGCGACCCGCCCGAGTTGCCGGCGCTCGGATAGACCGTCCTGGACGGCGCGCGCTGGAGCCCCGCGGCCCCCGCGGCCCCCGAGGCTATCCCGGAGAGTCCGGACATCGAGTTCCCGCCAGTTCCCGTCGACATAGACGGGGGACGCTCGCTCACGGGGGGCTTGCTGAAGCTGAACGAGCTCATCGAGGGCGTGGGCCCGCTCTCACCCATCTGAGGCAGGTGGTGGGTCGTGAGCGGCAGGAACTCCCATCCCGGATGGCCGTCCATCCACCAGTTGCTCGCTGCCCGAGGCACAATGCGACGAACTGCATCAGGCCACGTGTTGATATCGCTCACGAGCCAGATGATGTCGATGAGCTCCTGGTCGGTTTCCGTCGGGGCGCTCTGGCGCTTGCGCAGGAGCCCCACCGGCCGGTTGATGTCGATCACGTTGAAGCTTATGCACCTGTAGACCAATCCGACGTCTTCCCTGTTGTCTGGATGATAGACGCGCAGCTGCGTGTCCGTGGAGACGGCTTTCCGGACGTGGTCGCGGGCCACGTCCCACATCTTTGTCAGACGCAAGACGTGCTTGAGCGTCTCCTTGAGCGATCGGTTGCTCTCCGCTAACTCCACTAGCTCCTTGAATTCTCCCACCTTGGTCACGCTGTTGCGGGGCACCTGCAGGTTGCAGCGGGGAATGTCGACCGCCTCGGCCGCCCCTCCGATGTCTTCCAGCTTCTTCTGGGTCTGCACGCCGAGGCCTTCGATCTTGGAGATGCCGTCGTCGACGTGAGGAATTTCAAGCTTGGTCGCGGCCCTCACCCTGGCGGTCGCCACGACGAACGGCTCCGAGAGCACCGGGGCGATGCCGGGGAGCGGGATGCCCCCCCGCTGGACGACCCGGGCCAGAAGCCTGAAGGGCGGCGCCCGTCCTGTCAGCAGCGCCTCGGAGGAATCCGTGACCTTGAGATCTGGCAGCATGGCCTGTCCGGAGATCATCGGGACGAGGATCCGCATGTCGTCCGTGTAGGCGCCCGACCTGCCGTGGACGAGCAGGGCTTGCCCCGACTTGTTCGTGAGCAGCTGGCAGGCCTCGAGCGCCTCGGGCCGCTCCTGCTCCAGCTCGAGCTTTCTACCATCCACCAACGAGAGCTCGAGGAACGTATCCTCCAGCCCATACTGGACGAGGTGTCCCGTCGACGTGTCGACGACGACGACGTACACCTGCGCGCCGCAGCTCGCCTCCAACACGTCGGACGGCGCGAGGTACTTTTTTTTGAACGACCCGGGGCAGCGCCGTTTCTGACATAATGCACACTGCTGACACGTGGGGTTGGCGCAGCCTGCAGGGCGACGGCACGAGCGACACGTGAGCTGCAAGCAAGCGAGATGACGGCGACGACGACGGCGACGACGGCGACGATGATACCACGTACCGAGATGCTGGCAGTCGTGCCGGAACTGGCACGCCTTGAGGCTCTGGCGAGTGATGGGCGTCGTCGCAGACGGAGAGTGAGGTTTCGGGTCGTGTTCGCGATCCCCGGTCGGAAGAGACGGTCGGGAGAGAGAGACACGCACCTGTATGGGATGAGCCATCTCGCCGCGCTCCCTTCCTTTTCTTTGTGTCCCTGTTCGTCGTCGAAGAAGTCCGGGGACGGGAGGGGCAGAGAACGAGCAACACGCTGACTGAATGACGTTAAGGGCAATCGTCTCACGCAAGATTCTCTCGACAGCGGGTTCCGCTTCCTATCCTACTACGACCGGTATAGCGTTTTGACGTTGTTTTCTCTCCTGTGTTCCAACGGTTGGAGACTTCAAGAATTCAACTTCTTCTTCCGTCGGAACTTCCGACCAGCTTCGGAAGCTGGTCCGACCGTCGGACGGTCACCGTCACGACCGGGTCGTCATGACGACTCTGATCAGAGTCACAAAACGAAATCAATCCATCATCGTCTCGCCCTTTCCGAAGCACGTCTCATCATCCAGCTCCTCCAGAAGCACGCTCGCGCCCAGGCCGGGGACCGCGTGGACGCCGAACAGCCGCTTCGTTGCCGCGTCGCCGGCCGCCTTGGCGCTGAACGTCACCGTCGCGTCCCTCTCGCCGCCCCTCTCGGTGGCCTTGCTGCTGCTCGCAAACACAGCCAGCCGCTCCGGCGAGATGCTGTAGCCGCGCATCAGGTACACCTTGAGGCGGATCATGACGCAGAGGACCGCGGCCCGCGTGAGGACCCCGTCGTGGCCTCCCCGGCCCCGGTGCGCGGCGGCGTGCCCCGACGACGACGGAGCTCCCTCGTGGCCTCCGCGACCGTTTTGCCTCCCGCGCTTGCCATCGCCCCCTCCTCCGTTCTCCTCGAGGATCGACTGGTCGATGTCGAGCAGCTCGTGGAGGTCGGAGACCGTCGACGCCGTCTTGGACGCGGCGATGGCGTCGATCTCGTGAAGGACGACGCATACCTCGTCCGCCTTCTTGTAAGGGAGACCGGCCAGGATCACGACGAGCCAGCAGCACATGTTGACGTCGGCCGACGACAGGTCCGAGCCCTTGTCTCCCTTGAACGACCGCACCAGAAGCCGCAGGAACTCGTTCCGCTTGGCCCGCGTTGGGCACACAATCTCCGAGTAGAGCTTTCTGGCGCGCTGCTGGGCTGCCTTGATCTTTGCGACGGCTTGCTCCCTGTGGCGGCCCTTCTGGTGGCCCTTCTGGCGGGGTCCCGCCGGGCACGCGTCCTTGATGCCCTTGACGATGCGCCCCATGTCCAAGTACTGGGGGTACTTGCCCATCAGCAGCTTGAGCTGCTTGATAGAGCGCGCGCACAGAGATCCGACGCCCGAAGAGCCCGAAGAGCCCGACTCCCGCGCCACGCCGTCCGCCATGGCAAACAGGACGAGCGTCGAGAGACACGACCAGGGCCCGCACAGGCCGTCGCGGACGCTGATCTCGATCAGAAACAGGATCTTGCGCCTGATCATCGTAGCCGTCTGCTCCTCCACCTTCTGATGCGGACTGGAGTCCATCGCAAGGGCGAGGATCCGGTCCCAGTGGAGCTGCAGGATGGCGCTGCTCTGCGTCACGTCGCCCTCCCCGTTCTCTGCCGCCACGGCCCCCGTCGCGGCGTCTCTGCTCTGTCTCTGGTGAAGCGCCAGGGCGTCCACCTGAATCAGTTCGATGAGTCCGTTCAACGCCGCCAGGGTTATGGCCGGCGCAGAGTCCGGGGACAGCGCCTTGCCGATGGCCTGCTGCGCGACGCTCTTGCCGTCAATCTGCGACATGGGCGCCGCGATCATGATTTGGCAGATGGCCTCGAGCGCACTCCGCTGGATTTGCGCCGCGAGAGCCGGCGAACCGATGGCCGACCCGCTGGCGCCAGTCTTCAGGCTGTCCAGCGTCCAGAAGCCGTTCAGCACGAGCACACACGACGCGGGCGTCAGCTTGTCGGCCAGCGCCGGCTGGTCCGGCAGGAACACGTCGACCTGCTGCAAGAGCCTGGCGGCCGCAAAGCGGTAGACTTGCCCGACGATGAAGATGAACCTGGGGAGGTTCTTCACGTAGGCCTCCGGCTTCTCCAAGAAGGCAAGGTACTGGGCCGCGACGTTCAAAAGCCGCCCAGTAGCCGTCGGGCTAGACAGCGCGCACGACGACAGGCACGCGCACGCCGCGGAGACGACCGCGGTGAACTTGTGCTTGTTGATGATGTTCGGGAGCTCCTCCGACATGTCGGTCGCCAGGTTCACGGTGATGCTGCTGCTCTGCTCCATGCTGTCGAGGATGGTCGACGTGATTCCCAGCACGTACAGCATCTCCTCCGCCTGCATCTTGGCGTCCTCCTTGCTCTGCTGGTCCCCGTCAACGGCCCTCGGGTCCTCCTTCAGGTGCGGAGCGAGCGTCCGCAAGAACTTGAGAGGGTCGCGATCCGGCACACATGATGCAGGGTTCGCCAACACCATGGCGTAGATGGCGTGCAGATACGACATGCTGCCGTGCCTCGGGCCGTTTGCCGTCCCGGTCCCCGTCCCCGTCGTCAGTGCCGTCGTCTTCGTCTTCGACGCGCGATCGCCGTAGACAAAGAGGTCGAGGAGCGCCATGGCCGTGCCTTGCTGGTCGGCGTCGCGGATCTCCTGGAGCAGGACGACCAGCGGGTTGGACCGGTCGATGAGCCCCCTGCATCCGCTGCTGGGCATCGAGCTGACAATGGCGTCGGCCAGCTTGGCCAGCGACTTGGCCCGGTCCTGAGGCGTACGGTGAACTCGAACATCGTCTCCTTCGGCGACGACAGGGTCGAACCAGAGCGACTTGAAGATCTTGACGACGAACGACTTGACGCTGTCCTCGCTGTCGGTCGACCGGTTCAGGATCGCCTTGTACGACTCGATCACCTTGTCCGAGCGCTCCTCTGGAATGATCAGACAGCAGTCACGCAGGATCTTGATGGCACTCTTCCGGACGCTGCTCCCGGCGTCCTCGCTGGCCCTGATGACGATGTGGATGAGCCGGACGGCGAGCGCCGCGTCCTGGACCATGTGCTTGCCCACGAGCACCAGCGCGGCCTCGCGGACGGAGATCGAGTCGTCCTGCAGAGAATGTTCGACCGCCACCAAAAGACTGGGGGCGTCGAGCAGCCGCTTGTCCACGTTGACGACGTCTCCGAGCGCCTTGACCGCCCTGGCCCGCGTGCTCGGCGACTGCTGTTTGGACTCGAGGATTTCCACCAGCCACGTGAGCATGGCGGGCGCAGCAGACAGAAACTGCTCATGAATCATCGCCTTGATCACCAACGCCATGTCCTCCTCGTCCGGCTCGGGCACGTCACTGTTGCCGTCGTTGCCGTTGTTGGCGGCATAGCCGGTCCCATCGCCGGTCCCATCGCCGGTCCCATCGCCGGTCCCATCGCCGGTATTCCCGACCCCGTCATGACCATGACCGTGACCATCGCTGCCACCTCGATCCGGGGTCCTCGGCACGACTCGACGCCCGGCAAGCTCGTCTTGTGCCGCCTGGAAGAGCTTGGCGACCTCCTGGGCGCGCTCGTCGTCGTGGGCAGTCTCCACCTTGATCAGGTCCTCAGAGAGCTTCCGCAGAAGCACGAAGCGAGCAGACGAGATCGCGGACGGCGTATCAAGTCCGAGACCGGCCGTCAGGCTCCGGGCCACCATGCGCGGGGCCGCCTCGGCGATCGTCCCCTGACTGCGGCGAACGGGGCGACCCTCGCGGTCACGGCCTCCCGCGTCTCCTTCCAGGATGCTCTCGAGCAGGTCGCTCGAATCGTTCAAAAGAACGCTGTCCCTGTGCAGGTGCACGAGGATCCGGCCGCAGACGTCCACGCACAGCTGCCTGACCGCCGAGTCTGGGTGCTGCAGTCCGGCGGGCCCGTTGAGCCTCGACACCAGTCGGATCAAGACGGTCGAGGCACACGTCCAGAATATGGAATCAGACGCATCCAGGAGGTCCTGAACGATGCCCGTCATCACGCACATGAAGTCAGCGTCAGTCTCGCTGCGCATCGTCTTGGCCGACCCGAGCCGCTCCATGCACAGCTCCCAGAAGCGGTCTGCAGTCGAGATGCACAGCGCGTACGGCGCGCTCATCTCTTGCGACGACGCCACGGTCGCGAGCGAGGCGCATCCCTGGACCATCTCGAGGACCATGGCGCTCAGCACGCCGACGTCGACCATGGCGCCCCGCTCGACGACCAGGGGGAGGTCCCGCGTGTACCGCTTGCCCACCCCCACGTACGGCGCCAACGCGCCAAAGACATCAGGCAGGATGGAAGGACGCAGGTCTTCGGACGTCGCATGGATCGCCGAGAGCACGGCGATGCACCTGGAGGAGGAGGAGAACGTGTGGGCGAGCGCGAGTCAGGGCGAGCGCGAGTCAGGGCGACCGTGAGTCAGGGCGAGCGTCGGGGCGCGCGAGCGCACGTCAGCCGAGTCAAAGGACGGCCGGGCCGAAGGACGGCCGAGTCGAAGTACGGCAGAATCGAAGGACGGCCGAGCCGAAGGACGCACCTGCCGTGCACGTCAGCCAGGCCCCGGTCAACCGTCAGGGACTGCGTGGCCGTCCGGACCAAGGGCGACAGGGTCGACGTCTGAATCTTGATGACCGACGTGATATCGCTGATGACGTCCAGCGATGCCAAAACCCGATCCTTCAACCGACCCACCACCGGCGGCACCCGATGACTGCTGTTGTTGCCCCTCGCCGTCGTCGTCGTCGTCTTTGCCGCCCCGCCGCCCTTCACCTTTTCCTTCTTGACCCCCCTGACCCCCCTGACCCCTCCGCCTTCCCCGTTTTCCTCCTTCTTTCTGTTCTTTGCGGTCGTCAGCGTCGCCTTGCCCGCCGCCTTGGAGCCGGTTGTCGCCGACCTCGTGCTCCGCGTCCTGGTACCCCTGTTCTTGGCCACGTCTCTGACTGCGGAATCCTCGGCACCCCTCTTCTTCTCTCTTGCCTCCTCTTCCTCCTCTTCCTCCTCCTTCTCCTCCTTTTCCTCCTCCACGTCCCCATCCTCCTCCTCCTCCTCCTCGTCGTCCGTCGCCGCCTCGTCGTGGAGGTCGGGTCGGACGGCCGCCTTGATCCTCGGGCAGTGGAACGGCAGCAGGTTGTTGTGAAGGTGGAACCGCGTCGCCTCCACGCACAGGTCCAGCGTCTCCTCAGGTATCACCAAGTCCCGGCTATCCGCGCCGTGCGCCTTGAGAATGAGCCGCTCTGCCAGGACTGCCGCCTCCATCGCGCCCTCCGCCCTGAGACACGCCTCGTCACCCTCGGAAGACGTGGAGTACACCTTGGTGCCCGCCCCCCGCCGAACGACCGACCCCAGATTCTGGATCACGGAGAACAACACCTCCCTCGGAATCTGCGCGAACGTCGCCGCCCGGACCCCGAAGGCCACCGACGTCAGCCCCTGCACGTCCCGGAGCACCCGCCGCGTGTCTGACAGATACGCCTCGCCCGCCGCCGCCGCCGCATTGAACGACTCAAACAGCGCCAACAACGCGCCCAGGGACTTTTGCGTCTCCTCCTCGGCCGTCAGCGCCGCCCGACCCGTCCCCTGCACCGCCACCCGAGCCGACGGGGGCCTCGACCCGCTGGCCCGCCGCTTCTTCTTCTCCGCCGCCACCGGCGAGTTGATCTTCACCTGCGCGTGCCTCCGCTTGTTTTCGGCCGACCTTGCCTGGTCGCCGTCCTTGTTCTCGCCGTCCTTGTTCTCGCCGTCCTCGTTCTCGCCGAGGCCGCCCGTTCGCTCCCTGGGCGCCGAGGTCGACGCGTGACTGGCCAATCCAAAGATATCCGGCTGAGCGTCCTCAAACAGCCGCACCAGCGCCGTCGACCGCCCTTCCCGACCTTTCTCTGCCACGTTCTCTGCCACGTTCTCTGCCACGTTCTCTGCCACATGCCGACCCTGGAGGAACCGAAGATCCACGCCGTTGAGCAAGCGCGCGCACAGGTCGACGAGGTCCTGCTGGGGGAGGAGGCTCCCAGGCGAGTCGATTGGCGAGTCGGGGCAAACGCCCACGCCCACGTCCGCCTCGCCAGGCCACGCCGTCACCGGAAGTCGCAGCGTCTGAACGAGATCGGGCTGATGTAGGTCGGTGAGCCTGAAGGCCAGGGAGGAAACCTCGTGGAGATGATCGTTCGAATTTAAACGATCGACCTCGTCGCGAGGCTGGAATTCGGCGTCGTCGTCCATGCTCTCTGCTGCTGCTGCTGCTCTTCCTTCTTTCTATCTATATATCTGTAAACGTGTGTCCTCACGTTCTATCTATCTACATGTATCTATCTGTGTTAGTGCGATGAAATCTTCGCGCCATTATAACTCTTATAACTCTCACCGTACGCACGTGCACACAACGGATAGAGATCTCAGAGAGAGATAGAGAGATAGAGAGAGGATCGAACGGGGCGAGGGAGACGACGCAGCGAACCGACCGACTCTTCCCTCTTGCTTGCATGCTCGTTCGGGTGAAGAAGTACGAAGATGGGCAAGCACAGCGCCAAACGCAAGGGCGCGCCGGTGGCGCAGCCCGTGGACGACTCAGGGACAGACGAAGAGTTTGATACGTCGGACGAAGAAGAGATTAACGCCGCCATGGCGGACCCAGCGCTCAAAAAGAAACTGCTGAGCAGCATGCGAGGAAGGCGAGCGGGCGAGGACAGCGAGGAAGACGACGACGAGAGCGACGAGGGCGACGAGAGCGACGAGGGCGACGAGGGCGACGAGGGCGACCGTCACGAGGACAGCTTCATCTACGCCGGCGAGGTGATGAAGGAGCTCTGTGCGGACGTTACGTGGGGGGACGCCGACGAGCAGTGGAAGGAGGGGCTGGTCCTGACGAGCAAGCAGCGGACGGAAGTGGAGGACGTGGAGAATGATCTGGAGCGGGAGCTTGCGTTCTACAACCAGGCGCTGCAGTCGACGTTTGCGGCCATCACGAGGTTCGAGGAGGAGGGCGTCAAGTGGCGCCGGCCGGACGACTACCTGGCCGAGATGGTCAAGTCGGACGGGCACATGGCCAAGGTGAAGGAGCAGTTGGTGCACGAGCAGACGGTGATCGAAGAGGCGGAGCAGCGGAGGAAGGACCGAGAGAGCAGGAAGTACAGCAAACAGGTGGCAGCGGAGAGGAGGAAGGAGCGGTCGCAGCAGAAGAAGCAGGCGATAGACAGCGTGACCAACCTCCGGAAACAGCGGGCGAAGAGCAATTTCCAGGGGGACCTAGACTTGGATCAGGTGGGCCTGGGCGATGCCAAGGGGAGGGGCAAGGGCAAGCGGCTGGGAGAGCGGTTCTCGGCGTCGGGGGCAAAGTCGACCAAGCGGCAGAAGCGGGACTCCAAGTTCGGGTTTGGCGGGCCGAAGAGGCGACAGAAGATGAACGACGCGTTCTCTGCGGCCGCCACGGACGGGCCGAAGCGGGCCGGCGGGCCAAAGGCCGGCGGGGTCAAGAAGCGGCCCGGGAAGAGCCGGAGAGCCGCCCAGAAGAACAGGCGGTGAGTTGCTTGGGAACGGACGGACGGACGGACGAGCGAGCGAGGATGATGGTGCGTGTAACAAAATTAAACAATCAATCTTTGGTTCGTTGGGTCTGCTTCTTTCGCGAAAGAGCAGGTGGCGTCCGCTACAGGCGCACGAGAACGACAGTCACATCGTCTGCAGTGGTGGTGAGCGGCGAGCAGTGATCGGCGAGCGGTGAGCGGCGAGCAGTGATCGTGATCGCGATGATGACCGCGATCGGGAGCATACGATGAGCAGCTACCAAACAGCGCGATAATAAAAGACCGCACGTACCTGTGGTCCCGGCCTCGACGGCAGCGTCAATCAGGATCGCGGCAATCTCCTTGCAAGACTTCTTGCTGTGCTTCTCGCAGAGCTTGATAACCTGCCGATCGAAACGCATCAAACGCATCGAGTGAGCGAACTGACGAGTTATCAATAGACCGACCACCGACCACCGACCACCAACCACCGACCGACACGTACCTCCTCGTTGCTCAGGCCGCCGCCGCCGCCCCTGACTTCGTTCTCGAAGAGGCCGTCGCTGGCGACCACGATCCAGGCGTCGTCCTTCGTCAGCAGCTTATTGGTGATGTCGGGCTCGGCGACCACGCCGAATCCGGAAGAATAGTTGTCAGATCCGGCCTGCACGCCCTCGAACTGGCCGGTCCCTTTCATGTAGGCGTCCCCGAAGGCCCGGCTCAGCGCCAGCAGACCGCCCACGCGCCACGTGCCTCCGACGTACCTCACGAGCGGCATGTTCGGGTTGGGATTCTGGAACTCGATCCGCTTCCGCTCGTCCTCGCTGTCCGGGACGTGGTCCACGGTCATCTGCGTCGCGCCCTTCTTGCCTCCGAGGACCTGGAAGAGAACAAGAGAACAAGAGAACAAGAGAACGAGCGAGGGTGAGAAGGGTGATGAATGGGACGATGCCCGAATGAACGGGGAGCGAAAGGAGAGGAGAAGCTCGGTTCAATCAACTGGGCAAAGAGCGGAGAGCGGAGAGCGGAGAGCGGCGCGTCTCTTTCCTTTCCTTCTACCTCGCCTCT
>Ga0222716_10003114_pt1 | contig 13297 bp, 6 predicted proteins | sample C33_13DmetaG_FD_165044 | JGI IMG/M metagenome (GOLD analysis project Ga0222716, IMG submission 165044) | Estuarine water microbial communities from San Francisco Bay, California, United States - C33_13D | ecosystem: Environmental > Aquatic > Marine > Unclassified | place: USA: California... | reverse complement strand
GCGGTCCAATGAACAGCTTGTAAAGCTTTGTGGGCTCATGTCAAAGAATGAAAAAAGCGACGAGTTGACCGACAAAGACTTTGCTCAAATATTTGATCAAATTCAAAAGTCGGAGGACGAATAGTGTCATCATATAAAAAATATTTCAACAATCCTTATAAATTCAGACTTTATACAAATAGCTCTTCTGATTTGTACAACTATCAAATGAATAATTTAATGGATGGTTTTTATGATTCGGCAATGAATCGTTCAACAGATGGATCTTTTAAAGCAGTATGTTTATCAGGAATTAAAACTGAAGACAATAATGCTGGATCTCAAAATGCTGAAGATGCACAACCACAGGGGAACTACATGGTAGTAACTGTTAAGCCCTTGACATCATTTGGAAATATTTTACCAGATCCTGCATCCTACTCAACACCTGAAGAGATAAATTCTGTTATTTCATTGTATCAGTCAATGTTCTCAGCCAGATCAGACTATGTTTCTAATGGGGAAAACATGCCTCAATTTGGACAGATTGTGACGTGCTATTTTGAAGATGGTTCAATATCAGACTCCAATTTTTCCGGACTTAGGTTTCAAGAACCTAAAGCGCTTGAAGTCTCACAGCAGTATTTAAATCTTGCTACAATCGAAGGGGTACAGACAGCCACCGGTGCTTTTCTTGATGGCTCTTCTGGATTACTTGGAACCCCTCCATCATATGAAGAATTAGGCGCAGATCACTTGGGAGCCGCTGAGAGTGGTTTTGCTGATTCAAAATTTGGCCCTGGACCTGATGGTGTATTGAGGAAAAAAGCATGGGAAGCTCTAAGGCCTTTTTTGACAAAGAAAACAGTCCTTACTAGCGTATATCGTGGACAAGATGATCAAAATAGGATAATTAAAAACTATGCCACAAGATATGGTTTTCAAGGAGACACTAGTGATTATGATGCAATGCATGCATTTATCAGGTCAAAGCCGACTCCTGGATTGATAGTTGCAAGACGTGTCGGTCGAGGACATGGTGGGGTTGGAAGAACAGGTGCTTTCGATTTAAGCGGAGATAATTTAGATCTAATTTGGCAATCAGTAGAAGCAGCCAACGCAGGGTTATCTGGCAAAGTAAAGTTTGCAAAACTTAAACAAGGCAGTGGCCGATCATCAATTATTGAAAGAGGAAATAATTGCGTACACGTTCATTTTGAACTATCTGATATAAAATTATAATCTATAAGGACTAAAAATGGCTAAAAAAACAAGAGATGAGTCGAAAGCTCAAGATCAAGAAGAGGTCAAGAGGAATAGAAAATTTGGCAAAAATCAAGGTATTGCCAATAAAAAACTAAAAGAGCCAAAGCCTACCCTAGAAGTAGCTGGCTCTGAAAGGATAGAGTCCGGCCACAACAATACCTATATAATCCAAGGGAGAGATAGACCAAGTTCTCTACAATCCGGCTATGGCGGAAAGGGAGCTACTGGAGCTGGACGAATTGATTTGATCGCTGGATTAGCATCATCATACAGACACAAGGACGGATCATATGGTCAACCCAACAAGGATACTTTGGTTAATCCAAACTTTGCCATGGATGCTGCTAGAGTTTACATCTCGCAAAAAGCAGATATAGATCAATATATGGGATTGGCACCGGTTGAAGGAGAATCTACTGAGGGAAGATCTGCCATAGGATTAAAGGCTGATCAAATAAGAATTCACTCTAGAGAAGATATAAAGCTTGTTACCGGAAGAGCAAGGATTGATGGTGCAGGATCAGATGGTGAAAGATTATCAAATGGTGGAGAAAATAAGACCACGAAAAACAATGGCAAGATTTCTTTTATTGCCGGAAACTATACTGAAGACGAGAAGTACTTTTCTTTTAACGTTCTAGAAGCAAATAAGGGAGCAACTAGAACTAGAAAGAAGTTGCAACCGGTCCCTAAAGGCGAAAATCTTGTAATGTGTTTAAACGAAATAGTTGATACTTTAACATATTTAACTGTTTGCATAGGTAACAACAATGCAATTTTGAGACAACTTAATGCTGCATTTATAGGGCATGTACATGGAGTTGCCGGAGTAGCCACAGTTCCAGTTCATTCAGGTCTTCCATCAAGTATGGTAATACAGGCGATTTTGGGAAAACAAGCAGCAGATCTAGGGTTTTATAAAAATGGGTTAGGAATGATAAAGAACACATATTTAAGTGAGCATGATAATGAAGTAAAGGGTGCTCTTTACATCAATAGTAATTTCGTTTATACAACATAGGTGCAACAATGTCAGAATTAGAAAAAAAGTTCTCAGATTTTCAAGAGACCGAGTGTAAAGATTTTGAGCTTGACCCACAAGAACAAGGTGAGGACAAGTTTTGTCCAACGTGTACTCCTAACCCAAATTTTGTTTTAGAGGCACCATGGTGGGAGATCCGAGAGTCTTATTTAAATGAGGCTGAGTGTGAATATCATGTTAGAATTTCTACTTATGAAATTTTAGAGTTTGACGAGAAAAGAAAAATAATGGAAGCCGGAGATAGTAGTATTTCCTCTCTTTATAGACAAATGCTACCAGACAAAGATTTGCTTCAACAGAAACTTATTTATTTTGGTGTTGAGAAAATACTTCTAGATCAAAAAAAGCCCTATAATGAAAAAATATTAACCGACCTCGTAGATGCTGGCTTTATAAAGGATGGGCCATACGACAACTATAATACTTTAAGGTTTGGTTCGAACTATCTCATTGCCGTCCCAGCATTTAACTTTGATCAAATAGATGATGAAGATGTTGACGATGAAGAAGAAACATCAGATATAAACACCGAGCTCGAAGTAATTGTTGATGGCGCCATTTTAAACAGGCAAATTAGACAACTGAAATTGTCTTTAAAGATATATGAAAAATATTATAGTTTTGCCACACAGCAAGTTGGTGAAGGGTTTGTTATAAGGCAAGAAAACAATAGAGCTGTTAGAATCTCTTATAATAATGCTATAGACAAACTTATAAGGTTTAAAAACCTCGTGAATGATGCTTTGGCTAGAAAAAATTATGTACCTTTGGGATCTATTCTTGGCGGAGGATTTACCAGAAAGCAGCCTGGAAAAATTAAGATCGTCTTTAAAGATAATGGAAGAGACTATGATCTAGATGACATTTATGTGAGAGCTGAAGGTGGGTGCAACTTTTATCAACCACTTGGAATTAAAGAATCATCAGAATTAAAAAATCCAAGCATGAGAATTGTGTATCATTTCATGTCTCGAATAGATCAGATGATATCAGAAATTACAGCAAAGGATTCCAAGCCATGGGCTGAGTGGACCGTAGACCACTGGTATCCGAATATGATTTTGGACAATGAAGCCGGTCTCGACACAGAAGAAACAGAAAATGGCCTCGAGTGCTTGCTTGAGCAACAGCTTGGAGTTGGAGCAGGCTTAACGGATTCTCTTGCAAAAGAAATAATGTCTGCCTTTAAGGCAATAGAACAAGAAGCTCAAAAAGAAGTTTGCCGAGACCTAACAGAAAAGGCACAAGGTTCAGCAACATCATTAGCAGAAGGAAAAGGCGGTTCAGACCCATCACCAAGCGAGCAAAGAGCTGTTTTGATGAAAAAGAGATATACTGACGAATTTAAGAACCAGTTTTTAAAGCACGTAAAAGGTCAAGTTGAAGAACTAAACAAGCAATTTGAATCTATTGGCGTTGAACCAACCCTGAAAGCATCTAAGTTGAAAATTGATAATGTGTTTCTAGAAACGGAAAAAGCTGGAATAAATATCACCTCTTTCACACCAGACTCTTATAAAGTTGGAGGGGTACCAGAACCACAAAACCAGTATATTATTAGTAATGCCCAAAAACTAAACGATGAAGCTGTACTATGGGCCGATACCAAATTCAATGCACTAGAAGAAAGAGGCAACTTTGGAAACCAAATTCAAAACTCTCCTCACTGGGCCGAGGCAAAAGATGCTTGGACAGAAGCAACAACCTTCCCGGACAATAGCGTAACCTCTTTGTTTAAGAAAAATGGACTTAGAGATGCTATGAAAGCAATGACTCTTTGCAACACTTCTGAGCTTGGTAAGAAGGCTGCGAAATGTTTGCTAGCTGGTGTTTCCATGGACGATTTCTTAGATGCAATTATCGACAAGATGTTTGAGTTCATGAAGATAAATACCTTGGACTTGTTTTTAAATAATTTACCCGCAAGTCTTAGGCAAGATCTTGACGAAGCAATAGCACAAGAGTTTGGTGGAGACGTAAATATCGCCACTTTGATTTCTTTAAAGAAAGTTAATGAAGGCGAAGCGAAACTATCTGACATTACAAAGACGAAGAAAATAGCAAAAGAATTGTTGAAGATCTCGGAAAAAGCTGTAAATTTCCAGAAACTAACCGAAGAAGAAAGAAGGTTTGTATTTGATAATATATTTGATTTCACATTTGGTAGTGCTGGAAGTACTTTTACTCTTGAAGAATACAAACAATTACAAGCTAACGCTTATACAAAACCTGGATCCCCGGGATATAGCGAAGAATTAGCAAAAGACGCAAAGAAAAAAGCTTTAAAAATATTAAGAAAGAAAGTAAGAGATAAAAAGAAAGAAGAACAAGCCTCGGCTTGGACAAGAATAAAAAATGCTCTTGTTTATGACACGTCGCCCCAAACTAACACGTCTACAGAGTCGGAACCTCAAACTACTGAGAGTCAAACTGATGTTGATGCTGCTTTAGAAAACTCTCTTACGCAAGGCGGAACCGGCACATTTAGATCCGCGACAGCAGAGGAGTCCGCTCAGATAGACGCTGCTAATGAAGCATTAAATGATGGAAGAGTGCCTGAACAAACAGAATTAACTCCATCAACCCCACCATCACCGACCCCAGTGACAGACAGCGATACAGAAATAGACCCAACTCAACCAAGCGAATTTGAACTCGCCGCTGCAAGTTTTGAAGAAACCGCTTTGGGAGTAAAAGTTGATGTTGTGTTTGATGTAATGTTTGACTTCTTAATCGATTACATTATTGATTCAATGGGGGTTGATGAGCTTCTGGAGGATTTAAGAAAATATCCTGTTCTTGATTTTATTGGAGATTTGGTTGTAACGGCTTTTACTTGTCCGAATGCTCCTGTAATTTATCCTCCACCAGGCGACTTTATGAAAAGTTTGTCTATCGATGTGTGTGATCCAACTTTTGACATAATGATGCCAAAGATTGTTTGGCCAAATATTGATAATCTTTCGGAAATAAAAACAGAAATCCCAGAAATAATTCGAGAAAAAATGATTGAGCTATGCACAGACTTATTCATCCGGATGGTTCAAAGATTTGTAAACACATTAGAATCAGCTCTCTGTAGCTTCATGGGTGTGGCAGCAAATACAGCAGCCAATGCATTGAAAAACAAAAGTTTGACCGGCAATTTTATTGACGCGCTAAACGAGTCTTTCTGTAATGATGCAACTAATCCCGAGACCGGTAAATCAAAAGCAGAAGAATTAGCAGAAGCTCTTTTTTCTCCTTTGTTGCTTCAATCAAATCAAAACTATGAAGGATCCTCGAAAAGAGTTACAAATATGTTATCTTCTGTAGCGGGAACAAATGACTTCTTAAATGCGATGGTAGCAAGACCCGGAGAAGAAGATGAGCAATTTGGAAGGATGGTAGCAAATGCATCAAATGTTTTGACACCTGAGATGGATGCACTTCTAGGATCACCAGATCAGGTCGCTTACTTTTTCGGAACACTGGGTAGTTTTTTGTCACCAGAAGACCGAGAAAGAATTAGAGATTTGCTAGATAGTGGCGTTCCAAATCTTCCGATTTCAAAAGCGATCTGTATGAACAATGAACAATTGCAAGAGTGGAACGATTTACGACAAGAGTTGTTGGCAAATTTCCCAAATCCAGAAGATATCGTCCCGGATTTGAACAATAGAACACGCGAAGCCGCAGAAGAGATCTTAGACCTTGTAGCTGGAACGGATGACATGTTCACTGATGCTTTGCGAGACGAATTAAATAAGGATGTGTGCGATCCCAATAATGTGTTTAATCAGGCTTATCAATCCAATCTCGAAAAAGAACTTGAATCAGCCGAAACAGATTCAGAATATGAAAACTTAACAAGGGTCATGTCTTATAGTTTTATGAGAAAAAATGGAATACTTGGGCATGCACTATCTGACAACGAAGGTAGATCTGAATTTGCAAGAAAGTTTATAAAATTCTTTGCACCTGGATACACAAACACGCAGGATGAGTGGCAAGCAAAGTTTGAAAGCAAATTAGTATTCGGTCAATTGGTCATGAAGAATTACAATGAAGGTAATCCAAGAGGAAATTATCCGGATACGGTTGCAATAAAATCAAGAAATGACTTGTTGAGCGGCATGATTGACTATGATTTTCAAAAAGTAAAAACAAACAAGTTTTCTTCTAGAAATGTTGTGATGAAATACAAGGATGATGATGGCGATTTTTCATATAAATTACATGTAGCTGCTTCTAATTTAAGACAGCTAAAAAAGGTATTTGGATACAATCTGCAGATTTTGGAAAACATTGATGATTCTGGTTTTACACGCGAATTAAACTTCAATACTCCAATTGCAATAACTCAAAAAGAGGATGAATATCTTCAATCTAAAGGATTTATTTATAAATCCAACAATGAAGGTGATATAAGAAAAGCCGCCTTTAATAAGATTATGGGATCAAAACTTCCAATTAATAGAAAATACTCACAATTATATGAGGAAACATATAAAATGTGCACCAACTCTCTAGTTCAAGATCTTTTGACGGATCCAACACAAGAGGGCGGAATACCTAACGGGTTTAGATTCGGGTATAAATCAAACAACTTGACAAAAAATTCCTTTAAGTATTACAACCCTAACACCGAAGACCCATATGACAAGGCTGAGGAAGAGAAGATTTTAGGAGACTTTGCTGACTCGAGAATCACAGCTTTAGATCCGGCGAAATATGGCGGAAGATACTCGAATCCTCACTATTATATTGAGCCAAGACAGCATAAGGGATGGTCTGAGCTCGCTATGAAATCATTTAGGTCTCAAGATGGTTGCGATCCAAAAACTCCTCCATTGCTTGATATGAGTGACATTAAACAGAGAGAAAAACAATTATCTAACTCATTAAAGAACGATCCTAGATTATCTCGCGATCAAGAATGCATCAACGATATTCCTTTTAAGCTTTTGGCAAATGCAAAGATGAAAGCTAAAATGGACGGAGCGGTTAGAGCAACAATTAGAACTTATCTCGCAGAATATTTTATGAAAGGCTATGGTCTTTTTTCAAATCTTCAAATTAGGTTTGACAATTTTGATCAATCGATGCCGCTTTACATTGCAAACATGATGAAAAAAGAAATGTCAGAACTAGGATTTTTCACGGCTAATAGAAAAGTCAGAATTGTTAGAGAAAGATATTGGTATACCTTTTTAGAGCAATCAGTGGAGGCATACCAAAGAATGGTAGATGTTGATAATTTGGAGCCTCCTCCAGCAATAAGTCAAGCACTCAATGAAATACAGCAGGGTTTAGATCTATACAGAAATATAACAAGAGATCTTAAGAGGTCTATGAGAAAAAACCTTCCCGATGGTGGTGTCAGAAAGCCACAGGCAAACTTCAATCCATTACAGGAAATGCGGAAAGGAATGAGATATATGGGCTATATGGCAATGGCTTTTAGGCTTACTCCGGAAGATGAGAGAGAAAACTTTTTTAATGGCGAACTTTTTACAAATATAAGCAAAGCAGATATAAGATTCTCAGTAATAAAAAAATTAAGATTTTTTCAAAAGATTTATTTCATACGTCTGTTTGAAAAGCAAGCAACACTCATTATGTCAGAACTTGTGAGAGAAGAGTTGAATCGATTAAATAGCGGTGTTGTTAATGGTTTATCTGACAAGCCTCCATATTACGATTTATTTAGATCCTTTTTGGGTATGAAAACGTGTTTTCCTCAATCAAATTCTAAAGTTGGAACAAATGATTTTTATTCTGGTCTAGGGGATGCTGGATTTGTACCAGACATAAAGAATAATTTGGTCAACCCTCCAATAGCCGAGGGGGATAAACCACAGTTTATTATAGAAAGATACGTCAGATTCATTGATAGACAAGATTCCGCAGCTCCCCCTCAAATAAAAAATAGAGGATTGATATATCAGGGAGCAGTATCTCTAGAGAAAGCATCAGAGTTTATTGATCAAAATTTGAATCTTGTCGGAGAAAATTACTTATCGGACTTTTTTGGCGATTTAAGATTTACGTATTCATCATCTTTCAAAACACTTCTAGACAAAGGCTTCTCGGATGCAAATTATATTAATATTTTAATTGATTACAATCCGGATTTGTTTACTGAAATCAATTTAAACCACAAAAACTATGTCATGGGCGTTGAGTTCGAAGATTTTGATGTTGTTCATGATGACAATTTCTTGCTTGAAGGGGAAACTCTAGAGCCAACCGGAACTATTGGATCCACTGGGGTAAAATATGGTTTAAGATTGTGCTTAGTCATGCCAAACTCGGACAATGGAGGTCTCTCGGATTCACAAAAAGAATCTTTAAAATTAAATCCAGAGTTTTATTCACTTGCGAGAAGAGAGAAGACGTATCTGTTTGACGACAATACCGTCGTAGTTCCGCTGGTTTCATCTGAAATTGATGTGATAGACTCTACATTTGAAGACTTTGATCCATTATCGGGCAAAGAACCTTACGATTTGGAGTGTTTAATTAATGATATGGTCGAGAGCCCAGAGTTTCAGGTTATTTTTGACAAAATTTTGAATCTTAGACAAACATCCTCTATGCTTGCGATATACTGCATGGAATCCTTTATGCCTTCTGTAGGGCGCGGCGAAGGGGAAAGACTCGAGGGATATGAAGAAGGCTCAGATGCCGAGCAGTGGGACGGAACAATTAATAAGTTTCTCAAAAACATGTTGAGAAAAAAATTCAAATCGATTTATTTATCGAATCACGTCGATGGATTATCACCAGACGACGACGATGATTCAGAAAGAATGTTTCTGAGATTAGGAAACCCAATCGATTGGGCCTTTTCTCTTCCGTTTAGAATTCCTTGGTGGAAAATAAGATTGAGGGAATATGATGTCTATGATAAGGATGGTGAGGAATGTGCTGATCCGAAAAAAGATTTAAGGTAGAACCTATTTAGTTAAAAATGGGAGAACTACATGCCTCTGTTTGGACCACGATGGCCTTTGAAAAAAGGAAATGAAGATGCTTATGAAATGTATGATAATGTGAAGGATCAAATATCCTTCTATCTTAAATGTCTTTTGCTGACCTCTCCTGGAGAAAACTTGAGTGATCCAAATTATGGCGTAGGACTTAGACAATACCTCTTTGAACAAAACTTAGGTAGCACTAGAGATTCGGTAGCGTCAGCAGTTTCCTCTCAAATATCTAGATATTTACCTTACTTGGATCTCCAAGATGTAGAGGTTGGAGCAAGTTCAGCTGAAATAGAATCTTCTAGTATGACCCTTAGGATAACATATTATATACCTTCTGATACAACTCAGCAAATATTTGAACTGGATCTAAATCCAGAAACAACTATAGGATTTTACTAATGCCAGATAAAAAAGTTCTAGTCAACTATACTAATAAAGATTTTAATTCAATAAAAAGAGACTTGGAGGAGCACGCTAGGAGATATTATCCTGACTCCTATAAGGATTTTTCTGAGAATTCTTTTGGCTCATATGTTCTAGACACGGTTTCATATATTGGCGATATGTTATCTTTCTACCTAGATTATCAAGTAAATGAATCGTTTCTAGAAACAGCTGTGGAATATGAAAATGTAAGAAGACATGTCCGGACAGCTGGATATAAATATACCGGGAGACCCCCAGCATTTGGCACAGCAACTTTTTATGTCATCGTACCAGCCAATACATCAGGTGTCGGACCAGATTTTGGTCTAATTCCTATATTAAAAACAGGTACGGAAGTCCAATCTGATACTGGCACAACATTTGTGCTAACTGAAGATGTTGATTTTTCAAATCCAAAAAATGAAATAGTGGCTGCTAGATTTAGCGATACAACTGGTAAGCCCACTGACTACGCTATTAGAGCACACGGCCAAATAAAATCAACAGTATTATATAGAACACAAATTCAAGTTGGTAATTTTCAAAAATTTTTAAGAGTTAAGGTGGGACCACCTGGAATAGCAGAAATAAAATCCGTAAGAGATTCGGAAGGGCATGATTACTATGAAGTTGATCATCTAGCTCAAGATGTAATTTATATCAATACCACAAATCCAAACGCTATGGCAGATGGAGTACCACAAATTATAAAGCCAAAAATTGTTCCTAGGAGATTTGTGGTAATTCAAGATGAAACTGGAACTTATTTGCAGTTTGGATTCGGATCAGATGAAGAGATTACAACTTCCGACATTACAGATCCAAGTCAAATAGTGTTAAGGATGTCCGGCAAATCATTTATATCGGATTCTGCCTTTGATCCTTCTGAGCTTCTTGGTACAAACACGCTCGGCGTAGCACCTGCTAATACAACTATGACAGTTCTTTTTTATCAAAACGATTCTGACTCAGTAAATGTGGGGGTAGGATCCTTAAAGTCTATATCCGTATCTTCCATGGAATTCCCTAACGATCAAAGTAATAGATTTTCATCTCAGTCTTCCATTAGGTCATCGCTAGAAGTTTCCAATGAAACACCGATAATTGGAAATACATCGTTGCCAACCTCTGAGGAATTAAGATACCGCACCTATGCTTCACGCGCAGCTCAAATGCGTTCAGTAACTAAAAATGATTACGAAGCCTATATCTACTTAATGCCGGCTAACTTTGGATCTGTAAAGAGGGCATCTGTTATTAACGATCCATCAGCAACGAATAGACGTCTATCAGTTTATGTAATATCTGAGGATGGAAACAATAATTTATTAACGGCCAATTCAACTCTTAAAGAAAATATTAAACAATGGCTAAATAAAAATAAAATGCTAAATGATAGTATCGATATATACGACGCCAAAATAATGAATGTAGGTTTTGATTATGAGATTATCGTACACCCGTCAAAAGATAAAGTCGAAGTTCTAAATTCTGTCCAAACCAGATTGATTAGGGAAATGTCTGAAAAGATGTATATCGGCGAGCCTTTTTATTTAACCAATATATTCAATATAATAAATAAAGTCGATGGCGTAGTTGATACGACTAAAGTAACACCTATTCTTAAAACTGGAACCGGGTACTCATCAGCTCCAGTTGGAATAGACGATATAAAATCTGAAGATGGAACTTATCTAAAGGCTCCACGAAACGTTATATTCGAAATTAAAAACTTTAATACAGATGTACGAGGGTCGGCGAAATGATCAAAAGATTTTATGCAACAAAAGACAACACAATCACAAATGCTTTTGAAGAAAACCTGACCACTCGTGGAACCGGATCTAATATGGGAGCATCTGATGTTCTCGAGACGTTCTCCATTTATTCTCAAGCATCTTCAGGCTCTCTTGAAAAGGCGAGAATTCTAATTGAATTTGACCCTGATTTTACGCAAGTTCCATCTAGCGGTGTGTCATGGTATCTCAAAATGTTCAACGCTCCCCACTCTCAAACTGTTCCACGCAATTTCACTCTTGCGGTTCAAGCCATTTCTTCTTCATGGGAAGAGGGCTATGGTATCGACATGGACTACTATGAAGACAAAACAAGAGATGGCATTGGCTCAAACTGGATCAATAGAACCGGTGATAATATTGCCGAGATCACAAAGTTCACATTCTCATCTGACACTGCAGGAGATTATAGCGCAGGTTCGGCCGCAAACTATATTAAATTATATAATAAAAACTCTCTAGTTAATGTTTATTTCTCGGCATCTTCCGGAGACGCCTCTGGGAGCACTGGGGCTTGGTTAGAAGTCGAGCTCACAGGAACTAGTGCATCAGATCACGCAACAGCTTTTCGAAATACCATAGAAGCTTCCTCTAATTTCTCAGCGAACGTAGATGGTGCAATAGTTTATGTAACTGCGTCTACTGCTGGAGCAGCAACTGCTCATGCTAGCAAGGTTGGAACAATCTCTCCTCTTGCGCTAGAAGTTACAACATCTGGCTCAAATGCAACCGAGTGGACATCCGAAGGTGGAGATTATCTCGAAGCAAATGCTTCGTCTGCAACTTTCACAACAGGGCTTGAAGATTTAGAAGTTGACGTTACAGATATTGTAAACGTCTGGAAAGCTGATTCGTCTTTAAATTACGGCTTTGGAATCATGATGTCTGGGTCTTTTGAAGATGGAACAGCTGGTCGTTCTTTTTTCACGAAGAAATTTTTTGCAAGAGAATCTGAGTTCTTTTATCAAAGACCAGTCCTCGAAGCACGTTGGGATAGTGCTAGAAAGGACGATAGAGGGTCATTTTATCAATCCTCGTCACTTGCCCCTGCTGCGGACAACCTAAACACCTTATATCTCTACAATCGCATTAGAGGGCGTCTGAGGGATATTCCTGCTGTGGGCACAAACGACATTGAAGTATCTCTATATGATTCCGCAGGCGGTAGTTTGCTCGAGACAACATTTACTGGATCTCATGTGTCGACTGGAATATATTCGTGTGATGTTTATTATAGCGGCTCGGAAACATCAATAGTCGATGTTTGGCACTCGGGAGGCGTTGAATACTTCACCGGCTCTATCTCAGTCAAATCATTTGACTCTGTTGGATATAATCCCGAGAGCGCTTACGTTTTATCAATGCCAAAGTTGAGAAAAGAATACAGAAAGAATCAAACTCACAGATTGGACCTGTATGTCCGAGAAAAGAACTGGTCTCCAAATATTTATACTGTTGCAGTGCAATCTTCCATACCCTCGCTGACAATCCCAAGCGCTTCTTATCAAGTTAGAAGAAGCATTGACGATTATGTTGTCGTATCATACGGAACTGGCTCAACTTCACATACAGGGCTGTCACACGACGTCTCTGGTAACTACTTTGATTTAGACACAACTTATCTAGAAGCGGGATATTTATATGATGTACAATACTCGTTTTATGATGAGGAAAATGGCTGGGAAGAACAGCCATATAGGTTTAAATTCAGAGTGGTAGATTGATGAGCATTAAAGATTTATTTAATAACAAAGGCACACCGAAGATTCAAAAGAGCGTCACAACCGAAGAGTTGGTTGATCAAGTTGAATCCTCAG
>Ga0222716_10003112_pt1 | contig 13299 bp, 12 predicted proteins | sample C33_13DmetaG_FD_165044 | JGI IMG/M metagenome (GOLD analysis project Ga0222716, IMG submission 165044) | Estuarine water microbial communities from San Francisco Bay, California, United States - C33_13D | ecosystem: Environmental > Aquatic > Marine > Unclassified | place: USA: California... | reverse complement strand
TAATTCCAAACTCTAGAACTAAGGGTATCTCTAGAAGACTATCTGATAATGAGAGAAGTAGGTTAGACAGAATTATTCGTAAACTTAAACCTGAAAATTTTGGTGTTATTGTTAGAACTGCTGCTGAGGGAGTTAGTGAACAAGCATTACAAATAGATATAGAAAAACTAGTACAAGAATGGGATATTGTTAGTAATTACAAAAGTGGCGATGCTCCAAAATTAATTCATCAAGAGCCAGATGTTTCTATAAAAGTAATAAGAGAACAACTTAACTCAACATTTAAAAAGCTTTTAATTGATAGAAAAGATCAATTTGATGAAATCAAAAATTATGTTTCAACTACTTCTCCTGAAATAAGCGATATTGTGGACTTTTATCAGGATGAAATAATGTTATTTGAAAGGTACCACATTGAAGATCAAATAAAAAAGGCTTTAGATAGGAAAGTTTGGTTGCCATCTGGTGGACATCTTATTATTGACAGAACAGAAGCACTAACTGTTATTGATGTAAATACTGGAAAATTTGTTGGAAAAAACAGTCTTGAGGAAACTGTTTATGAAAATAATTTAGAAGCTGCAGAAGAAATTGCAAGACAGTTAAGACTTCGAGATATTGGTGGAATTATAGTTATAGATTTTATAGATATGGAGTCAACCAAAAAGCAACAAAGTCTTTTAAATAGATTTAAGCAGGAATTAGCTAAAGATAAGACTAGAACACAGGTATTTGAAATATCTAGACTTGGATTAGTAGAAATGACTAGAAAGAATGTAGCAGCCGGTCTCGTTGAGAGTTTTTCAGAAGAATGTGAAAATTGCAATGGTAGGGGTCTAATAATTAATGATATTTTTGCAAACAAAAGTATAGAAGAAGGCTTGATTGAGTCCGAGTCTGTAGTAGAGTAATTGAGTTATGAGTAAATATGCTGTTATTAACGTTGGATCATCCCAAGAAAGAGTAAGTGTTGGGGATGAGTTTTCTGTTTCATCTTCTTTTAAAGAACAAACAGTTGTACCTTTATTAGTCAGCCCTAGAAAAGGTCAAATAGTTGTAGATGAGAAAAAACTAAAAAACTATAAAGTTGAACTTGAGCATCTTTCTGCTTCAAAGTCCAAAAAGATTAACATTTTTCAATATAAAAATAAAACTGGAAACAGAAGAAGAGTTGGGTATAGAGAAAACTCAAAAATTGTTAAAGTTAAGAGTATTCAAGGACTTGAAAGCGCTGAGGAGGAATAATGTCTAAAACAAAAGCTGGTGGTTCTACCAGGAATGGTAGAGATTCAGAGTCAAAACGACTTGGTACTAAAGTTTATGACGGTGAAAATATATCTGCTGGTTCGATTGTAGTTAGACAAAGAGGTACAAAAATTCATCCAGGAGAAAATGTATCCAAAGGTGGAGACGATACTCTCTTTGCAAAAACAGATGGTGTTATAAAATTTTCTACTAGAAATGGTAGAAAATTAGTTAATGTAATTCAAAAATGAGCCAATGTTCGTTGATGAAATCAACCTTTCAGTATCCTCTGGAGCTGGAGGCCCAGGCTCTGTTAGTTTCAATAATTTAAATTCTAAAACTAAACCATCTGGTGGTTCAGGTGGAGATGGTGGTAGTGTCATATTACAGGTTAATAAAGAATTGCCTGATTTATCTCACATTATGTCGAACAGTTCTCTTAAAGCTGAAAATGGTGGACCAGGTAACAAAAATTTTCAAAACGGAACTTCAGGTAAGAATCTGATTATAGAAGTGCCAAAAGGAACACAAGTATTTATTGATAATGAAATGTATGCTGACCTTCATGACAATAACTCTTCTTATGAATTACTTACAGGTTCAAAAGGTGGTAGAGGAAATTATGAATTGATTTCAAAAAGAAATCCTAATCCACAAATCTGCGAGCAAGGAGTAAAAAGAAAATTACTTAATCTCAAACTTAGCTTCAGTCTTTATTCAGATATATCAATTGTTGGATTGCCTAATGCAGGCAAAAGCACACTCATTCAAAAAATAACTAACTCTAAGGCAAAAATTGGTGATTATGAATTTACAACTACTATTCCAAATATTGGCGTTTTAAATAATTCTGAATTATTGTTAACTATTTGTGATCTACCTGGATTACTAGAGGGTGCTTCAGAAGGTGTTGGAATGGGTAGGAGAGTACTTAAGCATTTGAGAAATACTAAATTTATAATTTATTTAATTGACCCAATAAATGAAAAATTTAGTATAAATTCGCAAATTTCAATGCTCGATGATGAACTTTTTAAATTTGATGAAAATTATCAATTAATTAAAAAACTTATAGTTATAAATAAATCAGATCAACTCTCCACAACGAAGGAAGGATATCTATATATATCTTGTTTAAATGAAAATGGAATTGATGAATTGGTCAGTAGAATACAAGAGGAATTTCAAGAGGATTTACCTATTATTTATTCTGAATTTCATAAAATTGTTTTAGAGCAAGAAGATTACTTTATAGAAAAAATAGAAAATCAATATATTTGTACTGGTGAATTAGTCTCGAATATGGTCAACATTTCTGGAAATAAAGATAGCGTCTTAGATGAGATATTTATTAGATTCGAAAATTCAGTTCTCTCCAAAAAAATTAATGAAATGGGTGCAATTGATGGTGATACAATTGTGTTAGGAAATTTAGAATTTGAATACAAACAATAAAAAAAATATAGTAATAAAAATTGGCACTTCTTCAATTATTAAAAATGATAAAGTTGATTTAAATTTATTAAAAAGCTTAGCCGAGTTAATAATTGAAAATAATAATCAATTTAATTTTGTAATTGTTACCTCTGGTGCTGTTGGTCTTGGGGCAGCAAAATTAAATTATAAAGGAAGACCTAAATCTTTAAAAAAACTGCAGGTAGCATCAGCAGTTGGTCAAATCGGATTGATTAATCAGTATGAAAAAATTTTTAATGATAAAAAAATAAATATTGCACAAGTTTTAATTACCAAAAATTTGATAGATGATAGAGAACAATTCGTTAACACTACACAAGCATTAAATGAATTGTTGTCACAGGGAATTATTCCAGTAATTAATGAAAATGACGTTGTAGCCACTGAAGAGTTAAAGTTTGGTGATAATGATAGATTATCTGCAATAGTGTCAATTATTGTTAATGCTGAAAAACTTATAATTATAACTAATAAAGAGGGGTTGTATAATTTCAATCCGGATAAGAGCAAAGATGCAAAAAAAATAGATTATATTGAATATAACTCTAATTACCTTAACGAATTAATACCTCTTTCAAAGGCTGGAGAAGGTATGGGAGGTTTTTCAACAAAAATTATGGCATCACAAATCTCTGGTTTTTCAGGTATACCAACACATATAATTTCTTGGTCAAAATCCAATCTATCGAAGGCAATTTTAAATAAAAAGGTTGGAACCTATATCACTGCCTCAAATAAGAAAATTAGGCTCAGAAAACTTTGGATTGCATATGGGATGGCTTCAGTATCAAATGTTTTTATTGATGAAGGTGCAGCCAGTGCACTTTTAAAAAATGCTTCACTTTTATCAAAGGGAGTTGTTAGATTTGACAACTCCTTCAAAATTGGAGATGGACTATCAATTGTTTGTAATAAAAAAATTGTCGCTAAGGGTATTGCAAAAATCGACAGCACTACAGTTGGTGAAAGTAGTGTATTAATTCATAAAGACGATTTAATTATTCTATAAATAATTTTACTAATAGAAATTCTTAATTAACCTTTTAATATGCTTAAGCAAATAGGAACACAAGCTAAAGAGGCTGCTGCAGAAATTGCAGTTTTAAGCACTGATAAAAAAAATCAAATTTTACAGACTATGGCCGATGAATTACTTAAAAACTCAAAAAAAATATTAGATGCCAACAAAATAGATTTGAAAAATTCCAAAGATCTTGATTTAACACCTGCCTTAATTGACAGATTATCTTTAAGTGAAGAACGTATAAGTGGTATGGCTAATGGTTTGCTCAAGATAATACCCTTAGAAGATCCGGTAGGCAATGTTACTAAAAGCTGGAAAACTGATGAAGGATTACATATTAAAAAAATTCGTTCACCTTTTGGAGTTATAGGAGTTATTTATGAAGCAAGACCTAATGTTACAAGTGATGTCTCAGGTCTTTGTCTAAAATCTGGTAATGCTGTAATTTTAAGAGGATCCAGCTATTGTCTTAACTCAAATATTGCCATTCTTGAACTTCTTCAAAATTCACTAGTTTTAAATAATTGTAATAAAAATATTTTTCAGATATTAGAAAGTAAAGATCGTCAAGACACTATTGAATTTATGCACCTCACAGAATTTGTTGATCTCATTATTCCAAGAGGGGGGAAGGGGCTAATAGAAACATTAGTAGACAACTCCAAGGTACCTTTTATCTTAGATGGAGATGGAAATGTACATTTGTACATACATCAGGATGCAAAAAAAGAATATATTATTGATATAGTTATAAATTCCAAAGTGCAGAGACCGGGTGTATGTAACGCTCTTGAAACCTTGCTAATTAATAGTGAGATTTACCAAGATATGGGCAGTTTGATCATTGAAGAATTATTAAAAAATGAAGTAGAACTATTTGTAGACGAAAAAATAAAACGAGACTTTCCAAAATTAAAACTTGCTAACGAATTACATTATGAGACTGAATTTTTAGATTTGAAACTAGCAGTAAAAGTTGTTGACAGTGTTGACCAAGCAATTGAGCACATTAAAGTCTACTCATCTGGACATACTGAAGCAGTTTTGACTGAATCAAAGGAAGTTGCAGATACTTTTGCAAAATCTATAGATTCTTCAGTTATATTTATTAATTCATCTACAAGATTTACTGACGGTGAAATGTTTGGTTTTGGTTCTGAAATTGGAATTAGTACTCAAAAATTACATGTAAGAGGCCCAATGGGGTTAGAGGCCTTAACAAATGAAAGATATGTAGTTACAGGAGAGGGCACAGTAAGAGGATGATTAACAATTTAACAGTAAAAGATTTCGAAGACAACGGTTACTTTGCAGACCAAGAATTAGTAGACATAGTCAATGCTTCATTGTATTTGAATAAACCCATTTTGATAGAGGGTCCCGCTGGCACGGGAAAAACTTACCTTGCAAAAACTCTCTCAAAAATATTTAATATTAATTTAATTCGACTTCAATGTCATGAAGGTATTGATGAAGATAAAGCTCTTTATGAGTGGAATTATAAAAAGCAGCTTTTATCAATTCAAACCGAACAAGATTCCAAAAATTTATTTACTGAAGAATTTTTGATTGAAAGACCAATTCTACAATCTCTTAGATCTGATGAAAAATCTATTTTTCTAGTAGACGAAATTGATAGATCAGATGAAGAGTTTGAGGCTTTGTTATTAGAAGTTTTAGCTGAAAACCAAGTAAGTATTCCTGAGCTAGGAACTATCACTTCAAAGAGTGATAATCTTACTGTATTAACTTCTAATGCTACAAGAGAACTTTCAGAAGCTTTACGAAGAAGGTGTTTATATTTTTACCTTGATTACCCATCAGTTGATATAGAAACAAAAGTAATTCTTAACAATGTAGAAAATATAGATGAAGAAAAAGCAAAAAAGTTATCTATATTTAGCAATTTTGTAAGATCGCTTGGTCTAAATAAGCCACCTTCTTTAGTCGAATCAGTTGAATGGATAAAATACAATCATCTAAATGATGAGGAATCTTTAAATTCAAATATCGGAATTCTTATAAAAGATATTGAAGACCAAAAAATTTATCTAGATAAAATTAAAGAAGATAATGCAAATAAAAACCAATGAGTTAATTAATTTTTCTCATTACTGTTCAGAGAATTCATTAAAGTTTCCTTCTGAAAGAATAAGTAATTTAATTAAACTTTTACAAAAAGCACAACATGATAAATTTGAAAGAGATATAAGTTTTATTTACTCATTACTTCCATCCAATAAAGAAGAAAAAGAAAAATTGAAAGAACTTATTCATCAGTATTTTAATTTTCTAGTAGGTGACTATAAAGATGAATCTAGTTTTTTATTAGATTATAAAGATGAGAGAGTTGAGGATTTTTTTAATGACAATTCACTTTCAAGATTTCAAAAACTTGCTGATGATATTATTAATCAATTTGGTGAAATAGACTTTAGCAGACCAGTGTCTAACAATTATTGGTTAAATCAGTTACAGAATTCACTTACTTTTCTTGATGCCGTAAGTTTTTTTGATATTGATTTTGATAATGGATTAGACGAAATTATCAATGAGGAAAATAAAAATTACTTTATCAATCAATTAAATCAATCCATACTTGAAAGGGTTTCAGAATTAAGAAATCAATTTAAAGAAGCTTACATACCATCAGAGCTGAATCCAAAAGAAAATTTAGAGGAAAAAGATTTTTTATTTACAGACGCTGAAGAAAGAAGAAAGCTACTTAAGGAGACTAGAAACCTTGGACTAATCTTGGCAAACAAGTTTGTAAAATATACAAAATCTGCTTCTAAAGGTAAATTATTATTTAGAAAAACTATTCGTAAATCTCTAAAAAATGGAGGAAGTCTTTATGATATTGTTTTAAAACCCAAGATAAAAAAGAAACCTAGGTTGATTCTTTTATGTGACATTAGCGGTTCAATGGCTCTTTATTCCTTGTTTGGGCTTACCTTACTTTTTGGAGTAGTCCAACGGTTTAAATCTGTACACGCTTTCGTATTTATTGATGGAATCACAGATATTACAAAAGAATTAAAAAATTTAAAATTTAATAACATAAATAAAATTCTTACTAATTGGAATAACTATGTTCATGTTGATGGTCATTCAGATTACGACAAATCATTTAAAGACTTATTAGATGAAAAAATAATTAGTAATTCTAGTTTTAATACTCTTATCGTAATAGGAGATGCCAGAAATAATTACAGACCCATTAACACGGAAACAATTGATAAATTATCAAAAGAGTTTCAAAACGTTTACTGGATGAATCCAGAAAGAAGCCAATACTGGAACACAGGCGACAGCCAGTTCCATCATTATCAGTCAATTTCTAAGAAATATTCTGAAGTTAGAAATTTCGAACAATTAAAAAGTTTTATCAACAGTATCAATTTTAAAAAGGTAATTAAGTGATGAAAATAGGAATTCTTGGCGGCACTTTTGACCCTCCTCATAATGCACATAGAGAAATTGCAAGTAGAGCACTAGAACAATTCAATCTTAAAAAAATTTTATTTATACCAACTGGAGTTTCCTGGCAAAAAACTGAAATCACTAAATATACCTTAAGGTATGAAATGACAGAAATTTTAATTAAAGACAATAATTATTTTGAAATTAGTGATATTGAAAACAATTTACAAGAACCCTCGTATACTGTTGAAACTTTAAAAAAGCTAAATTTAAACAAATCAGATACTTATTTTATTCTTGGAGGTGACGCTGCTTATGGCATAACTTCATGGAAATCTTACAAAGAATTAGATAAGTATACTAATTTTTTAATTGCACCCCGAGAAGGTGTTCCAAACGAAAACCTTAGAAATATATTTCCGTTCGAATATCAGATTATTGAAGGAAGCTATTTAGATATTAGTTCAACTAATGTAAGAAAGATTATGAATTCTAAAGAAAATTTAGATAATTATATTCCCCATGAATTAATTGAATTTATTAAAGATCACTCACTCTATTCTTTATGATTTCCATGTTTTTCTATATAGCAGTATTGCAATAGGAAAGATCTCCAACCTACCTATAATCATAAGAAGACTTAGTAAGGTTTTAGTTAAACTGTCAATAAAAAAATAGTTTTTAACTGGACCTATTTCTCCAAGGCCAGGACCGATATTATTCATTGCTGAAGCAACAGCACTCATCGTAGCTTCAAAAGATAAAGGAGTACCGTGATAATTAGAAGAAATACTTATTGCAAATGTTCCTAATACAAAAATTGCCACATACAATATAAAAAATGTTTGAACAGACTCAATCATTTTTTCGGGCAAAATAGATTTTGACATTCTGATTTTAAATATTGCATTTGGATAAAATATTTTTCTTATTTCATTTCTAACTGATTTTAAAAGCGCAATAACCCTGATAGTCTTTAAACCACCAGCTGTGGAGCCAGCCATACCACCTAGAAACATGAGTCCTAAAATAAAGGTTTTGTAATTAATATTCCAATTTTCATAATTTAAATTAGTAAATCCAGTTGTAGTAATTAAAGTTAAAGATGTAAAGAAAGCATTATTAATACTTTCAAAAATATTTTCATTTATTCTAATTGTTTTAAATAAAAAAATTATGGCTGTTGATATTACAATAAATGAGTAAAACAAAAATTCAGTACTTTTAAAAAACTCACTTAAAGACTTAGACCTAATTGTTTTTAATAACAATATGAATGAAGTACCTGCTAAATACATAAAAATATTTATTATGAATTTCGAAAGAGTGGAGAATTCACTAACTGATGTATTAAAAGTGCTAAAACCACCTGTTGATAATGTTGTAAGCGAATGGTTAAAAGCATCAAAAATATTTAAACCTGAATAATATAAAAGTATTGTCTGAAGAATTGTTAATGAAATATACACAATCCATAAAAGTTTTGCAGTATCTTTAAATTTAGGAGTTAGTCTATCTGCAGACGGTCCAGGTGATTCAGCTTTAAATAGATTAATACCTCCTGAGCCTAGTAAAGGGAGTACGGTAATTGTTAAAACAATTACTCCCATTCCTCCTAACCATTGAGTTGTTGATCTCCATATCAATAGTGATTTATCTACAGCCTCAATATCAGTTAAAATTGAACTTCCAGTTGTAGTTAAACCTGAAACTGTTTCAAAAAAAATATTAGTGTAACTTAAATCTATTCCAGAAAGAACATAAGGAATTGTTCCAAATAAAGACATAAAAATCCAAGATAAACCAACAGCCCCAAATCCTTGAATTGTAGTAAGTTGCCTAGTAGGTAAAACAAATTTTCTAATTAAATAAGATATCGAAATTGTAAGTAAAGCTAACACAATTAGAGAGGTAGCAAACTCCATATTACTTTGCATAAATCCATAAATTATTGTTGGAATTGTTGCTAAAGCGAGTACTGGGAGAATTCCTCCACTTATGAAAACTACAACTTTAATCATTTAGTTTTAACAAAAAGTTTCTTCAATTTTTTCTATAGAATCTGGAAGCGTAAATACTACAAGTTTGTCTTTTTCTGCAAATTTCCAAGTCCCTGAAGGAATATAAGTATTATCTCTTCTAGTAACGCCTGCAATTAAACAATCCTCAGGTAAATCCAGTTCAATTAGAGATTTATCTAATACTGGGCATTCCTTTGAAAGAATTATTTCTAAGGCTTCAACTTCTGTATCTTCAAAAGTTAGTGCAGATGTAACTTGATCTGATCGAACATCTTGCAAAATTGCATTTGCAGCAGTTATTCTTGTAGAAATTGTTGCTTGAATAGAAGATTCTTTAAGTAGCTCAAGATAATCAATTTTATTAACTCTGGTAATAATTTCAGGTGCACCTAAAGCATTTGCAACTAATGAACAAACAATATTTTTTGAATCGTCTTTACTTAGAGCAACGAGTGCAGAATTTTTATCCACACCAATACTTTGCAAGTTTGATGGGTCTTTTGGGTCGTTATGTACTACAATTACATGCGAATTGTTTTCAGCAATTCTATTACAATCTTTTTCATCGTCATCAATAACAACTACTTCATAATTTTTATAAAGCCTATCAGCCAACAATTCTGAAGATCTTGATGCGCCAACAATGATTACTTTTTTTATCTCATCTTTTTTGTCGATGCCAATTAAGGATGTAGCTGTTTGTATATCCCCACTTTTTACAATAACTTTAATATGGTCTTCAGCTTTAAGCTCTGTATCTCCATTTGCAATATAAGAAGTTCCATCACGCATAAATCCAGTCACAAGCCAATTATCTTTGCCTCCAAATTCATGAATATTAGAAAGTTTGTTGCCAAGAAGGGGAGAACTTTCAGTTACAACACCCCCTACGGACAGAAGCTTTCCATTGTTAAATTCATGAATGTCATAAATGCCAGCTCTTGATAAAAGTTTTTCAATTTCATCACAAGCACTTTCTGATGGATCAATAATTTTATCTATGTTTAAGTCATCAATTTCATTTTTCAATGAACTATCTTGAACTCTTGCAAAAGATTTTTTTGTTCCCATATTCTTAGCCAAATAGCATGACAACATGTTTACATTTTCATCATCTGTTACAGCTATAATTAAATCAGCTTCTTCGGACCCTGCTTGAAATAATGAAGAAGGACTGCCACCATTGCCTTTAATCACAAGAGCATCAAGTGTAGAATTTAGCTCCTCAACTCTTGTTGGGTTTTGCTCTACAACTGTAACATCATGTTGTTCACTTGATAATTTACTTGCTAGGAAGTTTCCTACTTCACCAGCTCCGATGATGATAATTTTTTTCAAAATGTCCTCACTTTAAGAATAGTGGGTTTTGGAATACATGGTAATATATTTATAAGTGACACAACTTTTTACTTTATCTGAAGAACAAAATTTTTTAATCGATTCTATTGTTGATTTGCTATTAACTCAAAAATTAACAAATTTAAAAGTACTACAACTTCAATCTGATCATTTTCATGACAAGGTAATTATATGTTCGTCAAATTCTGTAACTCAAATGAATGCAGTAATTAAAAAAATAAAAAAAGATTTAAAAATAAATGAGTTTATTTATGAAGGGGAAAATTCAAATTGGCTTTTGATTAGTTTAAAAGGCATATTAATTCAAATATTTACTGAAGAATCTAGAGAGTATTACAATATTGATGATATATATTTTGATAGTGAAACCCTTTATCATTACGGATAAAAAAAATTTAGGGGCTGTAGCTCAGCTGGCAGAGCACCTGCATGGCATGCAGGGGGTCAGGGGTTCAAATCCCCTCAGCTCCACTTAATTAGATGAATTTTAAGTATTTAAAAACTTTACTCTTTGAAATAAAAGAACTGGCTTCTTCTCAACTACTAATTGTTGTTATTCTTTTTGTTCAGGTTGGTATTGTTACTAGAGGTTTGGGCACTACAAGTTATGGTCAAGCAGTATTAGTTTTAGCACTAATCGCAATTATTTTTAGGACACTTCATGCAAGAAACAGTGATGTGACTTTATTGATGTTAAAAAAATACGGAGAAAGTATGTTTACGCTCTCTCTAATATATGACTTACTAATTGGTACAGTATGCTATTTAATTTGTTTGGTATTATTTCAATCTGAACTTAATTCACTATTTGGAAACTACAGTATGAGTTTTGCACTCAATATATTATTAATTTCTAGAATATTTCAGACACTTTCGGAGAGCTCAAAAGCAGTACTAACCTTTAACGGTCAGTTCAAAAAATTTGCTTTGGTAGATACAGTTTCTAGTTTGTTGAGATTTTTTACAATTGCTATTTTGTTTAGTGTAAATCCAAGTATTGATAATTATTTTATTGGACAAGCAGTATTCTCAATTGCTTACGGTTTTTTTGGTTGTTTCATATGTAGAAATTATTTAAGAATTTCAGAAGTATCTATTAAAAATCTGACAGATTACTTTATAAAATTTAAATCAGATTTTCTCAAACAAAGACTAGATCAACTTGTAGGCATAGTCCCACAGCATTTAGATATAGTAATTCTGGGTTACTTTACAGATCTATCAACTGTTGGTATTTTTAGAATTGCAAAACGCCTTGTAGAACCAATAACATATATTATTTCGGTTTTAACACCGTTGGTTCAAAACCAGCTTTCGAAAGAAAGTTTAAGGGTAAACTTTTCTTACCTTGTTAAAAATTTCTTGTTACCACTTTCAACAATCATTATTATTCCGTACGTATATTTTGGTGAAAACATGATAAACCTTATTTCGGGTAGTTCTTTTCTTGATGCCTATGAACCAATGCTTATTCTTGTCATAGGATATATAATTTATCTAAATACATTTTGGATACGACAACTACTTTTATTTTCAAATTTGATTCAATACCACGCTGTTAGTAGGCTAATTTCACTATTTGTATTTGTCCTAGCTTCATTTTTATTTGTAACTCAATTTGGTGCAGTTGGTATAGCAATTGCATTATCTTTGAGTATGATTGTGCAAAAATTTTATGAATTTTATGCATTTAATAAGTACTCAGACCAAAATTAAATTTTTCACATTTTTCCGAGCAGCTTAGTTATCATTTAATATGAATGACAAAAATAAATAATTTAAAATTAAATGGAATAATTTTTTCATTATTTTTGATTTCCTTGGATGCTTATTCATTTGGAAATATACCAATTCAATGTATGGGTTTATCTGTTCTTTTATTTCTCTTATTATTCTTTTTTGTAATCCCAGTAGAAGAATTCAACGCATTCACAGGCTTAATTTTTGGTCACGGGTTTAAAATGTTAAATATGGGGGTAGTAGTTGACAAAAGTATTTAATTTCTCTCCCGGTCCATCAAAATTGCCACAAGTTGTTATTAGCAAAGTTGAAAAAGCTGTAAAGGAATATAAAAAAACTGGAAAATCTGTTTTAGAAATTTCTCACAGGAGCTCAGAATTTGATGAATTACTAAATGAGATAAATCTTAATTTTGAAAAGTTATTTCACCTTCCAAAAGACTTTAACGTATTGCTTTTACAAGGGGGAGCTACTTATCAAAATACTTTTGTACCAATGAATATTCCAAAAAATCGTAATTTAGGTTGCTTAGTAACAGGTACATGGGGAAAAAAAACTGCAGAAGATTATTCAAAAGTATTTAATAATTTCGATGTGTTTGAAGCTAAAGATAGAGAATTAGAAACTTACTTAGATAAAGAATTCGCTGGTTTTCAAGATATAGATTTTCTACATTTAACTTCCAATGAGACAATTGAAGGTTTACAAATTCAAAATTTCAACACTATTAATCATAAAAACTTAATAATTGATATGTCCTCAGACTTAGGTTCATACAATTTTAATTTCAATAATTTAAGTTATGCATACGCTGGTGCTCAAAAAAATATGGGAATACCTGGAGTTACAATTTGTCTAGTTAAGGAAGAATTTTTAACTGATTCAGATAATCCTAAATATTTAAATCTTAAACTTCTAGCAAAATCAAATTCGATTTTAAACACTCCTCCAACTATGTCTATATTTGTACTTAATCTTGTAACAAACTGGATGCTCGAAATGGGCGGTATT
>Ga0222716_10003111_pt1 | contig 13302 bp, 28 predicted proteins | sample C33_13DmetaG_FD_165044 | JGI IMG/M metagenome (GOLD analysis project Ga0222716, IMG submission 165044) | Estuarine water microbial communities from San Francisco Bay, California, United States - C33_13D | ecosystem: Environmental > Aquatic > Marine > Unclassified | place: USA: California... | reverse complement strand
AGATTGTCTTGGAATGAGTATACTTATAAAGATGTAGAAAAGACTGCTACACGATCTGTAGACAAATATGATTATTATCCTTCAAATGATAACACAAAAGCAGAGATAAAGGCTTATATGGACGATTGTGACGTAGATTATTCTTCAAGCGATACCAAAGCAGAGCTACTTGAAAAGCTCATGTTAGAGCCTCATTCTGTGCCTAAAAAAGATGAAGAGTACACATACACAGAGCAAGAAGTAGATAAAACCACATTGCAAAACCCAAGTTGGCAACAGTGTGCGTTTAAACAAGGCAAACTTGGAGCCCCAAGATGGAATAAAGATAATACAAAAGTATTAGTAAAGTATGAATTAGCAATAGCTGATGGTACATTGGATCAAGTTGCATCAGTTAGTGGCATTACTGCTTTATCACATACTGAATGTTTAGCTGAAATGAAAAAGGATGAATGGTCTGGTGAGTGACGATTTAAAAGATTACATAACTATAATAGCATTTTTAGTAATAGTGCTTGGCGGGTTAGTTTTACTTGGAAGTTGTGATGGAGGATGGTCAGTGGCTGGTTATGAGGTATGAGCCAAATGCCTTTTCATTGTATGATATGTGATAAAAAGTGTTTAAAACCATTTAATGGTTTATGTGAAAAATGTCAAAAAGAGGAAATAACAGGATATGAAAGTGAGGAAGAATGACTGAATTAGCGGATCTTTATTTGCAATTAGGCAGTGCGGGGTTTATTGCGTTACTCTTTGGATTTATGATATTTAATCTTATCTCATCCCAAAAAGAACAAAGTGCAGATTTAGAAGAGATTAAACAAAGCATAAGAAAAATGGAAAATGTTTTAGATCAAAGTATGGGTATTAACGTGAAATTAATTGACAGATTTAATGTTTCAGATAAAGACAGAGAAATATTTTGGAGAGAATTAAGTGATGATTTAGCCTTTATAAAAGGCCGTATTAATGGGAATAGCAAATGATGGATAGTTTAAGAACAAGCAGTTTCAGCGTAGCTCATGGAATGCTGTACTGGTTAGATATAATACCAGCAATATTAATGTGCATTATGCTATGTTTTAATATTTACTACTTATACACAAAAACAAAGAAAATAAAGGAGTCGTAATTATGGATTGGATGAACTGGTCTAATTTCGCATACTTAATGATTATAATACTTGGAGCGATGGGAACAATGGTCGCAACAAAGTACCGTATTATCATTAAAGAAATAAAAGAGGTCGCTCAAAAGTACCATGAAGCAAACAAAGATGGTAAAGTGACAAAAGAAGAACAACAAGCAATTGCTAAAGAATGTATGGATGTTCTTATGGCAACTGTAAAACTTGTCTGGAGATTCTAATGGCTGAACAATACGATAATAGCGGAGCATTATTTATTAATGACCGTAAAGAAAAAGATAATCAACCAGATTATACAGGGAATGTTGTTATTAACGGTGAAAAGAAAAGACTTGCTGGATGGAAAAAAACGCAGAAGTCAGATCCTTCTAAAACTTTTTTAAGTTTAGCTATATCTGATTATCAAGAGCAATCTGATCAAAACCCAAGTGGGGTACAGCCTACGCCAAATCCAATGGATGATAACTTGCCGTTTTAATGAAGTTTGATGACATCATTGATGAGGTTATAAAATCAGAAGGGGGATCCAGAATTACTATGGATCCCCTGGATGCTGGTGGTACTACTAAATATGGTATATCCCAACGAGCTTATCCAGACCTGGACATAAAACAATTAACAGAACAAGAAGCAAAAAATATATACCACTTAGATTACTGGATCCCAGCAAAAACCGATAAGGTACCCGCACAGATTCGTGAGATCTATTTTGATATGGTTGTAAACTTTGGGCAAAGATCTGCTGTAAAAGTATTGCAACAGGCTTGTAATGGTAAGAATACCTATGATATAAAAGTAGATGGTTTAATTGGTAATGCTACTATTGGAGCTTGTAAAAATGTGGAACCAGATAGATTAAGAGCTTATAGAGTATTAAAGTTTGCACGAATTGTGATCAAGAAACCAAGCCAGGAACGCTTTTGGTTTGGCTGGTACCGCAGAGCATTACGTATCTAATGTCACATTAATTATGTGACACTCCCCTGTAAGTTAAACAATATATATAAGGTTTTATGGCTACGGACTGGAAGGTTGGGGGTTCGAGTCCTCCCAGGCGTACTGAGGAGAAACCCGCTATTTATAGTGGGTTTTTCTATTTTTATAAGTGCTTAAATAACGACTATTGACAGAGATAGAGGTATATAGAATGTGACAATAATGTGACAATTATAGTTGATTTATAATTGGAGCTAACTTATCATAATTAACATGGACATATTGAGCGGTCACACTGTTAGCTTTATGTCCAAGTAAACATTCAGTCTCCCACCTGGTGGCTCCAAGATCTTCAATATGAGTAGCAAAGCTATGTCTAATTGTATGTAGATCTCCATGTCCTATAATTTTTTTTAATCTTTCCCTGGAGTTACCAATACTATTAGGATTCATAATATTAAATATATCCATTGTTTGTAAATCTTTATGTAATGGAACCACCACAACTCGATCTTCGTTGTATGTTTCTGTTTTATTTTGCCCAACCTCTAAAAACTTTCCATTTAAATTATCAACAGTTAAGGTGCAACCATCTACAGCACGTAACCCTGTTTTATATAACACAGACCATAATCTTTTATCGTGATCTAACCAGGCTTCTTTAATTGCGTGTGTGATCTCTTCCCTGGTGTAAGCGGTACGTGGCCTAACTTTAAATAACTTTGGTCTTATAAGCCCTTTTTCGGGGTTTTTAAGTAGGTATCCCATTACAATCATCCATTCACACCAATTATTAATTGCTTTATGATCTTCAATAATTGTTTTTGGAGATTTTCCCATTACTTTACGTTTTGCATAATATTCTTGAAGTAAAAAAGAAGTAAGCTGTTTATTTGTAATATTAGGATTGCTTTCCATAAACATATTTAAAGCAGATTTTAAAGTTTTATATGTGGAAGTCTTTTTATTTTGTTCTAAGATTTTTAAGTAATTAAGAAAGGGTTCTTTTAGATCTACTGTAGCAATAGAAATTCCCGCATTACGTAATGCTAATTCTTCATCCCATTTAGATTTAATTGCTTGAGCTACTCTCTTATCTTTTGTGCCAGTTGATTTTTGTTTCCTATGTGGTGGCGTACCAGAGGTAAACCACCAATAAGGACTTCCAGATCTTTTATAGATACGGCTCAATAGCTACTCATCAAGAAGAAACTGTATTTTTGATTCAACTATTTTGTTTTTCCAATCTACTTTATTATACGATATTGAATGTATTTGTGATTTGTCTTTACATATATACGTAATTGGTTGCGGAATGTAATGACTACCCATCATATCTTTTAGTGCTTCAAAAATATTTGGAAGAGATAATATTTGCTTGTCTATTTCTTTTTTAGTTTCTTTAGAAATAATAGCATCAACAGGGTGAGCTTTAAAATTTGTATATAACACACCTATATCCCAAAAGTCATCAATTTCTTGAATTGAATATCCTAATACCTCAGATATTCGTTCTTTATTACCCACTTCTAAAATAGTCCTACCCATTTTAAAGTTTTTAAATGTAATAGATAGCTTTACACTATAGTCAAATTCAAGGCTATCCCATACAGTTGATTGTATTGGGGTTTCTTTATGTTTTAATATCCTTTCTTCCAATCTGTTAATTTTCTCTTTTTGCAAACTAATTGTTTCTTTTTGTGCTTCTATTATGTAATCCATTTCCTCGTTATTTCCTTTACTCTTTTGTTTGCCACTACCCTTTAGATGCCCTTCAAATTTTGTACGATCTATATTAAATAAATCACAATACCATTTTATATATTTTATTGGAAGTATACCTCTTGTCTTTGCAGATGCGAGACTTCTGCGATCTATACCAATAAGATCTGCTACTTCACTATCAAACTTTAAACCCTTGTCTGATTTTACCTTGTATAAGAAATCTTCAAATATGCCCATAGTGTAAAAATATCATTTTTTTTGTTTGTATGTCATTAAAATATCATATATACTTCATTATTACATTTTAAGTAAATAAATCATATAAGTAATATTAAGATAATAAAGATAATTAAAAATGACAAGATATTTAAAACATACAGAAGTAGCGGAAAGATTGGGAGTCACAAAAAAGGATGTGATCCTCAAGATAAAGTCTGGTGAATTACCAGCAGTAAGATTTTCCAGGAAGATATTTTTAATCGAGACAAACAATCTGGAGAATTTTATTAATAACAAAAGTGTGCAAGTACGCACAATATAATAAAACAAGAAAGAAGGAAGAGAATGAATACAGTAATTACAAAAATCACTAATGAAGCCTATAAATTGTTCCTCTATTTACCCGAAATAGATAGGCCATCTAAACATACTCTTAAATATCACACTGAAGCTGTTTTACAGTCCGAGCTATATGATAAGGGCACTCAGTTTGAAGAAAGGTATATACCCTGGTTAGCTGGTAATGTTTATGATCTATATGTTGAGGGGGTGTAGGATGTCATATCCATTAGTTATAAATAAAACATATAGAGTTACTGATATTGATGGTAATAAGAAAAAACTTACTTACAGTGGAGAAGATAGTTTGCCAGGTATGAAAGGAAATGTTCATGTGTTTGCTGATTTTAATTCTCTTTACATCTATTCTATTAAAACTATAAAAAAGGTTGAATCTTTTGATGAAATATCTGTGCAATCACAAGCAAAATCTATCTCTGAAGAAGTTTTACAAGACTATCTTAAATATGGTTATGCTGTAGTAAACGGCAAAAAACTTAGAAAAAAGTTTATTTATAAACCTCTATGTAAAGGGGGTAATTAATATGCCTTATCCATTAGGACACCCAAAAAGATTTGTCTCAACCCGCTCAAACGCATCTGTCTTACCTTCTTGTGCAGATGCCAGGATTTCGCTATCTGTTGAGCGGGAAGCATTAGAGTGTCAACATAACGACACAGAATATCAGCCCTACGAACCAGAAGTAAACGCATCGGAATCCCTTTCATGTGTGGACTGTGGGGCTGAATTAACCTTAGAAGGAGAGTGTATATAATGAAGAGGAAGTTCGATGAAGGATTTGATAGGTTGGGTGAACTGTGTGAGGTCTATCTTATTTCATTAGTTGTTATTACAATAATTGTAAACGTATGGAGAGCAATATGAGAGAGCCAATATCACAAAAGGAATTAGATCTAAAGCTACGCCAAACCTACTTAGGTACCAGTGAGTGGGCTGTTGTTAGCAAACTATATAATAACTACAAAACACCTTTAGATGTGTTTGATGAAAAGATTTTTGGTTATGAGAATATAGACAATCTTAGAATGAGATTAGGTCGTGACATTGAGCCTATGATTGCTAAGTGGGTAGAGGAAGAAGAAGATTGTATTGTCAGCTTAGATGAGTATGTACGATTTGATAAAGAGCATGATTTTTTAGCAACAAACTTAGATGGTGTTATTCATTTTAAAGATGGTAGGCCAGATGCTGTATTGGAGATTAAAACAGCTTCCCAGGTAGCCAAAGAGTCCTGGGGTGGTAATATACCTATTCAATACTATACACAGATCCAGGGGCAAATGCACATCACTGGAAGAAAAAAAGCCTATGTAGCTGTACTTACGTTTGGTTATGCGGGTGTAGATAGTTTCGATATCTATGAGTATGAATACAAGCCAGAGTTTATTGAAGTGGTTATAGGTAACCTGGTCAATTTCTGGAATGATCATATTATAACAAAAATACCACCTAAAGCGATGACGGATAGCGATGTAAGGCGTACATACCCAGAAGCAAATGGTGAATCAATAGAAGCAAGTATTGATCTAATCAATCAGTTCGAGACATTACATCAGATGAAAGAAACGAAGCGAGAGATTGATATGAGTATCAAAGATATTGAAATAGAAATTAAAAAGTCTATTGGTCATTATGAATCGGTACGTGATGGAGAACGAACACTGGCAACGTATTCTAATAGTAAGCCCAGAGTGACCTTTGACCGTAAAACATTTCAAATAGAAAACCCGAAGCTGTATGATAAGTATCTACGTGAAGGCAGTAGTTATCGCACACTTCGTATAAAAAAGGAGAGTAAATAATGGGAAAACCTATTAACCTAAAAGGAAATCTGTATAGCAAAGTAGTTGATCGTATGAGACTATTTAGAAATGATTTTCCAGCAGAAAAGGGTTGGGCTGTATTAACAGAGCCAATCAACTTATCAAATGAGGCTGTTGTATTTGAGGTCAAAATCAATAATCCAGAAGGTGTTACGGTTGCTACAGGATTTAGTAACAACATACTTGGAAGAGATAAGGCATTAGAGAAAGCTGAAACAGTAGCAATTGGTAGAGCAATAGCCAATTTTAATCCAAAGTATGGTGGTGATGCACATGAGTTTGCATCTCAAGAAGAGATGGATAAGTTCCAGGAAAACCAAGTCATTGTAAAAGATGATGGTGATTTGTTTCCACAAGAACAAGCAGTAAAACCTTCTAATGGTGATGGTGCTGTATTATGGCCATTTAACGGTAAGTACAAAGGTCAGCCTATTACAGCGTTAGATCAGAGTTATTGTACTTGGGCATTAAGTACGCATGAACAATTAAAAGAGCATAGATATGCTCCTTTACGTTCTGCTGTAGAATCTCATTTGCAGTCATTTTCATAGGTAGATGAATACATGGCGGGATCTTATAAAGGCATACTCATTAGCTCAACTGGATTATCCAGAGGGGTTAGGGTTGCACAGAACATTAAAAGTAAAGGTTCGACTAATGGATTGGCGTTCGTTAAACAAGATCCCGCTAACAGAATTACAACATTTAATCAAGATACTAAGAGAAGAATATGTCAAACTCAAAAATAGAGAAGATTCTGGAGAATCAATCAGACCAGACACCGATCCGCATCAACGAGATGCTAATAAAAAAGATCCAAGACAGATTGGAGCTTGGGGCAAAAAAATACGGTGATACACTTAGTTTAAATGATGAAAGAAACTTTTTAAAAGAAGCAATAGAAGAAGCGTTAGATATGAACGTATACCTATCAGCTTTTTTAATTCAAATAGAATCAGCGTTAAAAAATAGACCATCAAACGAAATCAATACAGATGAACTTATATTGATAATGGATGGCCTGGGTAAGCTAATTATGGCAGAAAAAGAAAACCATGATAAGACCAGGGTGCAAAAGGCACAACAGTTAATGGATCGTTTAGCCGACTATGCGGATAGTCATTTTAAAAGCAGAAACAATCTATAGTATGATTTTTAAATCCACATACCAAAGGAACCCAAACAATGGAACTCATTATTTCTGGCAAACCTATTGCTTTAAAAAGGCATAAGCATACCACTCGCAATAATCGGATCTTTGTATATGATCCATCAAAGGCCGATAAAGCTAATTTTTTAAAGAAAGTCCAAATATTGGCTCCAGAGGATCCTCTATATGGAGCGGTTTCGGTATCAGTTGAGGTTTACCTTGTTAGACCTAAAGCCCATTTTGGAACTGGTCGCAATAGTAAAATACTAAAAGATAACGCTCCAAAATACCCCATAATAACGAGTAAAGAAAATGCAGACATTGATAACTATATCAAGTTTGTATTTGATGCATTTAATGGCGTGTTTTATAAAGATGATGGTCAAATAGTACATCTTGAAAGCGTAAAAGAGTACGCACCAGAACCAAAAACAATAGTAAGGATATATCCTTATGAATACTAATCTACAAATGTTTATTGATCAGTATGGTGAATGGGGTGAGACAATGAAGGCAGATGGTTTTGATGAGGCTATAATTGGAATAGATGGTAACCAAAGGCTTGTGTACGACATACACATAATAATTAAAATATTAACAGATGAAGGTATGACTACAGAAGAAGCATTAGAGCATTTTTATTATAATATTACTGGTGCTTACGTTGGAGATCATACACCAATATTTATTTTCACATACCAGGAGTTTAAAAATGAATTTTCCATTAATTAGTAGAAAAAAATACGAACAAGAAATAAGTGAGCTTAAAAGAAAAAATGATGAGCTATTAGAAGCAAATGCAATCTTTGCGGTCAAATTACGCAGAATAATGAACTTAATTGGAAAGCTGAAGGCAACCCCGCCTATGAGTAATGTTCGCTTTATACAAAATGTTAAGGATGTATTTGAAAAATGAAAAAAGCATTAGCTCTTAAACTCAAAGAAAAAGCAGAACAGATCGCTTACAATTTTAGTAGGCCAGACAGAGAAAAGAATACATTTAAAGAGGTGTTTGAAGTAAAGAAGATACACCCATTAAGTGAGTCTACGGCCATAATTGAGTTCCAAAAAAATACAGGCAAGGTTGGTATCGCTTTTTGTTATTGGATCAATATGAAGGGGGGTATGTGGCAGTATTTCTTCCCTACATATGATCACTGCGTAGGTGCAGAGAAGATTAGAGACATATTGCACGGTGTTGAAATAGACAACTTTGATAAGAATTTCCAGGATGTCTAAAAAAATAAACTCTACACATATTGGCTATTGCGGTGAGCTGTTTGTAAAGCATCATATTTTACAAAACTATCCAGACTATAATGTATATGAACCAATGATTGATGATGGTGTAGATCTCATTATTGAAAGAAGAAAAAAAGAATTTATAAGAGTACAAATCAAAACCATTACAGATATGAAAACAGATACAGCAGTAGAAGTCAGACTACATAAGTATGTCAAAAAAGATCTTATTGATGTTGTTGCTGTTTACTATGTAAAAAAAGGTTGGATCTGTTTTGTACCGTACAACAATGAATCAAGCATTAATCTGGCGTTGAAGCCCAGTAAAAATAACCAAAAAAAGAACAGAAGATTCTTTTATCAATACATGGAGTTCCCCTATGAATAAAGATAAACGTGGCTGGATAAGGCTACACCGAAAGCTGAGAGATCACTGGCTTTGGGATAACAAAGAAGTTAAATCAAAGTTTGAAGCATGGATGGATCTAATAATGATGGCATCACATGAAGATCGTTCAGTTTACATGAAAGAGCAGTTAGTTGTAATCAAACGTGGTGAAGTATGCTGTAGTTTGAACACATTTGCCAAGCGTTGGAAGTGGTCAACTGGCAAGGTTAGGCGTTTCATATCTGTACTCAAAACCGACACGATGGTGGTACAGCAAACGACACGAGTTGCGACACACCTAAGTATCTGTAACTACGACACTTACCAGGGTGAGCGACACGCAGACGGTACCCCAGACGGTATGTCAAACGAAACGCAAACGAAACGAGAACGGTACACAGAGAATACATTAGAACCATTAAAAGAATTACAAAAGAAAGAAAAGAAAGAAAACTCTTCTTCTGTTTATTTTGATATTTGGAAACGTACCCATAATCGTTTTGGATTAAGCGAAATGAGTTACTCTGGATATCGGCATCACATTGATTTAGCTTGTAAGCGTATAGGCGTTGATAAAGTGCTTCTTTGTGTAGATCGTTTTTTAAAAGACAAGACCAGCGAAATAAAACAAATGCGGTATTTCTTTGAGAATGGCATTGATCAATACCTGGTTGTGCAGAGTACGATTGAAAAAATAAAAGAACAGAAAGAGAAAGTTTATTACTGTTATGAATGCGGATTCAAAAAGGTTAGTAAAGAAGAAAAACTACCTCAAGATCAGCTATTTCATAACTGCGACATGGAAGGTGAGTTTGTACCAGCTTGGGAATATAAAGCAAAGATAGCAAAGCAAAACCCACAGCCCAAAGCTCCTTCAGAATCAGACAACATAAACAAAGTAATGCAAGACATAGGATGGCCAAATGGGTAGTGTATTTGAAGATTTTATAAACAGTAAGCTAACAGAGTATAACGCATCACAATTAAAAACCAGGAAAGGCGAAAGAGCCTGGGTAAATAAAACATCAAAGTTTAGAGCAGATGTTTCTATAAAATTATGTACTAAGTGCAATCGCACCTGGGAAAGAGAGATTACAAAAAATAATATAATACGGCATCCCAAAGGTATGATACCTACCTACGGTAAAAAAAGACAGGATTGCGGTACTTGTTAGATAAATTACATTTTTATTACAAAAAGATGATATCCACTATTTACCATTAGTTAGTTTTGTGCCATATTCTACCCAAATATGGATCTAACAACTTTTATTTTACAGAGCTTTATCACTCTCGTTGCCTTCATCATGGGGGCTTTTGTGTACCATAAGGGAACTATGGTCAAGCCCCCTCTCTCCCTGGATTTTAATAAACCAGAAATAGAACAACAACCCGAATGGGATCAAGTATAATCATTGAATTTCCGTATAGAATATCAGATTTTGACAACAAAGAAGAACTGTGGTCTTATATGGCAATAAGTGCATTAATGGCTGGTGTAGATGTTGAGGATATTATTGTAGCCTATGCGTAGCAAATCCAACTTAAGTGATAAGCAAAAAATGTTCTGTAAAGAATACATCATTGATTTGAATGCTACACAGGCTTGTATCCGTGCTGGGTACAGCGAAAAAACAGCAAAACAAATAGGTTCTGAGAACTTGTCTAAACCTTATCTACAGGATGAGATAGCAAGATTAATGAAAAACCGTAACGAAAGAGTAAAACTAACAGCGGATAAAGTATTAGGAGATATTGAAAGAGTTCGAGGATTAGCAGAAGGATCTGAGCAGTACAGCATTAGTTTAAAAGCCAGTGAACTCCAGGGAAAGCATCTGGCCATGTTTACAGAAAAACAGCAAATTGACACTGAAATTAAAATGCCAGTAATACAATTCAATTTAGGCGATGACTAAGTTTAATTTTAACGAAAATCAAAAGCTATTTTTAAAATGTGATGAACAAGTAATTGCATTTTTTGGTGGTATTGGTAATGGTAAGACATTTGCGGGTATTGCCAAAGCTCTTATGCGGGTAATAAACCCAGATAACCCGCCACAACTTGGTATGATAGCCAGGCAGACCTATCCAGAGCTTAGAGATAGTACCCAGAGAACATTCTTTGAATTATGTCATTTAATGGGGCTATTGCCAGAAGTTCATTATGAATACAGAAAGCAAGAGAATAGAGTAAAATTTTTAAATGGCCATGAGATCATATTTAGATCGTTAGATGATCCAGCTAAACTATTATCAATTAACTTAGGCTGGTTTTATATCGACCAGGCTGAAGAAGTATCCGAAGAAGTATTTCTTACGCTTTTAGGGCGTTTAAGAGCGGTAGAAAAGCCACAATGTTGGATCACTGGTAACCCACTTGGGCACAATTGGATCTGGCATCGTTTTATCCATGATCCAGTACCTGGGAATATCATCTTTAATGCAAAGACCGAAGAAAATATAGACAACCTTCCAAAGGGTTATATTGATAGTTTGATGAAGAACTACAATGAAATATGGGTTAATAGGTATTTGTATGGCTCTTGGGATGCGTTTGAAGGACAGATCTATCCAGACTATGAGCCAAGCATTCATGTAAAACATCATTTTAACGTAGCTCCAGAGTGGAGAAGGTTTATTGCAATTGATCATGGAAGAACAAACCCAACAGCAATATTATGGGGAGCTGTAGACCAGGATGATACTATCTGGGTGTACCGTGAGCATTACGAAGCTGGGCAAGATGTAGAGTATCATGCCAGGGCAATCCAGGCATACTTGAATGAAGGTAGATATGAAACCTACGTTATTGATCCGTCTACTGGTGCGGGTAAGAAGGATGATCCAGAAACAATTGGTAACCGTTACAGACAGCTAAAGATTCCTGTGGTAAACGCATTTAACGATGTGCAAGGTGGTATTGATAAGGTTACGCAGTATTTTAAGAATAATAAGATTTATATACACAAGTCCTGTGAGAATCTATCCAGGGAACTTGTTAATTATCAGTGGGAACAACCTTCTGCTTCACGTATGGAGTTAAACCAACCAGAGAAACCATTGAAAAAAGATGATCACGCTGTTGATAGTTTGCGTTATCTGGTTAATGAGGTAGTTGCCAGTCAAAGTAAGAAGGACACCAGAACAGATACTCAGCAGTTTATTGATAAGATTGTTGTTGATGTAGATCATGCTCAACCGCAGTGGGATAATTTATAATGGCTAATAATAATTGGGAAAATATTGCACGAACAGATCCTCAAATTAAATCTTGGTATAATGACCTTAGAAAAAGTTATCCAAATGAGCCAGAGGATGTTATTGTGCATATGAAGAAAAGTATTAAATCATTTGATGGCGGTAAAGGTCGTGGATATGATTATAAAACAGCAATTGAATCTGGTCAAAGACCTTCTTTTGTTAAAAAAACAAATAATTATCGGTGGATGAGTGATACAAAAGATGGTGTATGGTTAAAAGGCGAAGGACATCCAACCAGGCACATGAAGTCAAAAAGAAAAATTATAAGGATTAATTAATATGGCTGGAATGGACTATTATGCATCAGCAGATCAACCAAACGCATTAGATGAGGTTGCAGATGTAGCTGAACGTATACCACAGATACGTAAATGGCTTGATCGCAGTAAGAAAGCCAGAGATAACCAAGCGGATAGATGGCGTAAGAATGAGCGTTTGTATTACGGTAGACATTGGGCAACACCAACCAAAGGTACAGAGAGTCAATCCAGAATGGTATTTAACTTCCCATTAGCTGTGGTAGAGACTATTTTACCAATTATTAATGACTTTCAACCTACGGTAGATATACTGCCAAAAGAAAAGAATGATATATACTTCGCTGAAATGATGCAAAAGAGATTCCAGCAGATTGTAGAAGAGTCTGATCTGTACGGTAAGATTTTACAAGCAGTTAAAGACAGCTTGATTTATAGTAATGGTTTTATTCAAATACTGCCAGAAGTGAGTGAGACTGGAGCGTTTAAAGGTTTTGATATCCAGGTCATTGATCCCTTTTCTGTGATACCCCATCCATATGCTAATGACCTGGATCTTCAAGCGGGTGAATACTTTTTATTTACTGTGCCAATGGAAATATCCAAGATACATAGAGAATACGGTATTAAAGCAAGTGCAGATGGCAAGTTAGATGATTACAAAGCGTTTCAAAAGACAGATGACAGCGGACTACAAAGTGATAACCCGACAACCAGTGACAGTGATGTAGCGTTAGTTATCGAGTGTTATAGCAATGAAGCAGATACCGAAAAGTATCCATATGGTAGACAT
>Ga0222716_10003102_pt1 | contig 13322 bp, 5 predicted proteins | sample C33_13DmetaG_FD_165044 | JGI IMG/M metagenome (GOLD analysis project Ga0222716, IMG submission 165044) | Estuarine water microbial communities from San Francisco Bay, California, United States - C33_13D | ecosystem: Environmental > Aquatic > Marine > Unclassified | place: USA: California... | reverse complement strand
AGAGCAAAAGGTCATCGCCGAGGAGCAGCTCGTCGAGGCCGTCGCTAGCATTCAGTCATTTGCGTCTGCCAGACAAGCACAACGCGAGGCTTCGTCTCGTTCAAGCGCCGGCGAACGCCGCGCGCTGTATGCGATGATGCGAAACGAAGCGATCAAACGGTCCGCAGACGCTATGGTTGAGTTCACTGCTGAGGTAGCCACTGCCGAGGCTCGATCATCCATTTTCTGGGAACAGAAGATCCGCGAAGTCGAAGCAGCCAAGGATGCACAGATTGATCGATTGAAGCAAGAGTATCAAGGCAAAATTGATGCGCTTCAATCTTCGACTGCGTGGGTGGCGAGTGACGACGACGAGATGAAGAAAATTAAAGCACAGCTTGCAGCATCTAAGTCTAGCGAAAGTGAACTTAGAAAACGAGTCGAATCGACGAAAAAGGATCTCGAAGACCTCAAGCAAAAAAGTAAGCGTGGCGTCGAGTACACGCTGCCTCAAACAGTGACATATAAGTTCACTGGTAACAAGGCAGATGCATCGCTAGAGAAGGAGCGCGACGCGCTTCAAGCGCAAGTCACACGCCTCGAATCTCAACTTGACGAGATGGTAAAGTCCAAGCGGCTCTACGAGCAAAGTATTGCGAACATGAAATCGACGTCGAAAACGGACACAGAGACCGCTGCGATTGATGACCAAGTTGCAGCTCTGAAGAAGCAACTCGCCGATGCCAACGAAAGAGCCGAGCGAGAGCTTATCCAAGCCGTCGCTGAAATTCAGGCGTCAGCGGAGGCTGACCGAGTAGCGTTGGTTGCTTTGGTCAAGTCGGAAGCGGACGAGCGCGTATCACAGGCGTCAAAGCTTTTCCAAGAAGAAAAAGAGGCGCTGATCAAGGCTCAGACTCTCGAAATCGAGACCCTGCAAAACGCCATGAAAACGTCTCTCGCGAGCGATGAAACCACCAAGGTAAAGCAAGCTGAGGACTTGTGGAAAGCAAAACTTGAAGAAGTTGAGAGGTCTGCGAAGATGCAGGCTGATGAAATCGGCGCAGAGTACGAGGCGACAGTCAAGCGACTGGAACTTCAACTAGAAGAAGTTTCTGAAGGTTACGAATCGACGATAAAGAAGCTCAATAAGACTCTCAAGCGCACGGCGACGGAGACGGAAGCAGAGCTCAGGCTTGAAGTCACTGAGGCTCGCAAGGAGTTGGATGCGTTTAAACGCAAACAGCAGCAAAAGCGTGAGAAGAGTGAAGTCAAGTACACCCTTCCCCAATCCGTCACGTACAAGTTTGAGGGAAGCACTGGCGAAGTCAAGCGTCTCAAGAAGCAGCGCGACGCGCTTCAAGAAAAGCTTGAGCAACTTGAAGCTGAGTTCGCTAAGCAAGCTGCGAGGGGCAACCCGGACGTGGATAAGCGTATCTCGGACTTGGAAGCGCAAATCAAAGCTGTGCGCGCTGAGCGTGATCAAGACGTGCAATCGGTCACGACAAGACTACAGTCCGAGAAGATGGATTCCGAGCGACGACTAGAAAAGGAACTTGCAAAAGCTCGCAAGGGCATGCAAAAGGCTGAAGAGAAATACAAGGCTGTTTTGGACAAGGCGAAAGGCGATCGAGGTGGAATTTTCGCTAGCATGATCGGCGCTCCCCGGGGACAAGACGCGTCTCTTGATGCTGTGAATGATAAGATCAAAGATCAAACTGTGTTGTTATCGGCTGCAGAGACTGAAGCACGTGATGCGCGAGAGCGCGAAGGCAAGCTTCGTGAGGAAATATCGCGTTTGACGTCGGAGTTTGAACAAAAAAGTTCAGCTTCAGCGGATGAAATCGCGGTGCTCAAAGCCGAGTTGAAGGACGCCGTCAGTAAAGCGTCTTCTACCTTTGCCGCCGAGAGTGAAACCACTGTCAAAGAGTACAAGCAACGCATCACCGAGCTTGAGTCCAAGCTTAAAAGCGGCGATGATACGGTCGCAGCCATCGCTAAGCTCCAAGCCGATGCTCAAGAACAGCTCGCGGCAACCGTGGCGCGCATGAACGAAGAGCACGAACGTGCGATTGCCGATGCAGAGACAAAGTATGCGCTGGATTTGGCGCGTCTTACCGAAAACGCCTCGGCGTCGTTTGATGAAGATGACGAGATGACTGCTGCCGTCGCACAAATGCTTCGTAAAATGGCCAAGTTGGAGCAAGAACGTAATGTATGGCAAATCGACTCTGTTGCTTGGAAAGATCAAGCAAAGTCGTACGAAACGACCGTGCGCAGTCTTGAAGCCGAACGAGCAGATATTTTGGTCAAGTATCAAAACAGTCAGGCGATGTTGGGTTCTAGAATTTCTGAAATGAACGCGATGAAGGAAAAGCACAATGACGAGATCACTCGCGCTGTCTCTCAAACGATGGCGGATGCGACTTTAGAATTCAACCAAAAGCTTCAAGAAAGCGCGAAGCACACGCGAGAGGTTGAAGTTCTTCTCGCTGCGTTGCGCAAAGACTTCAAGGAACGCGTGCGAGACTCGGCACAGCTAATGAACAAGCAACTCAAGTCACGCGAACGTGAACTTGAGAAGCAAATCAGACGAGCGCACAGAGATTATGCGGAACAGGCGAAGAAGATGGAGAGTGTCCGATATCGACTTGCGAGTGTTCAAGCCGAGTTTGCCGAAGCGGAGGCGAAATGGTCACGTTCGATGCTTTTGATGAAGGAAGACTTCGAGCGGAGATTGAAATCCGAGCAAGTAACTCTCGCAGAGAAGATCGCCTTTTATGAGCAACGCGTTGGTGTACTCACTGAGGAACTCGACGTCGCAAAGAAGCAATCTTCGTCATCGAAGGTGAAATCGGAAACGTCCGTTCAGCGCCCTCTCTTTGAATTCAACAAAGGCAAGGTTGCATCTGAACGAGCGGCACGCGAAGACGCCGAGCGTAAGCTTCGTGCGGCGCAAAGTGAAATGGATACTTTGCGTGATCAATTGCTTGCGGCGGAGAAAGAAGCTACGAAAGCGAAGGAGGAAGCGGCGTTAGCGGCTGAAGAAGCGGCGAAGACTTCTTCCGCTCCTTCGCTCTTCGAACGTCTCTTCGGCGCGTCGAATCGCACGATAAAGGAAACGAACGCGCCTACGCCGACAGAGTCAGTCATGCAAAAGAGCGAACCTGCTGAGTCGCCTAGCAAGGTTGCGACGCTCGAGCGTGATCTTGAAGCCGCCGTGAAGAAACTGAGCGAATTTAAGACGGCACAAAAGGTTGAAATCGAGGCGGCAAAGAAAGCAGTGCGCATCGAATCCGAATCAAAGCTGAAGGCTTTGGAATCCAAAGTCTCTACACTCGAAAATCAGCTTGCAAACTCTGAGAAGATTGCGAACCAGAAGTTGGCGTCCGCGATGGAAGCCGCGAAGGCGGAGCGCGACCGTATGGAAAAGACTTTACGCACCGAAATCGCGGCGGCGAAGAAGCTCACCGAGGGTGCCAAGCTCGCGGCACAGCGTGAATACACCGCGGCTCTGAGAGAGGCGGAAGCCACAGCGAAGAAGGCGTTGCGCGATCAAGTGGCCATCGCTGCCGCTGAACGCGCCAAATCTGAAGCGGAGCTTCGTGCGACGGCGAAGAAGGCGAATGATAAACTCAAAGCCAAAATTGCCAACTTTGAAAACATGCTCAACGATCGCGATCTGGAAATTGAGGCAAAATTCAACGCGCAGTTTGATAAGCTCGTCGTAGACTTCCGTCGAGAAGTTGAAACGCTTCAACGGGCTGTGCGCGACGCGGAAAAGCGCGCCGGGCAAACAGGCGGACCGCCGCAAATAGTCGAGAAGGTTGTGGAGAAGATCGTCGAGGTTGAAAAGATTGTTGAGAAGGAAGTCGCGACCTCGACCGGCAAACGTGGCGACGCTGACGCTTACGCTAAAGAGATAGCCAAAACTCAAGCGAGTCTCAAGGAACTTCGCGAGCGAAGCGAGATCGATATCGCCAAGCTTCGGGAATCGTACGAGGCGCGACTGAGAGACACCATCGCGGCGAAGGACGCGGCGCTCAAAGCGAGTCGCGAAGAAGCACTCAAGATCGTCGCGGAAGAAAAATCGAAAGCCGAACAGAGTCTCAGGCTCAGCGTCTCCGATCGAGAAAAGCAGCTCGAGGCCGACAGACTTGCGCTCGAACGTTCGTTTGAGAAGACGGCCACAGAACGCGATGAGTACGCCATGGAGATCAAGCGCCTCCGTGTTTCCCTCGACGAGGCCAAAAAGCGCCTCCGCGACTTTGTGAACCTGAGCGATGAAGAACTCAAGGTTCTCGAAGAATCCAAAAAAGTTGCCGGCGAGCTCGACGAGCTCAAATCCAAATACGCCGAGTCCATGGGTATTTCGGTTCAAGACGTCGAAGCCGAAGACGTCGTCAAATCGATGACCATTTCATCCCTGCGCAGCATCATCACGCGCAAGACCGACACCAAGGAAACCAAGAAAACCGCAGCCAGCGCGGTAGATTATTTCAAGCAGCTCCTCGACATGTCGAACGAGGACAAGTAATCGCGAGCGCGTTCGCCAAGGCGACGGCTCTCCAGCGTGTAATAGCGTTCACTCATTCTTTCACTCTCCACACGACGTCGCGCGCCCCATCGCGCGCCGCGCGCGAGCGCCTTCACATGGACGTCGTCCGCGTCGACGTCGCGCGCATCGCGCGCTCGAGCGCCCAGCGCGCGCGATGTTCCCGCGACGTCGTCGACGCCCTGCGTCTACCGCTCGGCGCCCCCGTGCGCGTGCGCCTGCGCAGACGCCCTCGCGCGGGCGACGGCGCGGACGAGGAGTTCGTCTTCTTGTGCGCGCTCGAGCCGTGGGACGAAAAGCCCGGGATGTGCGCGGAAATCGACGCGAGCGTGCGCGAGGCAGATGCGGCGGCGAATGCGAACGCGAATGCGAAAGAATTCGACGAACGCGACGCGTACGAGGGCACGATCGAGCGCTTAGACGCGAAACCGATCGCGTGTGAGCGCGTGCGCGTGCGAGCGCCGGTGAGCGTGACGCCGGCGGCGCTCGAGCGAGGATTGCGAGAACGCGTCGTGCGCGTCGGCGCGTCGGCGTCGACGAGCGGCGTCGAACGCGAGCGCGTCGTCGTCGAACGCGTCGAGCCGAGCGTGCGAGGGAGCGAGGACGCGAGCGTGACGTGGCGCATCACGGCGTCGACGGTGATCGAACGCGTGGGGATGCTCGGGGCGGATGAAGAGACGGGACGCGCGACGAGCGGCGAAGCGGCGTCGGCTCGAGCGGAGACGCGCGTCGTCGCGTGCGATGAAGCGTTGAACGCGTTGCGCCAAGCCATCGTGTGGCCGATCCGGTACGCGAGCGAAGCGCGAAGGCTCGGCGTGCGGTTTCCTCGAGGCTTGCTTTTGCATGGACCGCCGGGTACGGGAAAGACGGAGGCGGTGCGCGCGGTGGCGGCTGAGGCGGGGGCGACGATTTTAGGGGTGAGTAGCGGTGACATCGTGGGCGCGTACGCGGGCGAGAGCGAAAAGCGCTTGCGTAAGATATTCGAACGCGCGCGGAAAGAGGTGAAGAAGGGCGCGCCGTGCGTGATCATGATTGATGAGCTCGACGTGTTGTGTCCGACGAGGCAAGAAACCAGCGCGCACGAGACGAGAATCGTGGCGCAGCTGTTGACGTTGATGGACGGCGCAGGAGAGTCTGATGAGGTCGTCGTTCCCGTCGTCGCCACGACGAGTCGGCCGAACGCCATCGATCCTGCGCTCCGTCGACCGGGGAGATTCGATCGCGAGGTTGAGTTGTCGCTACCGAACGCGATCGAGCGCGCGGAAATTCTCAAACTTCACGCGAAATCGATTCCGCTCGCCGACGATGTCGCGTTGGACGCCGTCGCGTTCGATAGTAAAGGATACAGCGGCGCAGACATTGCGGCGCTTTGCCGCGAAGCCGCAATGCGTGCGATTCAAAGTCGACGTGAGGATGGCGACGGCGAGATGACGGTGTCGATGGCTGATTTTCAAGCGTCTCGCTCGCGCGTGCGCGCGTCCGTCGTGCGTGGCGTCGCGATCGATTTACCACCGATCACGTGGGATGACATCGGCGGTTTAGATGACGTCAAGAAGCGGCTTAGACAAGCGGTAGAGTGGCCGTTGCACCACGCAGACGCGTTCAAGCGTCTAGGCTTGCGACCGCCAAAGGGTATTCTTTTGCACGGACCTCCTGGATGCGCGAAGACTACGCTCGCGCGCGCCGCAGCCACGGCATCGGGCGCGACCGTCATCGCGCTTTCCGCCGCGGACGTGTTCAGCAAATACTTGGGCGAAGGCGAAAAGATTCTTCGCAGCACGTTTACCAAGGCGCGCAAGTCGGCGCCGGCGGTTCTTCTTCTCGACGAAATCGACGGTATGTGCGGCTCTCGCGGCGACGGCGCGTCGGACGGCGCGCACGACGTCGCCACCCGCCTGCTTTCGGTGTTCTTGACGGAGATGGATGGGTTAGAAACCGCGCCCTCTACCGCGGGCGGCGTTCTCGTGATGGCGACGACGAACCGCCCGAAGAGTCTCGATCCCGCGCTCACGCGCCCAGGACGACTCGATTTAGTGCTCGAGATTCCCCCACTCGACTTCACCGGCCGCGTAGAGGCGTTGCGCGTCCACACCCGCGACGTCACGCTCGACGACGACGTCGATCTCGACGCGTTGGCGCGCGTCGCCGTCGGTTACACGGGCGCCGAGCTTCGTCACGTCGTCAAGGAAGCCGCCCTCGCCGCGCTTCGACAGGACATGAACGCCGTTCGCGTGCGCCACGAGCACTTTACGATCGCATCCAAATCATCGTCGTGAACCGAACCCACCGTCGCGTCCGGTAGCCCACAGAGCTTGTAGCCCACAGAGCTTCGAATCCGTCGCGCGTCCGAGCGCGCCGCGATCCGCTCGACCGGGGGAACCAACCGCCGACGCGACCCCGTCGCGTCACAATCGCGCGAATCATGACCGCGCCCGGCGACGTCGATCCCGCACAGCGCGAGCGCAGCGCGAGAGGTCGCGGTCTGTTCGTCTGGCACGTCGTCGTCGCGTGCGCGGCCCTCCTGACGTCCGCGAACGGGCGTAAAAACTAATCCATCGACGCGGCGTCGCGCGTGTCGAAAATTGTCGATCGGTGTCGCGATCGACGATCGTCGATGTCGCACGCGCACGTCGTGGTCGTTCGGTTCAGCGAGACGGACGGGCAGGGCGTCGTGTTCAATGGGAGCTATCCCGTGTACGCCGATTGCGCGTTCGACGCGTGGTTGGAGCGCGCGATGGGGAAAGCGTGGGCGTGGACGCACGGACGAAGCGTCGCGGTGGCGGCGTCGAGCAAGTGGAACTTTAAAAAGTCAGCCAAGTTTCTGGATCGAGTGCGGATCGAGTGTCGCGTGCCTCGGTGGGGGACGACGTCGTTCGACGTGGAGTACGTCGGGACGGTGAATGGGGGCGCGTGCTTTGATGGATTGGTGACGTACGTGTCGGTGGACGCGGAGACGCGAAGACCGACGCCGGTGCCGCGGGATTTAAAGGAAGCTCTGAGCACCACGCGTTCGAAGATGTGAAGATGTTGTACTAAATACGCAGTAACTACGCGGTGAAATAATGAATATGATACATGTCAAGTTGAGCGCCGTCGCGAGCTAGCGGTCGCGCATGCATTCGAGCATGGCGGCGTGCCCGTAGCGCGTGAATTCTTCGTACGTCATGTATCGATTTTCGCGCAAATTTTTCGATCCACGCACGATGGACATCACGGCGTCTAATTGCTCTTCGGACACGTGCCTGTGACCACTTCGCAGCTGGTTCAAGTCGCCCACCAAACACTCGAGCTCGGTTTCGTCCAAAACGTTGTCCCGGTTGCGATCGTAGCGCTGCCACAAGGAGCGCAGAACCTGCGCGGGAACGACTTCGGTGACGCGCGCCTGTTCGAGCAACCAGCTCCCAGCTTTTGGATTCCACGGTGCCTCTTGAAACTCTTTCGACTGCATCTCCGCGAGTCGACTCGCTGCGCGATCCCACGCGAACTCTTCGTCCCGGGCGGCGTTTTTGCGAGATCCGTCGCCGGCGCTCGCACGGTACAGCTCTTCCGGCGACGCATCCGCACTCACGAGGAGTTTCACCTTGTGCTCGTACATGACATCTATGAATGTAATGAATCTTCGCACCAGATCGAGTCTATCTGAGCTCAACGTCGGCACGTGCCCGACGCCGATGGAGTTGAAGATGCTAGCGAGGGCAGTGTAATCGGCGGCTCCCAGAGCGCTGTCACACAACTCGTTGAAATCAAAGTGTGCGATGCCACCGCCCGCGCGGCGGACGTGCACGAGGCGTCCACCGATCGCTATTTGTAGTGGTTTGAACGAGCGCTCGCCCGCGAGCACTTGCAAGCGTTCGACCAGCCAACGCTCGCGCTCGGCTTCGTCGCCGCCGGATTTCCACATCGCTTGGTCCTCCTCACTCCGCGCGCGTCCGGTGAGACGATAATCGCGATCGCTCTCCATCTCGTGCACGATGCAACGTCTTTTTATTTCCGCTATGCACGGCAGAAACTGCGCGCGATTCAACCCATTCTTGTACAACTCATCCGGGTGTCTATTGCTCGTCGTCACCACGAGCACGCCCTCGGCCCAGAGATTTTCCAGCAGACGCTTGATGATCATCGCGTCCGCGACGTCGATGATTTGAAACTCGTCCAAGCACAGCACGCGCATCTTTCTCGCCAACGCCGACGCGTATTGACCCACGGTGTCCATATTCTTATCCGAGTCCTTCAACTTGTGCAACTGCGTGTGCGTCTCGAGCATGAACGAGTGAAAATGTTCCCGACGCTTCTCCACGCCGTGTTCACCGTCCAACGCGGCGTAGAACAGATCCATCACGAACGTTTTCCCGCTTCCCGGCCCCCCGTGCACGTACGCCCCCCCCTCGCCGGCCTCGACCTCGCGTCTCGCGCTCGCGTCGCCGCCCAGCCACCCCGCGAGCGACCATCCGCCCCTCGCGCCCGCCGCGCCGCGTCCCTCCCGCCGCCTCGTCCCTCTCGCGCGCGCGCCGACGACGTCGAGCGCCGTCAGCGCGCGCCTCTGCGCCTCGTCCTCGCGCACGACGCCCTGCGCGCACAACCGCTCGTACGCCGCGCTCGCCGTCTCGCCCGCGCGCGTCAGCGCTCGAAAGTCCACCCCGCTCGCGAGCGCCGACGTCGACGCCGCGCGTCTGATCGCGCGCGCGACGCGCGCGCCGTCCGACGCGCGCGCGCGCCGCATCTCGCGCGCCGCGCGCGTCACTGCGGCGACGACGCGACGACGCGCTGACGCGACATTCATCGACGCCGCGACGACGCGCGCCGCGACGACGCGCGCGCGATGGCGCGCGTCGTCGCGCGCGCGTCGCTCGGCGCGCCGCGCGCGCGCGTCGCGACGGCGACGGCGCGCGCGCGCGCGAGGCGAGGCGTCGTCGCGACGATCCGTCGACGCGGCGAGGACGCGCGCGAGATCTTCTGCGCTCGACGCGACGCGCGCGCGCGCGGGGCGAGCGACGCGCGCGCGAGCGGACGCGCGCGATGCGTCGTGGGGACGCGTCGAGCGAGCGCGCGGGCGCCGCGGAGGGAGACGCGGGCGATCGCCGCGAAAGATGAAGAATTGCACGAGAAGAGCGTCGTCGACGCGCGAGAGCTGCGAGACGTGTTCAACGAATCGATCGCCGCCATGCGCACGGTGACGCCGCCGTTCGCGCAGGAAGGCGTGGAGGAAGATAAGGATTCGCTGAGCGAGTGCGACGTGGAGACGCTGGTGAAGAGCGATCCGGTGTTCAACGCGGAGATGTCGTGGTTGGCGTTTAACTGGCGAGTGCTCGCGATGGCGGCGAACGAAGAGGTGCCGATATTTGAAAGGTTGCGATTCGTGGCGATCAGCGCGAGAAATCTGGATGAGTTCTTCGCGAAGCGCGTGGGCGCGATCAAGCGACAGGCGGCGGCGGGTTTGGAGAACTTGGTGAAGCAGCGCGGACGGGAGGTGTGGACGCCGCAGGAGACGTTGCAAAACGTCGCGGCGGAGGTGGAGCGACAAGTGGACGCGCAAGCGGCTTTGTTGGAGGATCACATCGTTCCTGCTTTGAAGAAGCACAATATCTACTTGGAGCAGTACGATGATCTGAGTAAGGACTTGAGAACGAAACTCGGAGACTATTTCGAGGCTCAAATCGAACCCGTGCTCGATCCTCGAGCCATCGATCCATGCCACCCGTTTCCGTTTCTCGGTTCCCTCTCGCTTTCCATCGCGGTCGAACTCGAAGACGCGTTCAAGCAGGAAAAGTTTGCCATCGTGAGCGTTCCCGCCGCGCTCGAGCGTTGGATTCGAGTCGGCGATAGCAAAGATTCCAGCGAACAGCGATTTTTGCCGCTCGAGCAGCTCATCGAAGCGAACATGGAAAAACTCTTCAGGGGATGCAATATTCGTGACACGCACGTGTTTCGCGTCACGCGTAATGCCGACATAGAGCGTAATGAAGACGAAGCCGAAGATTTGCTCGAGATGATGGCAGACGAGGTGCGAGAACGTCGGTTCGCGTCTTTTGTTCGCCTCGAAGTCCAGGACACGATGCCCGAGTACATTCGAGACAAGTTGATCGACTCTCTCGACGGCATCACGCTCACGGACGTTATTACCGTACCTCATCGCGCTCCACTCGGTTTTGGTACAATCGATTCATTACCGGTAAATTTTGGCATGGATATCGAGATGCTTTACCCGCCGTGGTCGCCGCGAACGCATCCACGTTTGGAACAAATTCGCGGAAGCGAAGGCACCATTTTCAGTGCGATTTCTGAGGGAGATATTCTCGTGCATCACCCGTACGTGTCTTTCGCTACATCAACGCAGGCGTTCATCGAAGAAGCCGCGCGAGATCCGGATGTGCTTTCAATCAAGTCTACGCTTTATCGCACGAGCGACAATTCGCCCATCGTCAAAGCCTTGATCAAGGCGGCTGAAAACGGTAAACAAGTAGCTGTGCTCGTCGAGCTCAAGGCGCGTTTCGACGAAGCAAGAAACGTGGGTTTCGCGCAACGCTTGGAAACCGCCGGATGCAACGTTGCGTACGGTGTCAAGGGGGTCAAGACGCACTCGAAGGCGTCGCTTGTCGTGCGTCGCGAAGGTAAAAAGTTGGTCAAGTACGTGCACATCGGTACCGGCAACTATAACCCGTCGACGGCGGGTATCTACACGGATTTCGGTTTGTTGTCGCGTGACGACGAGCTTGGGGATGATGTGAGTAACTTGTTCAAGTTTCTCATGGGCCATCACTACCAAGAACGGTTCAACAAGCTCATCGTCGCCCCGTTGCGCATGCAAAATGAATTCGTGGAGATGATTGAACGCGAAGCAGAGAACGCTCTCAAAGGAAAGCCGGCGTCCATCATGGCTAAAATGAATGGCCTTGACGACGCGGTCATATGCGCCGCGCTGTATCGCGCTTCGCAGGCCGGTGTGAAGATTCATCTCATCATTCGAGGCATCTGCCGCGTTAGACCTGGCATCCCCGGCATCTCAGAAAACATTCGAGTCGTCTCCATTGTCGGGCGTTTTCTCGAGCATCACCGCGTGTTCCGATTTGAAAACAACGGATCACCCGAGTTCTACATGGGGTCCGCGGATTTGATGCGTCGTAATCTACTTCGACGCGTCGAGGTCATCACGCGTGTGCACGATCCGAAGATCCAAACCGAGTTACAAGAAGTCCTCGACGCGTGCTTGACGGACCAAGTGCTCGCGTGGGAAATGGGCTCGGATGGCCGTTATTACCGCACGCCGACGTCCCGACAGGTCGCGGCGAATCATTTGGCGCACGACCCTGGTAAGGGGCGACTCATGAAAATGGCCGCTACGGATGGCTTGCACGCCGCGCTCATGGCGGATACGCTCAAGATGATGAAGCGATCGGACAAGCGCGCGAATCTCGCGACGCTCGCGACGAAGAAGGTGAAAAAGGTTGAACGCGCGCCCAAGGAGGTGCGCGCTCGCGTTCTCAAGACGAACGCCCCGGAGGTGAGCGATAAAACCAACGTGATTGATGAGCAAGTCCAAGCGAAAGCATCGGAGATCGCGCGACCGAAGTTTGAAGACGTCATCTCGGTCGAAGAAGGCGTGATCATGAGATCGGTCGAAGACAGCGCCGACGAGTCGTAAAGTCGCACACCACACACCCACAAACGCGATTTTGTGATTTTGTTTCTCGCACCGCGCGTAGTACCATAGTATATACATTACATTTCTCTTGCAATTCAAGGTTCCCGCACTTCTTTCGACGTCCCGCGTTTCGCTTCGTGATCGGCGAACACTTCTTCCGCGCTCATCGCCGCACGCTCTGGGTTTCGAATCTCGTGCCCGTACGGAAAGTCTGGCACCGAAGGGTCCGCATCCAAACCATCTAAAACTCGAAATAACTTCTCCGTCACGAATCGTTGTCCCTCCTCGCCGAAGTGCACGCCGTCTTCAAACAAAACCGCGCCGCGCTCCATCGCCTCGCGCGTCTCCGCGTACAGATCCAACGCGTACACGCGATGCCCGCGTTTCTGAAATTCGCGCACCACGTCCACGAGCACCTTCCCGTACGCCTCGACGTCCGGCCGATGATCCTCGAACGGTCCTCCGACCCAGTCCTCGCCCCATCGTTCCCGTTGCGTCTGCGCGCGTCGTCGCTCGTCCACCGCCGGCGGCGTCATCGCCACCACGATCTCCGACGTCTCCACCGCCCGCGCGATGATCTTTCGCATGTTTTTCCCGTACTCCTCTAACTCCACCTTCACCCTGTTCGTTTTTTCCGCCGCCGCGTCGCGCATCCGCGTCGCGTCGTTCGTCCCGAGCATCACCGTCGCCAGAAACGTCCTCCCCTCGCGCCGCGCGTCCGCCGCGAACGCCCCGTCCAGGACGTCCTCGCGCGCGCACCATCGCGAGTTGTACCCCCCGTACCCGCGATTGAGCACGTCGCACGTGCGCGCGTATCGATTCGCCTGTCGTCGTCGTCGCGCGCGTCAGTCGCGTCGCCGTCGCCGTCGCCGTCGTCGTCGCCGTCGCGCGTCGCGCGTCGCGCGTCGCGCACCAGCGCCGCGCCGAACCCGTGCGGCTCGAACGAGCGCTGCGTGAGCGAGTCTCCGAACACGACGACGCGCCGCCGTCGCGCGGGCGTCATCGTGTGCGGCGCGCGCGCGGTCGGGCGTTCGAACGACGCGCAGCTGTCGCGAGAGCATGACGCGCGACGGCGCGACGAGCGCGTTCTGGCGCGCGCGCGCCGAGGCGCTGAGCGCGCGCGCGGGGGTAGGGGCGCGGGAGGGCGGCGCG
>Ga0222716_10003101_pt1 | contig 13322 bp, 21 predicted proteins | sample C33_13DmetaG_FD_165044 | JGI IMG/M metagenome (GOLD analysis project Ga0222716, IMG submission 165044) | Estuarine water microbial communities from San Francisco Bay, California, United States - C33_13D | ecosystem: Environmental > Aquatic > Marine > Unclassified | place: USA: California... | reverse complement strand
TATGCCGTATTGTACATCGTGCTATCTTTTTCGTGTATCCCCGCGTACGCATCTTCAAGTGATACACCATCGGTGTGTACGGCATCCATGACATGATAATTATTCGGTCGAGCCAAATAAAGACTTCTATCATTCGTCACTTTTTCCACCATCAAAAATTGTATGTAATCAAGTAAACGTTTATACTCTAGAGGGCTTCCGCGAACTTTTATATTCGTAGGTCTCGTCGATATATCACTGAGAAGGTTAGACAGTTCAGCAACGGATAAACCCTCGTTTCTGTCACCAACTCTAGTCAACGTGTATCCATTACCCGTTTTAGACGGAGCGAGGAGGCCAAATTTAGAAATCGTTGTTTTCTTACCAGACTTCTTATCCGTTTTCGTCTTTGTTAAGATTATGTCACGACCTGTAGGACTTTTCAGCACATCTGCGGCAGCTTGACCTGTGAGTAGTTGAACGATCGTATCTTCAGGCTTAATACCCCAGTCACTCTTTACCCGTAATGATGGATGGAGGACACCTTTAGCCTGAGATAAAGTATGACTCGCGAATGGACTTTTATACGTTACATCATTGTCAAACGAGAATCCCGTATTAGTTTTTTTGACAATAACGAAATGTGGATTCTCTTTACACGACATGTCTATTATTGAAAGAGAAATAATTTCTTACTCGTAGAAGAATCAATTTTAGATATATTCTCTAGAATACCCGATATGATTTCTGCGCATTTATTTTGAATCTTTAAATCCACTGTACCCGTTAGTTTCTCAGCGTCTTTGTATAACTTAGAATACTGTTCAAGGTTACTCGTAGAACCGGCAATCTTATCTATAGAGTACATGATGAGTAACACATACTTTCGGAAAATCTTTCGTTCCAAGCCCGGTCGCATCTCATAGGCTAGAGTGAGGTATGTATTGACGAGCTGCTGACGACGATCACCCGCACCTCTACGATTAGCTGCATTGGCCATGAGTTTTCTCCGTATATTAACATTTGGTGTTCGACCATTGTTTACAGGTGCGTTCACAAGGCGGGTAATACCATTGCTACCAGTTCTCACAACTTTACCTCCGTTCAATCTGTTAGTTGTAATGGTCTTAGTTGTAGACATATCTATTATGACCTGAGAATTTTTTTGTCGGGTCATAGTATATGGTTAACAATAACGTTGAGATGACTAACGCGTGGTTGGCGAACAACGCGAGAAACGCCGAGCAGATGGCACGAAATGAAGCTGTGAGACGGTCAAGAGCTGAAGCTGCTGAAGCTAGGGCTAAAGCAAAAGCTAAGAAGGCGAAAGAAGCTGCCAAAAAGGCGAACAATCAGGCGAGGCAGGCGGCTGTTGAGAAGTCGGCGGCTGAAGCTGCTGCAGCGAGAGCGGCGCGGGCTGCGTCAAGGGGTGAAACTTCGAATCGTCGTAACACGACTAACACCGCTAACAAAGCTGCTAAGAAGGCTGCTGAGAATGCCAAAAAGGCTCAAGCAAATGCCGAAAAAGCCGCGGCGAATGCCAAGAAGGCTCAAGCAGAGGCTCTCGCCAAAAACGTAAAGAATAACCTGATTGCACTTTCGCGAAGACAAAATATAAATAAACGCGAAATGGCTAAACAGGGTAGGAAAATTTATATACAGGCTGTAAAAACTGGTCTTCTTCATCCGAATAAAGGTGCTAATACGGCGATTTCTCAGCAATTTTTATCTATGTATGACGATTTCAAGAAATTTGTCAATCAAAACTGACCGAACAGTCAAACGAGTTGCACCGGTCCTTACCGAGCATATCATACACGACTTTCCCATCGACAATCTCCTCCTCGATGAGTAAATCCTTGAGTTCCTCCAACTTGTCCTTATTATCCGTCAACATCTTGAGTGCATACCTGTAACACTGCGACACGATATTTTCAATCTCGTTATCCACTTTGATAGCTGCCGCTGGTGAGAGGTTGCGGTAGTCATAGTTGTTCTTACCGAAGCCATAGGTTGTCACCATTTCACGCGCAATCTGATAGACCCGAGCATAGTCGGAACTCGCACCGGTCGTCACACGGTTGGCTCCATAGATAACCTCTTCGGCTGCACGGCCACCTAAGGCAACCAGGATTTGAGCGAGTAGATACTCTTTCGTGTAAAATGGACTATCCGCATTGTCCTCTGAAGGTTGAAAGAATGTCACACCACCTGCAGCACCTCGAGGCATGATTGAAACCTTACGAACTGTATCATAATCTGGTACGAGAACACCGACGATGGCGTGACCAGCCTCGTGGTATGCCACGAGTTCCTTCTTACGCATCGAGTACTTCACATCACCTTTAGCACCCACGACGATACGTTGATAGACATTCTCAGTGATATCGTTTGTGATGGTACCGTCACCATCCTTCACAGCGCGAATGGCACACTCATTGAGAAGATTGGCCAGATCAGCACCGGAGAACCCAGTCGTCTGCTTCGCGATAGTCTTGAGACGTACATCAGGTGCGAGCTTCTTTCCGCGTGCATGAACGCCAAGAATCTTGAGACGACCTCGTACACTCGGAAGGGATACCTGAATCTTGCGGTCGAAGCGACCGGGACGAAGCAGTGCATCGTCGAGAATATCAATCCTATTTGTCGCGGCGATCACCACGATACCAGTCTCGTTATCAAAGCCATCCATCTCCGTGAGAAGCTGGTTGATGGTCTGTTCGCGCTCGTCATTAGAGGGCATGTTTCCGCCACCACGTTTCTTACCGACGGCATCAATCTCATCGATAAATACGATACAGGGTTGGTTCGCGCGAGCCTGTTCGAAGAGTTCGCGTACGCGCTTGGCACCGACACCGACGAACATCTCGATGAAATTCGCAGCGGAACATTGAATAAAAGGAACATTGGACTCACCAGCGATGGCTCGAGCGAGGAGGGTCTTACCCGTACCTGGTTCACCGGCGAGAAGAGCACCACGAGGAATCTTGGCACCGGAACCATAGTATCGTTCAGGAGTCTTCAAAAAGTCAACAATCTCCTCGAGTTCTTCCTTCGCTGTATCGATACCCTCAACATCCGTGAATCGTGTAGCAACCTGCTGATCCATCGTAAATTCTGTCGACTTGATGAAAGGATTCGGCATACCACCTCCACCTCCCCGAGATCCAAAGAATGCCCGAAACACTGAAAAAAGATAGATACCCATGAATATGATGATACCCGTCTCTGCGAGTGACATCGGTGGACCAGATGGGTCGACGAGAACTTCTGCATCACTTTCCATCAAGGTCTGCCAAAGCTGCTCAGACTGAACGATCCGAACATCCCCATAGTCCCCATTCTCTTCCTGGAACTGGGCAACGTTTTTGGTTGGATTCACAATCACCGCAGGGAGTTCTTTGTTCTTGAGACCCTTGATGAACTGACTATATGTTCTGGGATGATATTCCACTTTCCGTTCTTTCGCGTCGATCATGACATTGGGAGCGGTAAAACTTTTTCCGATGCTAAACATCGTTTATTTAGTATGACGTCACCTTTTTAAGCGAATGGTACAGCGCAGCACATACTTAAAGTTACAGTGACACAATCTTTTATATGCAACTTAACGTGTCTCGTGTAAATAATGGCATCTACGACGTGCACGTGATTTCCGATGACGAGTACATAGGTCCGATGATCGCGAGGGGACATGAATGGGATCGTTGGATGCGTCGCGATGTACGCCGTTGGCACGTACCCGGAACGGAGATTCTCGACATCGGTGCGAACATCGGGTACAACACCATGATGTTTTCTGATTATGGCCCTGTTGTTTCATTCGAACCAATGTTTCATAAGATTGTCGAACTCAACGTAAAGTCGAACGCTCTTCGGTATGGTGTACAGGTCATCCCATGCGCCCTCTCCGATGAACAAACTGTTTCTAAAATTCATGTACCATCTCGCGGGTGTGAATCAAACACACTCGTCAATTATGGAGGAACGAGTTTCAATCTCGAAGAAGATATGAAGGGTGAGGGTGTAGATGCGTATTGTGAACGACTCGATGACATTTATACGGGTACACCATCTTTTATAAAAATTGATGTCGAAGGACACGAACTAAAGGTTCTCAAGGGTGCCGAAGAAACACTCAAGAAACATAAACCAACTATACTCATAGAAATCCACAACTTTTCAGAAGATCATGACGTACACAAGTTTATCACGTCACTAGGGTACGGTGCACCCGAGTCGAGGCACGAGGGAATGTTTCTATATTCACACTTAAAAGTTACGTAAAATATTTACATATGAATATCGTAGTTGCTCGGTACCAAGAAGATGTTTCATGGACGAAAGAGTTCTCGAATGTTATCATTTATAACAAGGGAGAACCTTTAGGTGCATGTTATAATGAAATAAAATTAAATAATGTAGGTCGCGAAGCGCATACATATTTTAAACACATTTATGACAACTACGATAAACTAAGTGAGTACACAGTTTTTCTACAAGGAAATCCATTCGATCATTCACCCAATATAATACAGAATTTAAAAAAATATACAAGTGAGACTATTGATCTAGATTTTGAATTTTTAAGTGAATGGATTATTGAGTGTTCTTTAAATGGTTGCCGCTATCATCGAAATTTACCTTTACGAAAAATATATGAACATATTTTTAAAACCAGAGGTGATGATAAACCATTTAGTTTTGGAGCTGGTGCACAATTTATAGTCTCTAAAAAACAAATATTAAAGCATTCTAGGGAATTTTATTTAAGTATTCTAAATTTAGTAGAAGAAGATGTATGTCCAATTGAAGCGTATGTATTAGAGCGATTTTACAAGCTTATTTTTTGTATCTAGCAAACCCCATCTTTTCCATCATGTAATACATCTGATACGCCTCCACCACACTGGGACACCTGTATTCTTCCGGCATACACTCCGGTATTCCTTCTCGCGAATAATACGCCGTCTCACTCTTTCGCGACTCAAAGTGTGATGGATGGTTATGATACAACCACTCGAGGTGAGATGCACATGTATGCACTTTGCCATATCTACGCGTGTACTCAAGGGTCAAAGCGATCCCAATTTTACACGCGTACATATAGTTTTCAAGACTCGACCCAATCCACATGGTCATCGGGTGCTTTTTGTGTGCGGGACGGTACCCGCGTCGTGAACCATCTTTCGTAAATGGTGCACATGCGTGGACAACATCTTCTTCGTTTGCGAAATACCACGCGGTGTACAACATCTGACAAATCTCCAATTGAATCTTGACAACATGTTGATCACATGACATTTCAGCAATCTCAGTTGGAATCAATGAAAGAAAGAAAATATTCATTCTTGTAATCGTCGGTGTTGTAGACACGAACTTCGATATCACCGAAAAAGACGGTGTCGTCAGTGAGTTTCCAGATCTTTTCCTTTGTTTGTTGGTTAGCGTGATATGTCGCTTCCTTCAGGGTGTGAAAGAAGCCACGATCGAGAATCTGGTTACCGAGAATGGCGTTGGTGACAAACATAATGCGATGTTTTATAACAAAAAGGGTAGCTACTTAGGTGTTTATTCCCCGTCCGATAAAAATTCTTCATCTTCGACGACTTCATCATCGGGTTCGGGTTCTATGTCCATCCCCCCATCATCGGGAACTTCTTCTTCAATCTCATCCTCTTCTGGTTCATGTTCTTCGATGGGAGGAGCTTCTTCATCCTCCTTCTTCTTTTCTTTTTTGGGTTTTTTGACTGGCTCCTTATCGAAAATCTTCGAAAACACCTTTTCAATACGTTGTGCGATAACTCGTTGTCTTTCAAGGTTCATCTTCAATTTTTCCATATATTCCTTACTAAACCCGTGACCCTTGTATGCCTGTAGCACAGCCTTGAACGGTGGCTTCTTCGCATATTTGTAATAGGTATTATGCAGATCCCAGATAGTTCCAGAAAGTTTAATTCTGACAGTCCCATTCTTTAGTACTCGAAGTCGCATGTACACACGATCAGGTACATCAAGTTCGGGTTCAGGTTGTGTCACCTTCGCAGATTCTTCGTAAACGATGGGTAAATATTGGGGTACATAAGGTATACCCAAATCCTTGTTATTTTTTTTGAGAAGTTTAATGTAATCATCCTGTCGATACACTGGTCGCTTCGGAATGACAACCCGTTTAAGCTGAGTCGGTGTCAAAATTTTATCCAAATAACTACCGACTGGGGGCTTGCCCACCTTCTGACAAGGTGGGCATCTAACACGCTTCGACGGGGGTCGACACAACATCCTGGATTTCGGGAGTACCATCCTCTGACTTAGGTTTCATAAAATAATCGAGCTCACAACGAATCACGTGTGCAGATTGTCGATTCGCGTGTGTGTGATACGGTCCCCAAATCTCAAATACTTTGCGTTCCTTGTCATACCACAAATAATCAAGCTCAAGACGGTGCGTCAACCAGTAAAACTTCTTACCCGTCTTACCAATGAATGAAAAAATGCGATCCTCATCGTATTCAGACACGTCCATTTGAGAGTAGTGAGCATTTGGGGGGTTGTAAGGGGCCATCGTTTCTCTTAGCCAAAGAATGCTCCTTTTGTTTAAGCATATTTCTTACATGTTTTTGGGAATACAACTGTTTTTTGTTCTTCTTATCATTTTTAGTCACGCGTTTCTTCGGTTCCTTATACTCCATCTTGATATAATATACTTCAAATTTTTAAATACTTAGGCTTCATCTTCATTTTCATCCACGAGACTTACTTCACTTTCACTTTCTGATTCAGAGTCTGTGCAATAATCTTCGTCTTCGCTGTCATCTATGAGTTCGTAACCGTTTGGAGTTTTCACGTAGAGGTGCGTTTTTTCGAGATCATCCGTGTCGTAAAATCCAGATACAGATTCTTTGTTGATAATTTCTGTACTACTTGAATAGTCGTACATGTTGTGTCTGTTCTTTTCCAGGAACTGTACAGAATATGAGTCACCAGAATCTTCTATGATTCGAGCTATCTGTACCGTTTCATCTTCACATTGAACATCTATGATCATAACTGGATAAAATGATTTTTAAATCTTTAATAACATTAATGGATACTCTTAAGGAGCGGGGTGTACAATACATATCGGGACGTATGATCAGACCCAACGACGCCGTCATGTTCGATATAGATGACACCCTAATCTTCACGGATGGTACTCCAATAACCGAAATGATAGAACTTTTACACATCGCTCGACACTTGGGGTACAAAATCGTAATCATCACAGCAAGACCCGGATTTAAACCGGTAATAAATTGGACTATAAATCAACTCGGTAAATATAACATTCCTAGTGACTATCTTGGATTTACCAGTGCGAGCACGAAAACACTCATGAAGAAACAACTTCCATATAATTTCGTTTTATCTGTCGGTGACCTCGAGACGGATCTCACAGATTCCGAACACCGACTCAACACTTCCAATTTTTCCCACAGTTGAGACAACTCACGAATACAGTCATCGGCTCATCGGCTGACCGGGTCTGCATTTCGTAATAAGACGTCTTCATCGACCTACATCTACCACACTTGAATAAACCATCCTGATTTTTAGCCTCATTCACGAGAACTTGTTTTCTTAAATCATTATGAATCTTTTGTTCAACCTGTTTCGCACGGGGACCATCGAACCATAATTGTTCAGGTTGCATCTCTATGACATCAGTCGTCTTCAACTTCTTTTCGAGAATGTGTTTCTTAAGTTCAGGAGATTTTTTGAGATTGAACTGAATCTGTAAGAATTTGTGTTTATAGATATTCACAAACTTGTGATTCTCCCATGCAGCCTCTTCACAGTGATTGATCGAATGATTCAGAATGTTCTTTTCCATGTTTATACAGATGACATCATCTTCAGGAAGTTCTAAAAGTTCTGAAAAACGTTTTAAAACGAATGCACGTGTTGGGTTCTCCATAGTCATGTATATTACACACACGAGTCTTTTAAGACAATTTTAGTGAGAAATAGATACTTCTCAGTGAAATTGTGTTCACTTAGGGTTTAGGAAGGTTTTTGTAAGGATCATTGCGCTTGCAATCTTCCATATTTTCAGGGGAGCACTTATCGAAAAACGCGCTCACACGCCTAGCGGGGTTCGTATCGACGAAACTATACTTGTAATCCGCATTGGGTGGGCGGTATTTTTCACTAAAGACAAAACGGGGATCCGTTCCTTCGTTGGACATCTGACCACTGACGAAGTACACGATCACGAGTAAAATGGCTACAATAAGAAACACAGTCATGCGCTGCATCGTGGATATATCTTTTATAAATATTTTTTTATACGGCGAGAGTAAGATGACGAAAGCTGTTCTTATTCATGAGATCAAAAATCAAATTGAGGAAATAGAGGTTGACATTGAACCTTCTAAAAACGAGATATTCAAAATACTTGGTGGAAGGGGTACATTCATAGGTCAGTGGCCTGAAATAGATGTCGTCATCATGAAACCTGAACAAGGCATCATAGAAAATGAAAACATCTTACCAGCACCATTTCACCATGAAGAAGTCTGGGGTAAGATACTACTCATACGCATGGATGAACATTCCGAACCACAAGATTTCACGTTAGATGAGTATCATTTACTTGGTTCGGGGGATGAACGCATCATTGTTTAGAACAGCGTTTGCATACTTCATGCATAACTGAAAGTGTACATACGCCCAATCCATAGGATTTTCAACGGTTGGTTTACCCGGAAGTGGGTTACTGTGTACCATGCTTATCAGGTCAAGTTTTTCACCGTTCATAGTCTTTCCGGTCGTGTTACCAATCTTCTTGAGCCACATAACATGTTCCTCATTTTTACAATCAAAGCTACGAACGAAATGAGCCATTTGTATTATGTACGATTCTTTTCTATAAGTAGACGCGCACTTGGATCAGTTATGGTGGTCCATTTGGGTCTCCATATCTCAGATATGAGATGATCCGCACGTCCATACAATTTCCAGAAGATGTTCCTGTACAGGGCTTCCTCCTTCGTCAAGGGTGTGTTGTGCCCATGTGTTTTGTTACGCGTCTCCTTGAATAACACGTCATCCACGTTTTCCTCTGCGTACTTTTTCACCTCGTCGACCCAATTCGTTCCAACGGCGTCACTCATACCATCCTTCTGTCTCCACAATACTTCAACCGGAAGGTACCCTTCGAACGCTTCACGGACGATACTCTTCTCAATCACCCCAATCTTATCCGTCTGGTTCATCGTCATACAAACGTCAATAAAGTTTTTATCCAAGAAGGGTACGATTAAATCGAGACCATGCGCCCCCGCACACCTATCCGCCCTCAACCCATCAAACTGATGAATCAATCGAAGACGACGCATGTTTTCACACGCAAATTCATCAACATTTGGTGCGTTATGGAAATAGAGGTATCCACCCAAAATCTCGTCAGCACCTTCACCCGAGAAGATGTACCGACAAGGGGTGTGTTGCTTGATGTACTTACAGAGAAGCCACATCGGTGTACTCGCTCGCACCGTTGTCGTGTCGTAGGACTCGAGGGAGTGAATCACATCCGTCAGGTGTGAAATACCTTCTTGTGGTGTAAACTTCACCTCCGTGTGATCCGTGTCGAGATATTTAGCCACGCGTCGCGCCGCCACGAGATCGGGACTTCCTTCGAGACCGATCGAGAACGTCTTAATCTTTCCAAGTTTCCTAGAAGCGATGGATGCGATGAGACTACTGTCAAGACCACCCGAAAGAAGAAACCCTATATCACGATCGGTGTTATCGAGTCGTAGATGTATAGCCTTCTCAAGAGTCTCCCGAATCTCGTCAGTCATGTGAGTGTTAATATGCTTGTTGACATGCCAATACCCTGTGTGGTAACATACAAAGTCGTTGATGTAGGAGTCATAAATGTGACCGGGTGGAAAAATAGAAACATCTGTTCCGAGTGGAAGAAGTGCCTTCACTTCACTCGCGAACGCGATCGAGTTTACATCATACCTCGTATAAAAGAGTGGGCGAACACCGACAGGATCGCGCGCCGCCATGATACGCTTACCATCAGTGTATACAAAGGCAAAATCACCATTGATAAGTTCTGCCGTCTTCTTGATACCGTACGACTGAATCATGGGGATGATGACTTCACAGTCACTCGTACTCTTCTCGTTTCCAAGACGAAAATCTCGATGATTGTAAATTTCACCATTACATACGAGCATGGATTTGTTTCCCATGAATGGTTGCATTCCAGCACTCGTGAGGTCATTGATCGCGAGACGGTAAAAGTCCATTCGACATTTTCCTAACTTGGCTGTTTTATAATCATCGGGGCCTCGGTGAGAAAGAAGATATGAAGATAGGTCTACTTCTTCACCGAAGAGGGCTATGATGCCACACATAGTTATACATACAAGTTACATTGTTTTTAAGCTAAGATCCATCCATTGTCCAAATTCATCAGGATTTGCGACTCCATCAAGTTCCTGTCCAGAAAATGACAGTGTTTCGTTAGGTCCATCACAAGTTATGTCAAATTTTACTATACAGTAAAATGAAATATTCGTTTTTGTTGCAAGTTTATCCAGTGTTCCAAGATCGAATGATTCAATGTCCAAAAAACGCTTCACTTGTTCGGTTCGAGGATTGTCAACCACTCTCGTTTCAAGTTTTCTAAATTCGTTCGTCATGTCGAGACATGGCCAAATACGATTCTTCGCTCGAAACTCGGCCGCATAGTTTATATATTTTTTGGCAAGTCCCTTTTCCGTAAAACAAACAAAACGAGGTTTTGACTTAGGATCCACTATACTAAGATACGTACCCTTATAATTTAATTTTACAAGATGGAAGTTCATTTAATTATATAAGGAAAAAAACTTTAACTAATACATATGAACTTCCCAAAAACTCCCGGTCAATGTAAATATGCACTCGCTCTTAGATCCCCTAAACCTATTGTCATAGGGACTGGACCGGCGGGCTCGGGGAAAACGATGTTGGCGTGTCAGATTGCCCTTGAGCATGTACAGAAGTATCAGAGACCTAAGATTGTTTTGACTCGTCCCATCGTCGCAGCAGACGAGGACATGGGATACTTACCCGGTGACATGGACCAGAAGATGGAGCCGTGGACCAAACCCATGTTTGACATTTTTGAACAATACTTTTCGTATAACCAGATTGATCGATATGTTAAAATAGAACCACTCGGGTATATGCGAGGTCGAACATTTAATAACACTTTGATCATCGCCGATGAGATGCAGAACGCCACACCTAATCAGATGAAGATGCTTCTTACTCGAGTTGGAGAAGGAACAAAACTCATAGTCACGGGTGACCTCGAACAGTCTGATTTGGGACCAGAAAATGGCCTCGAAGATCTCATATATAAAATGCAGTGTCAGGATCTCGAGTACATCACTCATGTAGAAATGGAAGATGAAGATATTGTTCGACACCCAGCGGTTAAAGAAGTGCTTAGTATTTTAACAAAATGACAAAGGTCATCATCGCACTTCCTGGTCGTACGTTTTCGGGTCGGTTCATGTTGAATCTACTCGAAACGGTCATGTTTATGCGTGAAAAGGGACATGAAGTCGTCATCACGAACGAGTATTCGAGTTTCGTTCCCTTTTCGAGAATGAAAACACTCGGTCTTGATGTACTCAAGGGTGCTGACCAGAAACCTTTTGGTGGAAAAGTGGACTATGACGTGTGGCTTACGATAGATTCAGATATCGTGTTCACCCCAAAACAAGTTCTCGAACTGGTAGAGGATACCGAAAAGTATCCTGTCGTTTCAGGTGTGTACCGAATGGAAGATTTGAAACATTTTGCGTGTGTGAAGAAATGGGATACAGATTATTTCAAAAAGACGGGGTCGTTTCAGTTTATGAGTGTAGACGAGGGTTCAACAAACAAATATATTTCAGTCGCGTATAACGGTATGGGTTTCTTCGCGTGTCGTAAGGGTGTCATCGAAAAGATGAAGTATCCATACTTTAGTTATCCACTCATCGAGATTGATGGACTTAGGGATATGTGCTCCGAAGATGTTGCATTCTGTAAAAATCTCACCGATTCTGGTTTCGAGATAACTGTGAATACGACACTCCGTGTTGGGCACGAGAAAACTCTAGTAATTTGAGATTCTGTACATCGTTGTTAAGTGCTCTAATTTCCGAATCAAGTTGTGAGAGTTTTACATCCATGAGTTTTCGTTCGGCGATATATTCAAGAAGATGTCTCCTTTTTTCTTCATACCATTCACGTACCTCGTTCAATTCATCATCGATGTCCATGTATCTCTCAGCAATCTTGTAATCAGTTGGAAGAGTCTGTAAATCCTGTGCCATTTCATCTATGCGTGTCTGCAGTCCCTGACACGCATCTTTGAACTCAGCGTGTTGTTCAATCATATTATTTGTAAGATTTATTTTAAAGAAATCATTCGTGACTTAGGTAATGGTACCCAAAGTTATACACAAAGTTGTCATCGTCGACGGCGGGAAACTTCCGGTATTACCCGATGGCATGAAAAAGGCACTTGAAACATGGTATCGTATGAATCCTGGATACAAAGTCAAGATGTATTCGGGTGACGATTGTGTTTCGTACATAAAAGAACATTTTGATGATGAAGTTCTCGAAGCCTACGAAGCACTCAAACCGTATTCATATAAGTGTGATTTCATGCGACACCTCATCATGTACAACGAAGGTGGTTGGTATTCTGATCTCAGACAGGTTTGCCTCGAACCCATAGAAACACTCGAAAAGGTTGGTAAAGAATACTACACGAGTGTCGACTGTCCCCCGAACCAGATATGCATGTATACGGCATTTATCGGTTCTGTACCGAAACATTCCATCTCTAAAAAGATGATTGATCTTCTTCTCTGGAACATAAAACAGAGACATTACGGTCTCGATTGTTTGTATCCGACGGGACCGGGTGCGTACATGAACGCCGCGATAGATTTTGTTCGAGCATACCCTGAAAAGTGTATGATCGGACAACACACATCTGAAGAATTTGTCGAGTTTGGTGGAGTCAAATTCGTCAAGTGTAAATATAATAACGCGCGAGGTGCGGACAACACGGACATGAAAGGTACGAATGATTATGGAGACATGTGGCGTAAGAAGGATGTGTATATGTAGTCATCATCTTGACGAAGCCATATTTGGTGACACCCAACTGGAACACCATCGTATTTGAAATCCTGTACCCCAAATTCTCGAGCTTCATCCCTAGTAGGTCTCGAGAGTGTCGATATACAAAAATACACGTCTTCTGGTTCACCTCGCCATGTTTTCGTAGTACA
>Ga0222716_10003100_pt1 | contig 13324 bp, 24 predicted proteins | sample C33_13DmetaG_FD_165044 | JGI IMG/M metagenome (GOLD analysis project Ga0222716, IMG submission 165044) | Estuarine water microbial communities from San Francisco Bay, California, United States - C33_13D | ecosystem: Environmental > Aquatic > Marine > Unclassified | place: USA: California... | reverse complement strand
CAATTACTATTGAACCTCTCAAAAACTGAAATAAATGAGAAAAAGTAAGGCAAAGAAAAGACCATTACTCCCAGATTCAAGGTTTAATGATCAACTTGTTACTAGATTTGTCAACAACTTAATGTGGAGTGGTAAAAAATCCACAGCATTTAAAATATTTTATGATGCAATCGACATCATTGAAGAAAAGAAACAAAATGACGAAAAAACTGCACTTCAAGTTTGGAAAGATGGTTTATCCAACGTCATGCCACACGTAGAAGTAAGAAGTAGAAGAGTGGGTGGGGCAACTTTTCAAATACCAATGCCAATCCGTCCTGATAGAAAAATTTCAATGGCTATGAAATGGTTGATTTCGTATGCTAGAAAAAGAAATGAGAAAACTATGGCTTTAAAGTTAGCATCTGAAATACTAGCTGCTGAAAAAGAAGAGGGAGCTGCAGTTAAGAAAAGAGTAGACGTTCACAAGATGGCAGAGGCTAATAAAGCATTTTCACACTTTAGATTTTAATTTAAAATGGCAAGAGATTTAAAATATACTAGAAATATTGGTATTGCTGCTCACATTGATGCAGGTAAAACTACTACAACTGAGCGTATCTTATTTTATACTGGTGTTAGTCACAAAATTGGTGAAGTTCACGACGGTGCTGCAACTATGGACTGGATGGAACAAGAGCAAGAAAGAGGAATTACAATTACTTCGGCTGCTACAACTTGTACATGGAATTTTCCAACAAACCAGGGTGATAAATTACCAGAATCAAAGCCATATCACTTTAATATTATTGACACACCTGGTCACGTTGACTTTACTGTTGAAGTTAATAGATCATTACGTGTTTTAGATGGTTTGGTTTTCTTATTTAGTGCTGTTGATGGTGTTGAACCTCAATCTGAAACTAATTGGAGATTAGCTGATAATTACAAAGTTCCAAGAATGGGGTTTGTAAATAAAATGGACAGACAAGGTTCAAACTTTTTAAATGTTTGTAACCAGATTAAAGACATGCTTAAATCTAATGCTGTACCAATTGTTCTTCCAATTGGAGAAGAGGATAATTTTAAAGGGATAGTTGATTTAGTTAAAAATCAGGCTATTGTTTGGCATGAAGAAAAAATGGGAGCAACTTTTGATGTGATTGATATCCCTGAAGACATGAAAGATGAAGTTGAAGAGTATAGAGCAAATTTAATTGAAGCCGTTGCTGAATATGATGATGCTTTATTAGAAAAATTCTTTGAAGACCCAGATTCTATTACTGAAGATGAAGTACATGAAGCACTGAGAAAAGCAACTCAAGATATGAGTATCATACCAATGATTTGTGGCTCTGCTTTTAAAAATAAAGGAGTTCAGTTTCTTCTAGATGCTGTGTGTAGGTATTTACCATCTCCACTTGATAAAGAAGCAATTATAGGTACTGATCCTAAAACTGATAATGAAATTAAAAGAAAACCATCAGTGAGCGAGCCTTTTTCTGCATTAGCTTTCAAAATTGCTACTGATCCTTATGTTGGAAGATTAGCTTTTTTTAGAGTTTATTCAGGAAAGCTTGACGCAGGATCTTACGTACTTAATAATAGATCCGGCAACAAAGAGCGTATTTCTAGAATTTTTCAAATGCATGCTGATAAACAAAATTCTATTCCTTTGATTGAGGCTGGAGATATCGGAGCAGCTGTTGGATTTAAGGATATTAAAACAGGAGATACCTTATCTGCTGAAAAAAATCCAATTGTTTTAGAAAGCATGGTGTTTCCAGATCCAGTTATCGGAATAGCAGTCGAACCTAAAACTAAAGCAGATGTTGATAAACTTGGAATGGCATTAGGAAAATTAGCTGAAGAAGATCCTACTTTTCAGGTTAAAACGGATGAAGCATCTGGTCAGACAATTATTTCAGGAATGGGTGAATTACACCTAGATATTCTTGTAGATAGACTAAAAAGAGAATTTAAAGTTGAGGTTAACCAAGGTCAACCACAAGTCGAATATAAAGAAGCTATTACAGCTCAAGCTGATCATCGTGAGGTTTATAAAAAACAATCTGGTGGTAGAGGAAAATTTGCAGATATAGTATTTACAATAGAACCTGCCGAAGAAGGCAAGTCAGGTTTGGAATTTGTCAACCTTATTAAAGGTGGAAATATTCCAAGGGAATTTATTCCGTCTGTTGAAAAAGGATTTAAGGAAGCCATGAAAAATGGTCCTTTAGCAGGATTTGAAATGGATGCTATGAAGGTTACTTTAAAAGATGGTTCTTTTCATGCTGTTGATTCGGATTCACTTTCATTTGAGCTTGCAGCTAAAATAGGTTTTAAAAATTCTGCCAAGTTAGCTAAATCAGTAATAATGGAACCAATTATGAAATTAGAGGTTTTAACACCTGAAGAAAATATGGGTGATGTTGTTGGTGATTTAAATAGAAGAAGGGGTCAAGTAAATAGTATGGCCGATAGAGCTGGCTCTAAAGTAGTTAAAGCTCAAGTTCCTCTTTCTGAAATGTTTGGTTATGTTACAGCTCTTAGAACATTGAGTTCTGGACGTGCGACATCTACCATGGAGTTCGATCATTATGAAGCAACTCCACAAAATGTTTCTGAACAGGTAATTAAATCAATAAAAGGAGATAACGAATAATACCAATATAATGAGTCAAAAAATTAGAATAAAGTTAAAATCATACGACTTCAATTTGGTTGACAAGTCTGCCGAGAAAATCGTAAAGACTGTTAAGACTACTGGGGCGATTGTAACAGGACCAATTCCTTTACCAACACACAAGAAAATTTTTACAGTGTTGAGATCTCCTCATGTTAATAAAAAATCAAGAGAGCAGTTTCAATTGTCTTCTTATAAAAGACTTTTGGATATTTATAGTTCTTCATCCAAAACAATTGACGCTTTAATGAAGTTAGAGCTTCCAAGTGGAGTAGAAGTTGAAATTAAAGTATAATTTAAAAAATAAAAGCAATGTCCGGGTTGATAGGAAAAAAAATAGGAATGACAAGTATATTTGACGATAAGGGAAAGAATATCCCTTGTACTGTCATTGAAGCTGGTCCTTGTGTCGTTACTCAAATTAAAACTAGCGAGGTCGATGGTTATAATGCTATTCAGTTAGGTTTTGATGATAAAAACGATAAACATTCAAATAAAGCTGAGACTGGTCATCTCTCAAAATCTAAATCTACAGCTAAGTATAAGTTGGTTGAATTCCAAAATTTTGATCAAGAATTGACATTAGGTGATTCTATCTCTGTTGATCATTTTACTGAAGGTGAGTTCGTTGATGTTTCTGGAAACTCTAAAGGTAAAGGTTTTCAAGGTGTAGTTAAAAGACATGGTTTTGCTGGAGTTGGTCAAGCAACTCACGGTCAACATAATAGGTTAAGAGCACCTGGTTCTATTGGTGCTGCTTCATACCCTGCTAGAGTATTTAAAGGGATGAAAATGGCAGGTAGAATGGGTAATGAAAAAGTTACAGTACAAAACTTAAGAGTTTTAAAAGTGGTCTCTGAAAAGAATTTACTTGTTCTTAAAGGATGTGTCCCTGGACATAAAAACTCTTATGTAATAATTAGGAAATAATGAAATTATCTATATTAAACATAAAAGGTAAAGAAACTGGAAGATCGGTAGAACTTTCAAAATCTATTTTTGAAGTAACTCCAAATGATCATGCTGTTTATTTAGATGTTAAAAGATACTTGGCTAATAATCGTCAAGGAACTAACAAAACTAAAGAAAGAGCTGAAATTGCTGGAAGTACAAGAAAAATTAAAAAACAAAAAGGGACAGGTACTGCTCGAGCGGGTAGTATTAAGAATCCATTGTTCAGAGGAGGTGGAACAATTTTTGGTCCAAGAGTAAGATCCTACTCTCAGAAACTAAATAAAAATGTGAAGAGATTAGCTAGAAAGTCTGCATTAAGTATTAAAATGAAAAATAAAGCTATTTCTGTTGTTGAAGATTTTGACTTTGAAACTCCAAAAACTAAATCATTCACTGATATTATCAGCGCTCTTGGTTTAAACGATAAAAAAGCATTATTTGTTTTAGGTGGAGTTAACAAGAATGTTTATTTATCTGCAAGAAATTTAGAAAAAAGCAATGTTGTAACTAATTCTGAAATAAGTACATACAGTATAATGAATGCTCAACATTTAGTTTTTTTAGAAAGCTCATTAGAACAAATTGAATCAAATTTAAGTTAGTATGAACATTTTACTTAAACCAGTTATAACCGAAAAAGCTACTGCTGATAGTGAATTAAAAAATAGATTTACTTTTTTAGTTGATACTAATGCAAATAAGGTTCAAATAAAAAAGGCAGTTGAAGAAACATATGGTGTTTCAGTAGATAAAGTTAGAACCATGAGATATGGTGCTGAAAGAAGAACAAGATATACTAAAACAGGTATTCAAAGAGGAAAATCTGTAACTACAAAAAAAGCTGTAGTTCAAATTTCCGAAGGAGATACCATTGATTTTTATAACAAACTTTAAAATATTAGAAAATGTCAGTTAAAGCGCTAAAGCCGATTACGCCGGGACAAAGAGGTAAAGTTGTTAATGGATATGACGCTATTACAACAGATAAGCCTGAAAAAAGTTTACTTGCTCCAAAAAAACGAACTGGAGGAAGAAACAGCCAAGGTAAAATGACTATGAAATATATCGGTGGTGGTCACAAAAAAAGATATAGAATTATTGATTTCAAAAGAAATCGTCATGATGATGTTGCTGAGGTTTTATCAATTGAATATGATCCAAATAGATCTGCATTTATAGCCTTAACAAAGTTTGATGATAACGAAAAAAGATATATAGTTGCACTTAAAGGATTGAATGTTGGGGATAAAGTTGTTTCGGGTTCAAAAAAATCACCTGATATTGGTAATTGCATGCCCCTTTCTGATATTCCTCTTGGTACTATAATTTCTTGTATTGAAATGCGCCCCGGTAAGGGTGCTGCTATTGCTAGAAGTGCTGGTTCATTTGCGCAACTTATGGCAAAAGACGGAAAATTTGTTACTGTCAAATTACCGTCAGGAGAAACAAGATTAATACTATCTAGTTGTTTTGCAACTATAGGCTCTGTTTCAAACTCTGATCATCAGTTAACTGTATTTGGAAAAGCTGGTTCAAAACGTTGGTTAGGCAGAAGGCCTAGAACTCGTCCTGTAGCAATGAATCCTGTTGATCATCCAATGGGAGGTGGTGAAGGTAGAGCATCTGGTGGTCATCCTAGATCTAAAAATGGTATTCCTGCTAAAGGATTTAGAACCAGAGACAAGAAGAAAGCGAGTAATAAATATATAATTGAAAGAAAAAAGAAATAAATGGCACGTTCACTAAAGAAAGGACCTTATGTCCATTATAGTTTAATAAAGAAGGTTCAAAGAAATTTGGATTCAAACAAAAAAACTGTTGTTAAGACATGGTCTAGAGCTTCTATGATTATTCCTGATTTTGTAGGTCAAACAATTGCTGTTCATAATGGACGTCAATTTGTTCCTGTATACATAACAGAAAATATGGTCGGTCATAAGCTAGGAGAATTTTCTCCAACTCGTTCGTTCCGTGGTCATGCTGGAGCTAAAAACAAAGGAAAGAAATAATTTAATTTGCAATGGGATTAAGAAAAAGACAAAGTGCTGAAAAAATTAAGGAAGCAAAAAAACAAGTTGCTTTTGCAAAACTTAATAATTGCCCAACTTCTCCTAGAAAAATGAGAATTGTTGCTGATTCAGTTAGAGGAAAAAAAGTTGAAATGGCTTTAACAATTTTAAAGTTTAGTCAAAAAGAGGCATCTAACAAATTAGAAAAATTATTAGTGTCAGCTATTTCTAATTGGCAAGCTAAAAATGAAGATTCCGATGTTGAAGAAGCTAATTTGTTCATAAAAGAAATAAGAGTTGATAGTGCTGGAATGTTAAAAAGATTAAGACCTGCTCCACAAGGAAGAGCTCATAGAATTAGAAAACGTTCAAATCACGTTACTTTAATATTAGGATCAAAAAATTCAATAGATAGTTAATATGGGACAAAAAACAAATCCAATAGGTAATAGATTAGGTATAATTAGAGGTTGGGAATCTAATTGGTACGGAGGTAATGATTATGGTGATAAACTTGCTGAAGATCAAAAATTAAGAGACTATATTTTTGCTAGATTATCAAAGGCTAGTGTTTCTAGAGTTATTATTGAAAGAACACTTAAGCTAGTTACATTAACTATTACTACCGCAAGACCAGGTATTATTATTGGAAAAGCTGGTCAAGAAGTTGATAAATTAAAAGAAGAACTTAAAAAAATCTCTGGAAAAGAGGTTCAACTGAATATAATTGAAATTAAACGTCCAGAATTAGAAGCCCAATTAGTTGGTTCTAGTATTGCAAGACAAATTGAGAGTAGAATTTCATATCGTAGAGCTATTAAAATGGCTATTGCAGCTTCAATAAGAATGAACGCAGAGGGTATTAAAGTTCAAATCTCTGGAAGGTTAAATGGTGCAGAAATGGCTCGTTCAGAATCTTACAAAGAAGGAAGAATACCATTATCAACTTTTAGAGCGGATATTGATTATGCTCAAGTTGAAGCTCAAACTACTTATGGAAAATTAGGTATTAAAGTTTGGATTATGAAAGGTGAAGTATATGGTAAGAGAGAATTGTCTCCATTAGTAGGTTTAAGTTTAAAATCTGCTAAGTCAAAAGGCGGAAATAAGGGAAGAAAACAAAGAAGAAGATAATTTAATATATAGTATAAATGTTATCACCGAAAAGAACAAAATTTAGAAAAATGCAGAAAGGCCGTATGAAAGGTCTTTCACAAAGAGGTCACTTACTTTCCAATGGAATGTTCGGAATTAAATCTTTAGATGCATGTTTTTTAACATCAAGACAAATTGAAGCTGCACGTATTGCAGCTACAAGATATATGAAGCGTGAAGGTCAGCTATGGATAAAAATATTTCCAGATAAACCTATAACTAAGAAACCATTAGAAGTAAGGATGGGTAAGGGTAAGGGTGCTCCTGAATATTTTGTAGCTGTTGTTAAACCAGGTAGAATAATGTTTGAAGTTGCTGGTGTTCCAATCGATGTTGCTAAAGAAGCATTAAGGTTGGCTGCTCAAAAACTTCCAGTTAAAACGAAGTTTATAATTGCTAGAGATTATCAAGAATAAATTTATAAAATGAAACAAAAAGAAGTTAAAGAATTATCAATTGACGAGTTAAATGAAAAGCTAGTTTCTTTTCAAAAAGAACTTTCTGATCTAAAAATGACTCATGCAATATCTCCAATTGAGAATCCAATGCAAATTAAAAATTTAAGAAAAACTATTGCTAGAATTAATACTGAATTAACTGCGAGGTCTGTTCAAGAGTAAAACTTTACAAATGGAAAAAAGAAATTTAAGAAAAGAAAGAATTGGAATTGTTACAAGTAACAAAATGGAGAAATCTATTGTTGTTTCAGAAGTAAATAAGGTTAAACATCCAATGTATGGAAAATTCGTTTTAAAGACAAAAAAATATATTGCACACGATCAAGAAAATGAGTGTAATATTGGTGATACTGTAAAAATAATGGAAACAAGACCTCTTAGTAAGTCAAAATGCTGGAGACTTGTTCAAATTTTAGAAAGAGCTAAATAATGGTACAACAAGAATCAAGATTAACCGTTGCTGATAATACTGGTGCTAAAGAAGTGCTAACAATCAGAGTATTGGGAGGGACAAAAAGAAGATATGCTTCTGTTGGTGATAAAATAGTTATTACTGTAAAGCATTCAACTCCTAACGGTACTGTTAAAAAGGGACAAGTTTCAACTGCAGTGGTGGTTAGAACTAAAAAAGAAGTTAGAAGAAAAGATGGGTCTTATATTAGATTCGATGATAATGCTTGTGTTTTATTGGATGCTGCAGGCGAAATGCGAGGAACTCGTGTTTTTGGCCCTGTTGCAAGAGAACTTAGAGATAAACAGTTTATGAAAATAGTTTCACTAGCACCTGAAGTTTTATAGTTATGATAAAAATTAAATTAAAAACTGGAGATCAAGTAAGAGTTTTGTCAGGAGACCACAAGGGTTCTGAAGGCAAGATTTCAAAATTGTTTAAATCAAAAAACTTAGCAATTGTTGAGGGTGTAAATATGGTTAAAAAGCACAATAAACCAAGTTCACAAAACCCAAAAGGAGGTATTACTGAGCAAGAAGCTCCAATACATATTTCTAATTTATCTCTTCTAACATCTAAAGGAGAAACAACTAGAATTGGTTATAAAACAATTGATGGTAAAAAGAATAGAATTGCGTTAAAATCTGATGAAATAATTTAATTATGAGTTACCAACCTAGATTAAAAAAAGAATTTAATGAAAGAATACTTACTTCTTTAAAGGAAGAGTATTCTTACAGTAATGTTATGATGGTTCCAAGGCTTAAAAAAATTGTAATAAGTAAAGGAGTTGGAGGAGCTGTTGCAGACAAAAAATTAATTGACCATGCTATAGATGAATTATCTACTATCTCTGGTCAAAAGGCTATAGCTACTCTTTCTAAGAAAGATGTCGCTACTTTTAAATTAAGAAAAGGTATGCCAATTGGGGCTAAAGTTACATTAAGATCTGAAAGAATGTATGAGTTCTTAGATAGGTTAATAACTACTGCTCTGCCAAGAGTTCGTGATTTTCAAGGAATAAAGGCTTCCGGCTTTGATGGAAGGGGAAACTATAATCTTGGGGTTACTGAACAGATTATTTTTCCTGAAATTGATATAGATAAAGTAAATAAAATTTCAGGTATGGATATTACTTTCGTAACTAGTGCGAAGACTGATAAAGAAGCAAAATCGTTATTAACAGAACTAGGTTTACCATTTAAAAAGAATTAATTATGGCTAAAGAATCAATGAAGGCCCGTGAGGTCAAAAGAGCAAAAATGTGTGCTAGATATGCTGAGAAAAGAAAAGCATTAAAAAAAGCTGGAGATTATGAAGCATTACAAAAGTTACCTAAAAATTCCTCACCAGTTAGAGCTCACAATAGATGCAAGCTAACAGGAAGGCCTAAAGGTTATATGAGACAGTTTGGTATATCTAGAGTTTTGTTTAGAGAAATGGCAAATAAAGGTTTAATCCCAGGAGTTAGAAAGGCTAGCTGGTAAAAAATAAATTATTAAAATGAATACAGATCCAATCGCAGATTATTTAACAAGAATTAGAAATGCCAATAGTGCTGGTCATAAGGTAGTTTCTATCCCTGCTTCAAATATTAAGAAAGAAATTACAAAAATATTATTTGATCAAGGATATATTTTAAGTTACAAATTTGAAGACAACTCAACTCAGGGTAGCATTAAAATTGCACTAAAATATGATTCTTATACAAAAGAACCTGTTATTAAAAAACTAGAAAGAATTAGTAAGCCTGGTTTAAGAAAATATTCAGATTCTGTTAGTATACCCCGAGTATTAAATGGATTGGGAACGGCAATTGTTTCTACCTCTAATGGGCTAATGACCGGTAAAAAAGCAAAACAATCTAACGTAGGAGGAGAAATTCTTTGTTACGTATATTAAAATTAATAAAATGTCAAGAATAGGAAATAATCCAATTTTAATTCCAGAAGGTGTTTCTGTAGAGATTCAACCTAATCTTTTTTCAGTAAAAGGTAAGTTAGGAGAATTGTCTCAATCTTATGATTTAGTCTCAATTGAGCAAACAGATAATATTCTAACACTTAAAAGAGCTAATGAATCTAAACCAGCAAAAGCTAAGCATGGATTGTATAGATCGTTATTTTTCAATATGATTGAAGGAGTTTCAAAAGGATGGACCAAGGAGTTAGAATTAGTTGGTGTTGGTTATAGAGCTAGTAATCAAGGTCAAAAATTAGAATTAGCACTTGGTTTTTCCCATAATATTGTTTTCCAAATTCCTGTTGAGGTCAAAGTTGAAACTATCTCCGAAAAAGGAAAAAATCCTATTATCAAATTATCTTCATTAGATAAACAGTTGGTAGGAGCAATTGCTTCAAAAATTAGAAGTTTTAGAAAACCTGAACCTTACAAGGGTAAAGGAGTCAAGTATGTTGGTGAAGAGATTCGTAGAAAAGCAGGTAAATCTGCATAAAATTTTATAAAATGAGTTTGTCAAAAATAAATAAAAGAAATAAAATAAAAAGAAGAATTAGAAAGCATGTTTTTGGTAGCGAAAGTAGACCAAGACTTTCTGTTTTTAGAAGTAATAAAGAAATATATGCTCAAATTGTTGATGACGTTAATGGCAAGACTATTGTTTCTGCTTCGTCCAGAGATAAAGATATAGCCAATGATAAAATAACTAAAATTGAATTATCAAAATTAGTTGGTATTTCCATTGGTTCTAAGGCTGTTAAAGCAGGAATTGAAAAGATAGGTTTCGATAGAAGTGGATATTTGTATCACGGAAGGGTAAAATCATTAGCAGAAGGAGCCAGAGAAGCTGGTCTAAAATTTTAATTTATGAAAAATAATAGAAACGAATTTGTAAAACCTGGAGGACTAGATTTAAAAGATCGACTAGTTAGCATTCAACGTGTAACTAAAGTAACTAAAGGTGGTAGAGCTTTTGGTTTCACTGCAATTGTTGTAGTTGGTGATGAAAATGGTGTTGTTGGTCATGGATTAGGAAAATCTAAAGAGGTTGCAACAGCTATTGCTAAAGCAGTTGAAGATGCTAAAAAGAATCTAGTTAGAATAGCATTACATAATTCTACACTTCCACACGAACAAAAAGGGAAACATGGAGGAGCTAAAGTATTTATTAAGCCTGCATCGCAAGGTACGGGAGTTATAGCTGGTGGAGCAGTAAGAGCTGTTTTGGAGTCATTAGGTGTTCAAGATGTATTATCTAAATCTCAGGGATCTTCAAATCCACATAATGTTGTTAAAGCAACTTTTGACGCTCTATTAAGATTAAGAAATGCGAACACTGTTGCTCAGGAAAGGGGAATTTCATTAGAAAAAGTTTTTAACGGATAATTATGGCGAAAATTAAGATTAAGAAAATAAGAAGCGAAATTAAAAAACCTGGTGACCAAAAGAAGACACTTTTAGCTCTGGGATTAAAAAAAATAGGACAAGTTGTTGAGCATGAAGATACTCCTAATATAATGGGGATGGTCAATAAGGTAAAACACTTAGTTTCTTTAGTAAAATAAAAAATATGAATTTAAGTAATTTAACACCTGAAAAAGGGTCTATCCATACTTCTAAAAAAAGAGTAGGTAGAGGTCAGGGTTCTGGTAAAGGAGGAACTGCTACTAGAGGACATAAAGGAGCTAAATCAAGGTCAGGCTATTCTAAAAAATTAGGATTTGAGGGTGGTCAAATGCCATTACAAAGAAGAGTTCCCAAATTTGGTTTCAATAATATTAATAGAAAAGAGTATCAAGCTGTTAATCTTCAAACTATACAATCTTTAGTTGATAATAAAAAGATTAAAGGGGCTATGGATATTCAAAGTTTTATTGATAATGGTTTGGCTAGTAAAAACGATTTGATTAAAGTTTTAGGTGATGGAGAAATTAAAACAGCTATTAAAATAACTGCACACAAATTTTCTAAGAGTGCTCAAGCACAAATTGAAAAAAGTGGTGGAGAAGCAATAACTATATAAGTATTATGTACAGTTTTTTTGAAACATTAAAAAATATTTGGAAAATTACAGAATTAAGAGATAGAATCTTTATTACTCTTTTTTTCTTAGCTATATATAGATTAGGAGCTCAAGTTGTTCTGCCAGGTATTGACTCTGTTCAATTAGCTGAATTATCTAGTAGAACTCAAGGCGGGGGTCTTTTAGGTATTCTTAATGCATTTACTGGTGGAGCTTTTGCCAATGCATCTGTTTTTGCTTTAGGAATCATGCCTTATATCTCTGCATCTATTGTAGTTCAATTAATGGGTATAGCTGTTCCTTATTTACAGAAACTCCAAAAAGAAGGAGAAAGTGGTAGAAAAACAATAAATCAAATAACTAGATGGTTAACGATATTAATTTGTGTTGTCCAGGCACCAGCATATTTATATAGTTTAGGAGCTCTTGGAGTTCCAGAAAGTGCTTTTGTTATTGGTAAGACACCTGTTTTTGTTGTTTCATCTGTAATTATATTGGTTACCGGATGTGTATTTGCTATGTGGTTAGGAGAGAAAATTACTGATAAAGGAATTGGAAATGGAATTTCACTATTGATTACAGTTGGTATTATTGCATCTCTTCCTCAAGCATTTTTTCAAGAATTTACATCAAGAGTTACTCAAAGTAACGGAGGAGCAATTACTATTTTAATAGAACTTGTTATATGGGTTGTTGTTATAGCTCTTTGTGTGCTTCTTGTTAAAGCAGTTAGACAAGTTCCAGTTCAATATGCTAGAAGAACAGCATCAGGTGGTTTTGATAAAAATCAGGCAAGCTCAAGACAGTATATTCCATTGAGATTAAATGCTTCTGGAGTAATGCCTATTATTTTTGCTCAAGCTATTATGTTCGCTCCAGTGTATATTGGTCAATTATTTGGTAATTCTAGCTTTGGTCAATGGATGCAAACATCATTTTCAGATATGTTTGGATTATGGTATAATATTTTATTTGGTTTTTTAATTATTGTATTCACATATTTTTACACAGCTATTACTGTTCCAACAAATAAGATGTCTGATGATTTAAAAAGAAGTGGTGGATTTGTTCCTGGAATAAGACCAGGAGGTGAAACTGCTGATTTTTTAGATAAAATAATGTCATTAATTACTTTTCCTGGTTCATTATTTTTAGCAGCTGTTTCAGTTCTACCTGCTATTATTGTCCAAATAATGGATATGCAGCAGGGTTGGGCTTTATTTTATGGTGGAACATCATTATTAATTATGGTTGGTGTAGCTATAGATACTATTCAACAAATAAACGCATATTTATTAAATCGTCATTATGATGGTTTAATGAAAACTGGTAAAAGAAGAAAATTAGCATAATATGGCAAAACAAGCAGCAATAGAACAAGATGGAACTATAATTGAAGCTCTTTCAAACGCAATGTTTAGAGTAGAATTACAGAACGGTCATGTCGTTACTGCTCATATTTCTGGTAAAATGAGAATGCATTATATAAAATTATTACCTGGCGATAAGGTTAAGTTAGAAATGAGTCCATACGATTTAACTAAAGCTAGAATAACATATAGACATTAAAATTATGAAAGTAAGAGCATCTGTAAAAAAAAGAAGTCCCGAATGTAAAATAGTTAGAAGAAAGGGAAGACTTTATGTAAT
>Ga0222716_10003094_pt1 | contig 13333 bp, 16 predicted proteins | sample C33_13DmetaG_FD_165044 | JGI IMG/M metagenome (GOLD analysis project Ga0222716, IMG submission 165044) | Estuarine water microbial communities from San Francisco Bay, California, United States - C33_13D | ecosystem: Environmental > Aquatic > Marine > Unclassified | place: USA: California... | reverse complement strand
GTCATATAGATGAGGGTCGCAAGACCTACAGCTATTCCCAGAGGATTACCGTAACCAAGTTCAGTGGTAGCTATAAAGCCACCTGTCCCTATGGTTGATTTGTAGATAAGGTCGTGCATCATACTTCAATTTCTGGGTCAGGTGGTAGTAGTGCCAGGAATGCAGCTTTGTCTACGACTTCGCATTCTTCCAGTTTAGCTTGGTCAAGCATCTCCCACAGTTCGTGGTAGATACCGCCTACGCCGACCTCTGTGTAAAGGTCACAGCAAGCACCGTAGCGTCCGTCAATCAACAGCACTGGGCTGATGTGATTGTGCGTAGTCAAGGTGTCCTGCTTTGCAAGCATTGAGTCCCTCAGTTCTGCTGGGATCAGAAGATAGTTGTAGCTGAGTTCTTCAGGCGTAGGATTAGTAGCTAGGTATTCTGATGGGGTCATAATTAAATTGCTGCGATTTCAGAAAGTAATGTTGCTTGCAGACCTTCTAAGGTAGCAAGGTTAAGTGCAGGGCCAGCGTGGTAGGTGGCTATGCGTGCTACGGTTTTAGCAACTCCACCTCCTACTGCGTATAAAGACAACCCACCAGTGTTTGGAATCCCTGATGCTCTGGTAAATGTTTCATTGCCCTGATTAGTTCTTGCGGTAAATTCAGTTGAAGCAGAGCGAGAAAGACCAACAAGGCTTGGAGTAGATGTTATTTTTGACGACGAATCCAAGGGACCAGTCGAATAAAAGCTGGTCCCAGTAGGTACTAAAGCAACAGCAATTGGACGAACAAAGTTAGTGCTGTAGGTTCCGCCCAAGAATCCAGATATTGCACCTGACGATGCGTAAACGGACAATGAATGATCGTTCTGCGATAAATCCGTTCCAATCAGTCCCGTTGCTAGATATTTAGTCGAGCCATCACTAAGCAGACCAGTTAATGTATTCAAGTCACCCGCAACAAAGTTGTTGTTGGTCAACGTCGGCATTCCATCACGAAGAGGAACCGTAACACCCTGTATGCCTACACCCACAAAGGATGCAGCAGATTCCATATCATCCCAGTAAGCACCGCCAAGTGCTACCAAGCTATCGATGTAGTTAGCTAGAGGCTGCTTGTAAGCTGTATAGGTCGTATCACCTGCGCCATTTAATCGGCTGAAGTAGTTTTCTGCTTCTGCTGAAAACTCTGGAGTGTAGATGCTGTATTCCGTGTTGATGTTGGCCTTGATATTAAATAGATTTGCTGACTGATTGGAAGGGTATAAGATAACCTCCTGCATTGTGCCAGTGAGATTTGAGCCAGCACCAGCTGCGCCAGATGCAAGTGTAATACCGCTTACATTTGTTTGGGTTGCAATAGTCCCAGTTGTCGCTGCCCCATTTACTCCCATTTGAGAGTTAGCAGCATCAGAAATATAGCTAAACAAATTTTGATTACCCCACGTGCCAGATGTAACTGTGTGAGTGACCGTATTTCCTCCTGATCCGCCCGAAGTAGCATAACGAACAGTCGTGTTAGTTAATGTGTTAAGTGAATTACCATTAACAACTGTGGAATCGTCAAAGAAGAAATCCCCTTGAGGAACATTTGCCACCACAAATCCAGTGCTAGTCGTGCCGACCGCAAACGTTCCAAGCATCCAGTCGCCACCATCAAATGAAACTGCTGGCTTGCTATTTTCAAGAACGACTGCACCAGCATTTACAATCTTTGGTTGCCTAGAAGTAGTTGCCTGTATATTATCATTAGCATTACCACTTTGGTCATACCACGTAGTCACGAAGCCATTGTCTGTTCCACCTGTGCCGACCCAAGCCAGCATAGTGCCATCGGATACCTCTGTGGCCGTAAAGCCACTTGTAGCGTTATCAGAGCTTCTGCGCACCTCTACTACGTCTGAGGTAGTCCAAGAGCTTGAAAGGTTTCTCAGCGAGTAACCAGCAGCAGCTCCAGTGTAGTCATCTAAAAGAAAGCTGGGAGGAACACTTGTATATACCTGTGTTGCACCAAGGTATGCTTGGCTGACCTCAGTCGCACCAAGATATACTTTAGTCGCTAATGCACTGCCTAGTGATAAAGCCATACTTTAAGTAATGATGTAGAATGTAGTAGCGACTGGTGTGCCAGCATCATACTCAGCTTGAGTAAGACTGACAACGTTGAGAACCTGATCACTTCCAGTGGGTTCGCCAGCAAGTGCAGTGTTGATCGTGTTGACCTCCGCACCAGCTTCGATTCCTGCAAGCTTTGTAGTGTTAGCGTCCAAGTCTGTCTTGTCGCCATCGACAAAAGGACCTTCTACTGGTGGTTGCTGTGCTGAGTCAGCTAGTGCGCCCTGTGCTGCCGTAGCGTAGTCCGTCGCTGCCGTGGTAGCTGCTGTGCCTAGTCCTAGGTTGGAGCGGGCTGCTGCGTTATTTGCACTCTGTAGTAGAGTGTCTATGTCTGTTAATACTGTAAAGTCTGCCATGATATTGTGGGGTTAAGATCCTAGTGGTCGTTTATATAATGATGTGCCGTCTGGTCTTCGATATAGAGAAAAACCATCTGGTCGCAAATAGTTGTAAATTCCTGGACCTACTGGGGTTGCATCGGGTCGAGCGCCACGAAATCTACGTGTGCCAACATTACCAAAGGATCGTCTGAATCTAAAGTGTGCCATTATACGCTGTTGTCTGTGCTGTATTGAGTTTTAAGTTGGTTGGTCAACGCTGCAATAGCACCTTCCCTGCTAGGCTTCATAAGCGCCCGCTCAAGGGCATTGTTTACGTCACGTAGTGCAATAGGGTTAAAGCCACTCTCGCTGTCCTGTGAGGCTCTGTAGGAGCGTGCAGCATCATACGCCATAAACTCCGCCCACTCAGACGGAACTGTTGCTAGTGTGCCAGACTCTCCGTTGCCGTATGTGTCTGACCAGGCCTTCTTGTATGCTACATAAACTGTTCCCGTAACATTGCTTGCTACGCGAATGCCATTGCTGTCTGGGTATGCTGTTAAACTAAGTGGGTCGTTGCCTTCCCATTTAGCTGAGCCCCAGTATCCAATGGCTTCACCAATTTCTGATAGTGCTTGGACAGTTGGTGCTAATTCCTTTCCGATGCAAACAGTAGGGCATACATACCATCCAGATGATGGTGGATCGCCTGGAACTGGTGGTGTAGGGGCTATGTAAAGAATAACTGATTGGTCATCAATTGCACTTGAACTAATGTTCCATAGATTTAATGAGTCACTCCAAAGGTTATACAATGCAGTAGTTCCATCAGAATCATACATTGTGTATGCAGGGTTTCCGTCAACACTATTTCCATTGCGAACATACAAACCATTTGCTTCTGTGGTTCCAGCACCATAAACGTTATAGCTATCTTCTGTCGTAGCAATATAGCCACGTTTCGCTGTGCGAGGCTCAAGCACTAGGAAACGTTCCCAGTATCGGGATTCGTCATATATTGTGCGAGCTGCTGAGTTTAGCAAAAAGCCAATGTTGGTCAGCTCAGTTCCCGAAGAAAATGCTGCCCCAGCTCGTGCTTGAGTTAGCCCAACTACTTCTTCCCATGTGCGTGTTTGTTGTGCCATTAGTTAAGCCAATCTCCTGTTAGACCACGTTCCTTGAAGTCTTTCTGTTTAAATTTTAGGTAGTCTGGATTTACGAAGTCTGTGCCATCTATGGCTTTACATTCGTATTCCATCTCCTTCTGTTCAAAAACATCGTAGCAACCAGCAAAGTTCAAAACCTTGTTCTGACTCTGCTTGTTGCCACTGTATGTTTTCTTCATGTACTGGCGCATCACTTCATCGCGACGTGCTCTTCCTGCTGGAGACATTAACCATTGACGACGAAGTTCCATCTTTGCCGCTAGTGCTGTTAATTCATCGTCTGTTAATATCTTCCGCATATACTAATACTTCTTTTTAGTTGAACCTGTTGTTCCTTTACTTGCTGTGCTGCCCTTATGCTTGCATTTTGCTTTAGCCATCATAATATTATTCTTTCTTTGGAATTAAAATATAAGTAAAAGGGAGCGCGTCAAGTTTAATTGACACGCTCCCAAAATACTAACCAACTAACTACGCTTCGTCGCTAAACTCGACCTTACCAAGACCATTAGGTCCAGAGGTCATTAGTGCGTAACGTGTGTCAACTGCGCCCTTGTAAGAGCCACCCAAGAAAGGATAGTTCTCTGACTCAATACCTTGGTACTCAGCAACGCTAAGAAGGCTTGGGTTTACGAAGTAACCACGGTCTGTGGAAGGCATACAGTTTGGATTTGCGCTCTTCATCTTGATTTGACCGAACTGAGAGTCAATGATCTCAACCATCCAAGGGATAGTAGTAGTACCATTCACGTTGTAGTCAACCTGAGATGCTGCACCAGCGGTGCGTGTGAACGAAGCAACGATATGCTCGCGAAGACCTGGACCAGCGACCAACCAAAGATCCTGCATGGTTGTATCTTGGCTCCACATCGAAGCAATCTGTGCGCCCATTGCTGCATCATCGTAAGAAGCCTTGAGGCCACCGTAGATGGATGCTGCTGGAGTTACGTAGAGTGCGTCTACGCCAGTTGCGGCAGTGTTGCTAATGAGAGCGCCTAGACCGTGAGTTGCCCCACCAGTTGTGCCTGGAACGTCTGCTGTCTTGTCTTGATCACCGCAAATGACAAACTCTTTGTCAATAGCAACTTCAATTGCAGACTTGTCGGCTGCTTTGATCATGTTAGAGATAACAGCGGAGTCTTCTTGCTCCTGCTCTTTCGATACTGCGTACTCAACAACTGTGCGCTGGGCTTGACCTTCAAACTCACGAACTTGCGAGAATGCGTCACGACCTACGTTTGTGTCATTGCCTTCAACGTGCGGTGTATTTTCTACAGCCTTCAGCTTGTCCATGAGACAGCGAGGGCGCTTGTTTTTGGTTGCTGTGTGATTCAGCAAGCCTGTTACTGGGGTAATGTCGGCTGCAAGGAGTTCCGCTGTTTGGCGGAGAGACTCGCGATTACCGACTGTACTTGAATATGTTTGTGCCATAATTTTAACTTCTATTTAAGATTCTAATTTGCTGGTCAGCGTCGCGCCGAGCAGCGATTGTTTGCCTCGGATCACTAATGATCTTTTGCAGTTTTTTAACTTTTACACTAATACTGTTCGATTTTTTTGGTTCACGAGCAGCTTTTGTATTTAATGAAACGTTCGATGTTTTAGATTTGGGAGCTTTGCGCTTGAGCTTCTTATTTAATTTTTTAGTCTCTGGCAATTTAGTTACTGCCGCACGACCTAAAATTTCAATTAACTCATTTGCATACTCTGGGAGGATATTCTGAACTAATGCAAACTTTGGATTTTTCAAAAGAGTTTCATACTCCTTTGCTTCGTCTGATTCGTCTTCGATCCCTAGCTTGCCACGAACTTCTTCAATGACTTCACCAGTATCCCCAAGTTTTTTTGACATTTCATCAATCTCATACCTGCGGTAACGTAATGGATCTAGCTTCTCCTCTTCCCTGTCAATGGCATTGAGTAATTGATCTACAGACATAAACTGTTTCCCAAACATAACGCCAGACTCGTCTTCACCAGTCTTCTCATTATATCGTTCAACCCGATCCGTAATTAGCTTTCGATTCCAACCTTTAATGTTGACCTCAGTTTGCTTAATTGCGTAATCCGCTTCATCTATTGATCTAATGTTACCAAAAGGATTGTCACTTGTAGCAACATTTTCAGATATTATCTTCAATTGTTCTTCCAAGAACTCAATCTGTTCTTTCCGCTCTTTTTCCTGCAAGCGAGCTTTAGTCAAGGCTTTCCCTGCTTTTGCCGATACTTGCTGTGTAAGTGCTTCTAGTTCTTCTTCGTTTAGATCCTCAATGTCAAATCCTCCATCATCTGAAGGAACGTCTGACTCATCATCGCTTTCTTCCTCTTCATCCTCATCAACTTCAGGGACTTCGACTTCTTCTTCGTCGTCCTCTTCGTCTTCGGTTTCGGGAGTTTCTGGCTCTGGTTCGTCTGTTGCACCAGTTGCTTTGTCGATTCGCTCCTGTAGGAGGTCTTGTCGGCGCTGCTCTGGTGTTTTAGTCTCCTGAATTGCTTCTTCGGAATCAGGGATCTCCGCTTCTAGTGTATCTGTCATATCTACCTATTGTTAATCAGCCAAGGCGGAGGCTGTTAGTGAAATTATATCATAAGTCCTCCCAGCACTAATCTTTGCGGGAGTATTTTTTAAAATTAAATTCTTCCATCAAATCTGCTGTAAGGAACTGAGCAACTGTTTGGCATCGGTTTCCTAGATATTTGTCTGGAGAATACCAAGGCTGCGAAAGCATTTGGTCGCGACGATCCTCTAGGTACTCATAGAGGCAGCGGCCAATTTCTGGATTATCGTTAAGATGCTTCTTAAATTCAGTAAAATTCACGATTATACGCCTCCCTCTAGGTTTTGGGTTTCCATATTGCCAACACTTGCTGCTTCGGTTCCGTAGATACCAAACTCAGTGCCATTCTTTTCTTGCATAAGAACCATTTCAAGTTGCTTCTTATATTCTCCAAGCAGGAATACAAACTGAGGATTGCTAAACAATACAGACTCAACTTGACCAGATTGTTGGATTTGCTGTTGCTCGGCTTCGTATTCACTGACAACTTGCATACGTAATTCAGCAGCATTTGGAGCTGGTGCGCGTGCAATGCCAGCAGACATTTGAGCAATATCAGAAAGAGTTTCGTTCTTAACTTTGTCTGTTCCAACTTCAGCAGGAAGAAGAATAGTTTCAGCAGCCATTGGATCAGCCATAGTTAGTAGGAAGTCAACAACAGCTTCATTATTTACTCGACCAGATGTATCTAATTGAGCCGCTTGCATAATTGTACTTGCCATTTTCTCCATCTTTTCTGGATCGTCATACAATGTATTAAAACTTACAGATACATCCATTTCAGTTTCTTCTTCATTTTTCACAAACTGAACTGGTTCTGGACGACCAGTAATTCGGAAGAATAATTCGTTTGGTCCTTTAAGCTTATACATTTCATATACAAGCTTCAATACATCTTGAGCAAAACTTAGATGGCGATTGATTGATGCAGTTTGCATTTGAATTGAGATGGGATCTTGTGGATCATGGCCAATTAGACGATCTGCTTCAGATACAATTTCTTTCTCTAAATTAAATACAGCCCCGAAGTTCGTGTTACGTTGTAGATATGATGGTGCTTGACCAGTTCGGGTAGCATATACGCCACCTGGTCCTGGACGACCATGATCCCACGTTGGCGGCGCAAGCAATGAAGGACTCACCTCGTAAGCTGAGTTATCCATGTTTGCGTCTCTGAGAACCTTTTGGTTCTTCTGGCTTGCCTTCAGCAGCTCAGGAACAGTCGGTGCGCTGTATAGTGTACGTGCATCGTAACTACGAGACTGCACGACAAAGGGTAATTGGCGCAAGCCACTGAGCAGCGTGCGCTTGGCGAATGGTGGGACTTGCCCATCGCTATCACCAAACTCGGGACTCCATACTGTTAGGTAAATACCTTCAGCTAGATCATCTCGGTCAATTAAACGTTCAAACGTAAAGACAACATCAATCAAGTCGCGGTCTTCATCTAGGGAAGTCGGCTGTCGAGGATTTGGTATTGTGCTGCTTGTACGGAATGCGTTAAGTGTACCACGCTCATTCTCTACTGCCCAATCCGCCCAATCTTTGTCCCATTCCTCGGCGCTTACACGACTTAGAATTTCTTGGGATGTCATTGGTTTACGGATGTGGCAACGAACTGCGTCTTTAAAGTTTGTTGTATAAGATGGTGCAAAGAACTCTTCATCTGGAGCAAGTACTTGTAAAACTGGCTCGCCTTGGTCTTCAATTGTTACTGGTATTTTTGCTGTACCATTTTTCCTTAGTTCACCCAAAGCTTTCTTTACACGCTTTTGATTAATTTCCCATCCTGGGATTGAATTAAATACTTCAAGCGCTTCATCAATACGATCTTCATCTGCTAGTATTGAAATGTAATCTGCCGCCTCTTCTGGGAAACTTTTTTGAATTTCCTCTAGGTCAAAGATTTTTTCGTATGAACGCTTAGTTGGAGACTTATAGTCGCAGTATGCGACTCGCAAAGATTTTTCCTGTGCGTAGTTATCTGCCTTCTCCATTTGCTGCCAGAAATCTTTAATGCCAGCATCACGAAGCCACTTCATAAATGAAGTAACTTCTTGTGAACGTGCAACATCTTCAAAACTACGAGGATAAGCCCGAATTGAAGATTTGCGAAGTGCATTCTCATTGATTGCTACTTGAGAAGCAATATGATATTCAGCTAAGTGAACCTCTGTGTCGCTGGAGTTTTGGAATGGAAATGATGTTTCACCAGACTTCTTTAAGTCACTGGTTTTGCCTTCCCATTGGCAATGGCGAATATCAGCAGAGTCGCTGCAACGTTTAATAAAGTCAGCAAGACTATCAACGTCCTCGTCAAAAGTTTGTTTAAACTGATCATAGTCAAACTCGTCAAAATAAACTTCTGCCTCGTCGCTGTCTTGATTTCTATTTATAGCCATTGCCGTCATTATATCATATTACCTCCCAGTCTTGTTTCTTGCTTCACTAAGTATTCTTATTATTGTCTCATCTCCATATCCCAGAGAATCCTCAAGGTCTTCGTCACTAATTTCTTGATTATTAACTCGCCTATCAATTTCTATCCAATATGCTGCGTTATTAGTTAGAAATGATTTATCTAACTGGATATCTGTAGAATGTTTGTCCATCTAACTCTCCTTTATTTACTTTCAATCGTTTGCCATTTTTATTAATAATATCTTTGTGGCGTTTTGGTACTGAAACTATAACCTTCTTTTTAGTTTCAAGGTCTTCAGCAAATATAAATCTGGGGTTTCCAGTCTGTTGATGTAACACTTTAACAGTAACAACTGCTGGTGATGCTGTTTCAATAACATCAATTTCACCTTTAATTTGATTCATAATTTTTAATACACCACTAGGAAGGATGTATTTGCCATCCATATCTTCTTCCGTACATACTGCTGCACGAAGCTTTCCAATACGCATTGCTGTGTATGTCCCACCTAATTGTTCTGCTATAGACTTGCAGGTTTCATGTTCTGTTTCTGTCATAATATGTTAGTTTATGTGAGTATCACGATTAATATCCCCCCGAACTGACCAAGCATTTAAGCTTGCCATCAGGGTAATGCTCTGGTCCATGTCCAAAGTTTGCTGTTCTCAAATAGCGAAGGCAATCAATGAAATCCTTCAGTGCTTCGTCTTTCTTTTTTTGTGCGCCATAATTTACAATGGCATAGATTAGATTACCACAATCTTCATGGATAAATACTCGTGGTTTGTTAGCTGCGTCGAGTGGCAAGTTTACGTTGTAGTAGAACCAATCATCAATAGCTGTGAGTCCCTGCTCCTCCTGTGAACCCATAGACGGCACATAGTGAAAGTCGTGGGCAGAAAACTGGTCAAATAAGTCAGTATTGTCTGCATTCTCATTGGCAAAGAAGCGAGAGTCACCAATGCGCTCAAATGGATGGATGCCTAGTTCCTCTTCAATGTCAGAAAAAAGCTCACAATATCCGACAACATCGTAGCCTAGCTTCTTAGATGCTGGTCCAAACTTCCAGTATGGGTCACCAAACTCAGCCCAAGGTCCGTAGGTCTTACGATCTGGCCACTCCCTGCGGATGTAAATCTCTGTATCTGATCCTACGCCTGTTACACCTGCCCATAGGCTTGTGTAGTTACGAGCGCCAGCAGGGTCAACCACTTGGTAGCACGTGTACTCCTTTTTGTCCGACAGGTCTGGAAAATCATCATCTGAAAGCACATGGACATTCTGGCTAAATAGAGGGAACAGAGATGTCATACTCTTGACTGGAACACCATACGCACGAGTAAGGATCTCGTCTCTAGTACTGTGCTTCAGTTCCTTAGCAATACGCTCATATCCGCCGAACGGATTGAACTCAGAGTGGAAGTATACGATACCTGCGTCCTTCTCTGGGCTATATTGCGTCACTGGAACTTCTTCGCCATCTAGCAATGGTGCTTTGCGTGTTTTCCTTGTCTCTGCTCCCTTTAAAAACTCTGCTACGAATGGCGTGTAGCCGTCAATAGGCGTAAACGTCAATAACATCTTGGCATCACGTGTAGCTAAACGGAAGCGCATGGTGCGGATTAGGTCTCCGTCCTCAAGGTACTCGTCTGGCCACAGACCAATGTTGTGCCATTCTGGTGTCTTAGAGCCTAGCTCAAGACCCTCAAACTTACTCCTGTTAGCAATGAACTGGCTGTATGTATGGAACAGTACCTGTGAGCCATTAGGTAGGATAAATGACTGCCCTGTAAAGCCGTTCTTTACTGTGTAGTTCAAATACTCCAGCACACCTTTAGTCTTTACCTTAAACTCTGGCGGAAGATACCTGTAGACCGCCGCCTGTTGCGTTCTAATGGACGCGTCAGCGTCCTGTGCAAAGCATACGATAATAGACTTGGGATTCTTCAAAGCAGCCTTCACGACGCTCCTAGCTCCATACTCAGTCTTTGAGCTACGATTGCCTCCGAATATCATCAGCGTATCGTATTTGTCTAGCATATCATCAGCATATGACCAGCTTTCTAGCGAAACGCCAAAGTTCAATGGGTCAGCATCAGCATTAGCTACGGCATCCTCGTGCTGACGATGTATTTCAACGAGAGCCTTGAGACCCTCTGGCTTCGTAGAGCCGTCGTCGTTAAAGCACAGCTTCTTGATCTCTTCGGGGGTCGGACCCTTGAGAATTGGATGCGTAGTAAATTTCATGCTAGTCTACAATCTCTACTTCCTTTATGCCCTCTAGCATCTTACGAGCGTATTCCTCTGCCTCGTCTAGTGTAGTCTTATGCTCGACTACGTGTCGCTGAATGTTGTTGCCCGTCAACTTACTGTGAATGTCGTTGAACGCTTGCAAGCTTTTACCCTGCTTGAATAGCTCGTTGCCGTCAATCTCAATGTCCCCACTCTCAACCCTATCCGTGTACTTGTCTTGAGATTTTCGGTATGTGTCTAGCCCTTGGAACAAAACGGAGGATATCTCAGATGCCCAAGCATTACGTATTTCCGAAGACTCTGGGTCTGCTAACAGCTCCGTCTGCACATCATAGTAGAAGTTGCGGGTAATCTTGTTGTTACGCAAGAACTCACTCACCCCATTTGGCTTTTGAATAATGTGCTGTGCCACCAGCGCCCACTTCTTAGGCTCACGCAAGCACCAAGCCTTGTTTTGACCAGTAGCTTGCTGTGCGTCTCTTAGCTTCTTGGTAATGAAGTCTTTAGTTTCTAGTCTTAATTCTTCACTCATCGTCGTCATCCCCCTCTGTTTCGTTCCAAGCTATGGCTTCATCAATTATCATCTCCTCTGCCATATCTATGAGACTGTCAGCAAACAACATCTTGCCCACACGCCAGTTACTATAATCATATCGCAAGTCCCCATCCTCGTCCAATATGGCAAAGGCATAGTTTATAGAATGCTCCGCCATGAAAGCCTTTAGCTTATCAACTGGATCATCCTCATCCTCCATTACTTACTACCCCCGTAGATTGTCCGTGAACGAATGCCCGTAGGCAAATCACTAGCAGGAACCTCACGCTTGTCCGAAGCCTTACGTGTGTCCTTCTTAATCCCATCAAAATTGCTACGATACTTAGCAGCGTCCCTGTTTAATGTTCTTGGCTCTGATCCCTTAGTTGACATGACTACATCATAACATACCTGTCAACCCCCACAATATAACACCCCGTGAAAAATAGTTGAAAATAGTTTATCCACTACACACCAACACCTTACGTAATATCACCCATAAAAACACCCCAAAAAAGGCTTGACAAGCTTGACACGTATGTTATAATCGAACCATAGGTGAGTCTGGGGGTCTTAGGAGCGAAGCGACGTTGGCAAGACCCTATTACTCCGCATCTTTGATATGTCGGGAATCTCATTTCTATTTTTTGTAGGGCTGTATATGTATTATAACGCGAGACGGCGGCGAAAATCGCTGATCCCCTCCTCCCCTCCGTTGAGGCGCGCGCGCACACGCTATAGTCACTCGCGCGTAACTGGTATTTGTTTGGGGCTTGGTGATATCCATTCCACAGCACAGCGGCGGCGATAATGGCACAGTACAGCACAGCACAGAATCACGGCAAAGCAAAAGGCGGTACCCGTTTTTAAAAAAGGCGGTACCCAATTATTTTACAAAGGCGGTACCCGTTTTTTAAAGATTTATCTTGATGGTCGGCGGCAAATATGCATTGTGTGTTTTGTCGGCGGCGGCATGTTGCCAAAACGCCGACACAATCCAAACGAAAAATAGACCAAATGAACAACGAAAAACTAGAACAAATTGCTTCAACAATGTTGCCACGTCAAATCGGTATTGAGTTAGAGCTTCTGATCCCCAAGCCTACCTTTGACGAGGTAGTAACCGCGCTTCAATCGGTGGTAGAGTTTAAGGAAGAGCGTTACAATCACATAACTAAAACGTGGTGGAAGCTCGTTCCCGATCACTCACTGCACGCTTCAAGCGCTTGGCGGGTTTGTGAGATTGTATCACCGCCGTTGCTTCCCAACGAGCTATTTAAGCAAACGAAATTGATTTGTGAAGTTCTTGAACGCTTTGGCGCTTCGGTCAATCAATCGTGTGGTTTTCATGTTCACCACGACGGCGTGAAGTTTACACCGAAGAGATTGCAATACGCTGTTAATTTGATCGTGAAAAGTGAACAAGCAATCGATTGCATGATGCCTAAAAGCCGCCGTGGTGATTCGCGGTGGTGCAAGTCTAACAAGGAAGTTTTGAACAGTTCGATAAATCACGATTTGGGGCTAGTTAGAGAGGGCGATCACTACCGATATCGTCGACTCAATCTCACATCGTTTCTACGTCATGGAACGCTCGAATATCGCCAACACGCTGGCACAATTGAGCTTGAAAAGATCGTGCTATGGGTGGCTTTCACTCAAGCGCTTACAATGCGCTCACGTTTGAAGGTTACCCAAAATGCTGATTATCAAAACCCAATGCACAACGTCTTGATTCAAATCAAGTGGGCGACGTGCAATCGTGACGGGGCATTGATTCCAGTCTCCGAGATTCATGCCGATCTCTGCAAGCGTGTAGTTGACCGCATGACGCACTTCGGATTTGCCGAGGAAGCGCCGAGACTAGCCCCACACGTTGCCGAGGCGTGAATTTGAGGGGGTAGCCCCTTTATCACTCAGCCCCTCTTTTGAGGGGCTTTTTTGTGCCTACTCACATAAAGGGGGGGGGTGTCCACTTTTC
>Ga0222716_10003093_pt1 | contig 13334 bp, 9 predicted proteins | sample C33_13DmetaG_FD_165044 | JGI IMG/M metagenome (GOLD analysis project Ga0222716, IMG submission 165044) | Estuarine water microbial communities from San Francisco Bay, California, United States - C33_13D | ecosystem: Environmental > Aquatic > Marine > Unclassified | place: USA: California... | reverse complement strand
GGTCAACGTCGCTCCCGGCGCCAAACTGGCGGACGGCGATCAAGTACCCCATGAGAACGAAGGGGAGAGAGAACAGCGTGTGTTCGATTTTGATGAAGGACAAGACTTGCTTGACGTCCATCACTCGGGGCCCCCAAAGGAAAGGTGGGGCGGCCATTCGTATTTCTTGAGTTCGGGGTGGGAAGCGACCTTTTCCAGCGTTTCTTCATCGTGTAGGGTTACGGCGGGCCAGCGACGCACACCGTGCGCCTCGGAGGGGATGGGCGTGGTGGCGTCCCAACAAAGACGGTCTCGGCCCTCATCGAAACTCAAACCTCGTCCCACGTCAAAACGGGCCGTGAGTTGCCAGAGCAAGCGGCGCCGAGCCTTGGTGTGTGTCATGTCCAGATCGTCGTTGGTGATGAACAACCAGCGGAGGTTCTTTTCGGAATCCAATTGCCAAATTGAATCTCTCAACTCAAAAATGTGCTTGATTCGTTGTTCTTCAAGCCCGTCGTTCCCGTCGTGAACCCCCGTTAATGGACTCGGCGTCCCCTCGATGGAGGTTGATACCACGAGCATGTTGTCCCTGAGCATGCGTGCTTGACGAACGCCCGGGAGAGCACCAACCGCCTCGACTTGCCGGAACGGTTCAGAGGATGCGGTGCCCTGTCGCCAGGCCGGCGTGGGTTGCTTGTACGAGCCTTCGAGGGGTTCATCGGGTGAGCGAGGATCGGTGGCGACCAAGGTGGTGGCGTCGATGAGAAGTTTGTCGTGGACGTTCTCAAACGGTGAAGCGGCTTCAAGCGCATCGGCGACCATGCCGGGAAGAACGACCACGTCCTCGCTGATTTCGACCTTGTCGTTGAGAGCATCAAGGAAGGCTTCGAGGTCCTTCGGATTCTGCTCAGGATCAACCGCCACGATGACCTTCAGGAACATCATCTGCCCGGCCCCGAGCAGGCCCAACGCCGTTTTGCGGCCTTGTCGCGGATAGCGTTGCTTGGACGCGACGATGGCGAGGTTGTGAAATCCGGTTTCCAACGGCAAATGAACGCTTTTGACGTCCCGGTGTTGGAACTGGAGCACCGGGGAAAACTGACGCCCAATGGCCTCCCCCAAGAACCCGTCTTCCATCGGAGGAAGGCCGACGATGGTAGCGGGCAGAATTGCATCTTTTCTGCACGTGATCGCCGTGACGTGCAAGACGGGGTATTGTCCGGTCAACGAATAGAAACCGTAGTGGTCGCCAAAGGGCCCTTCCAGTTTGGTTTCGGTAGGATCGCAATACCCCTCGATGATGATGTCAGCTTCTGCAGGAACCCACAAATCCTGCGTGAGCGCCTTGGTGATGGGCAGCGATTTTTGCCCCAAGATGCCCGCAAATTGGTACTCCGAGAGGTTGTCGGGGAGGGGAGAGATTGCAGAGAAAATCAGTTCCGGTGGCCCCCCGATGCAGACGGCAACGGGCATCCGTTCACCCTTGGCGGCATGCTCTGCGCCGTGCTTGTGAATCTGCCAGTGCAGGCCGAGTTCGGTTTTGTTGTGAACCTGAGCACGGTACATTCCCAAGTTATGCTCGCCCGAGGCGTCCTTGGTCACGACCAGGGGGAGCGTGACGAAATGACCGCCGTCCATCGGCCACGTCTTCGGAATGGGAAGTTTTGTCAAATCGTTGTCCAGACGAACGCGCTGTCCCTTTCCTTTCCGGACTTTTTTGGGCGGCATGGCAAGGGCGTCTCGCAGCAACGGCAACCCCTTCCACGGCTTCCGCATGTACAGACCGATGTCGGGTTTCATCATCGCCACCATGCGGTCACCGATTTCCGTTTCGTAGGTGGCGCCGAGGGCTCGCAACGTGCGGTCGTGGCTTCCGAAAGCGTTCATGAGCAACGGGATGGAGGAAACGGTTCCGTCGGCCAAACGGGGTTGTTCAAACAGCACCGCGGGACCGTCGTTCTTCACCAGCAGGTCGGCGATGGCTCCAGCCTCGTGAACAACATCGACGGGCCGGTTGATGCGAAGAAGTTCACCTCGCCCTTCAAGGTGGTCAACCCACCGTCTCAACGTCCTCCAAGCCACGTTCTTGCGTGGGGCTTCTCGCCTTTGAACCTCCGTATCTCCGCCAACGTATCGCAACGGGGTGAGCATGCCGTTTGACCGTGTTCTTCATGGGCTACCGTAATTCAGTTACGACCGGAGGCGGACGGAGGTGTACGACGTGGTGGTCATCGGTGCCGGTCCGGGCGGCGGATCGGCTGCGCTGCACGCTGCTCGCGCCGGCCTGTCCACCCTCATCCTGGAAGCCGACCCCGAAATCGGCACGCCCGTCCACTGCGGCGAATGTCTTTCCGAATTGGCCGTGCAAAACCTCGGATTGACGCTGCCCGACCACGTGAAAGCCCTGGATGTCAAAGGCATCCGCGTGGTCTTTCCTGACGGAACCGATAAGTTGCTCACCGAGGAAGGCTATGTCCTCGAAAAACACCTCTTTGAGCGCTGGTTGGCGGACGAAGCCGTTGCAAAGGGAGCGGAGTTGAAACTTCATCATCGCGTGACAAATATGGAACGGGTTTACAATTCGGAAAATCAATTTTCCAATTGGAAACTTGACGGGAGAGGCGATGGGTTTCCGCTCGAGTGCCGAGCCGTCATCGATGCCTCGGGCGTTTCCGGAGCAGCGGCCAAATTGCTGGGAATGGGCGACGAGGTGGAGGTCATTGCAGGCTTCCAGTACGAAATGCACGACGTCCCAAACGACGGATATTTGGACTTCTATCTCTGGCCCAAATATTCACCACACGGCTACGTTTGGATGATTCCAAAGGAAGGTGGCCGCGCCAACGTTGGTTTGGTAACCACCGACAAAAAAGGAGCCATCAAGTACCTCGAGTCCTTCATTGAGGACACCTACTTGGCCAACAAGCCCACCGCCAACCCTCCATGGCGAGCGGAGGGCATCAAAGTACGCCCCTTCGGCGGTACCATTCCGATATCGGGGCCTCGAAGCACAACCGTTGACGAGGGAATTCTTCTGGTCGGGGATGCGGCAGGCTTCACCTCGCCGTTGTTTGAAGGCGGAACCCACCTCGCCCTCTGGTCGGGTCGCGAAGCCGCTCAAACCCTCGCCAAGGCGCTTGCGGAAAACGACGTGTCGAAAAATCGGCTCATGGGTTACGAAAAAGCGTGGAAGAAACGCTTCCCGCCCTATCACAAGATCTTGAAAGGAAAAACGGCACTCTACGACCTGTCGGACGAAGAGATGTCCGCTATGGCGAGATGTCTCCCGAAAGAACTGGGCAACATGAACCCGCTTGACAAGGCCTTCATCGGGCTGAAAATCTTGGTTCGAAGGCCCATGCTGTTCACCAAACGCGTGATTGCGGTGCTTCTCTCCTTCGGCTACTCCCGAGCGAAATTCTTCGGTTGGTAGTCGGGAATCTTACCTCAGCCGATGAGAAAAGGCCTTGAGGGACGGCTACCGCCCTACCATCATGTGGGGACTCACCATGTGGTTGGCCCTCGGGTCCGCAGCATGGTTGCTTTGGAAACCAACCACCCACGAGACCTCGCCTCGGCTCGCTCTGCTGTTGCACGGATTGCTGGCCCTGCCGTTCGCCACGCTCGCAGGCCTGTTTCTGGTCAACGACACCTCAGTGCTCCATGTCGCTGCCTTCGGCGGAGAAGCACTCCCGCTCAAGTACCGATTTGCGGCGACATGGGCTGCTCGGGAAGGTCCCTTGTTGATGTGGATCGGTTGGATGGCTCTCCTTGCATGGTGGTGGCGAGGCCCCCTCGCTGGTGAAGGCACTCCGAGCAACCAAGCCCAAGAGTGGCGACTTCGCAGCGTCCATCTGATGAGCCTCACCTTGCTCTTGGTGGGGTTCTCGCTCGACCCGTTCAAGGCAACACCGCCGTTCTTCAACGGGGCTGGATTGAATCCCCTGCTCCAAACCGACTTGATGGTGATTCATCCACCCTTGATTTTCCTCGCCTATTCGTTTTGCTTGCACCTGACTGCCGTTGCGCTCGCCGCCGCCTACACGAATCAAAACGAGGGGTTGGGGGAACGAATGTTGCAAATCGCCCGACCCGGCCTCTTCGTTGCAACCCTCGGCATCGGCTTGGGCGGCCTTTGGGCCTACCTCATCCTCGATTGGGGCGGGTATTGGGCATGGGACCCGGTTGAAACCGGTTCGTTCTTGCCCTGGTTGGCTCTGGTGATGCTGGTCCACCTGCGAACACGGCCCGGCAAGGTCCCGGGTCGAGTCTGGGTCGGTGCGGGCATCGTGACCGGCGTGCTGGCCCTCTTCGCTACAACCGTCACCCGAGCGGGCGGGGTTTGGGCCTCCTCCGTTCACACCTTCGTGACCTCCGACAGCAGCACACCCCCGGACGATGTCTTTGGCCGGTTGATGTTGCTCCGGGGCGACGCTGCGGCGACCGAGGTGATGACCTATGTCGTTTGGATGTTCATGCTCATCGGGTGCTGGCTCGCCATCGCACGCCGCTCTTCCAATGACAAGCCCTTGCCCAAAGCCTCAGCATGGGCAGCAACGTTGCCGGCTTGGACGGCTGGCATCGGATGCCTTGTCTTGAACGCCGGCGACGGAGCTCTGATGGGATGGACAACCGTACCGCAGGTCATTTTCGTCGCGGTTTTGGTCGTCCCTTTGTTGCTCGTTCGTCCCTTCGAAGCCTCAGCGGAGATGGACGCAGAGAGCCCGTGGACCTACCACGGATGGCTGCCTCTTCCCCTTGATGCGGTGTTCCCGTTGCTGGTTTTTGCCTTGACCTCCGACGTGTTCATCACCGCCGGCATGGCGGTGCTTTTCGTCCCGCTCTACCGTTCAGAAGACGCTCTTTCAGCGTGGCCATGGGCCGCAGGAGGCGTGTTGTTGGGCCTTGCCTTGGCGTGGTCGCAACTGCTCTCGATCGCCGTTGCGGGCGTCGTCCTGCTCATGTTCGTCCTGCCGTGGCTTGTCGCACCGCAAAACGACGAGCGAAGCCCGCTCGATGTTCGTGAACGAAAAGGCCAGCAAATCGTTGCCCTCTGGTCCAGCGTGGTGCTCGTCAGCCTCTATCTGGTCCTGTCGTGGGTGCTGCTCTTGGCGAGCATCGACGCCGTGAATTTTGAGGCCCACGAACTCTACGGGGCACCGTTCCTCGCCGGACTGGGCGCCTCCCTGTTCCTCTATGCGCGTCGCCACGACAAGCCGTCGACCAATCTGCTCCTGCTGGTTGGAGCCGTTGCCCTCTCAGCAGTGGGATTTGTCTTCGCTCCAAGTGCGTTTGGAAGCGATTCTGAAACCATGGTTTCAGAGCACTTGACGCGAGGACATCTCGTTTGGATGACGTTGCCTCTGCTCGCCTTGGCCACCGCTCCCATCGCCAGAGAGGTGGGGCGCAACGTTCAGAGCGCTCGCAAAAAGGGTACGTGGAAACGGATTCCGCTTGGTGCCCACGTTGTCCACCTGGGGCTGTTGCTTCTCTTGCTGGGGCATCTGTCCACCACGGTTCTCGTGGACCGTGGGGATGCAGCCCACCGAATCTCCTTGGTCAAGGACGAGGTCATCCTCCACGAAGGGTTTGGCTTTGCGTTTGAAGAGCTCGTGTTGGAGAGCGAGGGCTTGGAGGTCGGTGACGGCTTCATCGGCGTTCGAATCGGCATTTATGCCGTGGAGGGGGGCACGGTTGGTGAGCGGATAGGAGAGGTCTTGCCCGGCACCCTTCGGTTTGACGCTCAGGGCACACCGAGGTCAGAAGTGGATACGCTGACCCGAGCGACCGGCGACCTCGTGTTCATCTTTGACGGGAGTCAAGCAGGTGGTCTCATGGCCAGCGCACAAGGCGGTTCGTTGGCCGACGTTGAGGTTGTCCGAGTGACGATTTACAACCTCCCCCATTCTCACGTTGTTTGGCTTGGCTGGGGGATGATGATGCTCGGCATGGCCGCCGTTACCTGGGCAGGAAGAAAGCCGCACGATGGAAAGCAACCCGATGGTGAATCCGAACCTGAAGAAGAATAGCTCCGGCCAATGGAATTATGAAGGGGGGGCCGGTCGCCGAATCATCCCCTTGGAGGCAAGGCTATGGAAGAAGGAACAATTGTCCACGTTGATTATGAATTGTACAACGGCGAAAACGGCGACCTGATCGAGACGACTCGAGAAGATATCGCCAAGCAGCACGAGACCCATCAAGAAGGTCGCACGTACTCGCCCATGGTCTGCGTCGTCGGAAGCGGCAACCTCATCCCCGGATTCGAGGCAGCTCTCGCCGATGCCAAGGCCAACAAGGAAATCGAGGTCGTCATTGAACCTGCAGACGCCTACGGCGAGAAAGACCCGCAACAGATCGAGACCATCAGCATCGACAAGTTGGTTCGCGCCGTTCAGGACCCCAATTCGCTCTACATCGGCGCTCCCGTCAACATCGGCGGGCGTCAGGGCTACCTCTCGTACTTGGCCGCCGGTCGAGCTCGAATTGACTACAACCACCCCATGGCCGGAAAGACGCTGAAGTATTCCTTCAAGATCGTCAAGGTCGTTGAGGGCAAAGAAGAGCAAGTAACGGCCCTCTTGGAATCCAACACCGGTCACAGCGACTTTGGCGTGACCTTCGACGGGGACGACCTCAACATCGTTTTGCCCCAGACCATGCTCTTTGACACCAACGCAGCCATGATGAAGTTCCGGCTTGTTACGGTGATTCGAGATGCGGTGGAGTGCGGTAAAGTCTCGTTCATCGAAGTCCACGAACCTCGTGGATTTGGCGTTGATGACCACGACCATGACCACGACCATGACCATGACCATGACCATGACCACGACCACGATGAGGGCGAAGACCTCTCCAAACTCTCGGTTGCTGATTTGAAGGAGCGCTTGAAGGCTGCCGGACTCCCCGTAGGCGGGAAGAAGGCCGACCTCATCGCCCGACTCTCGTCCTCGGAAGAAGAGTGAACGGCGCAAGACCGATAGGGAGGCGACCTTTGGTCTGCCTTGCTGGGAGGTGACGGTGGTGGAAGAAGACAATCCCTCCCAAACGTTGTACCCCTCCCCGCTGCCCGACGACGTCTACACCACGGGAGAAAAGGCCGTGATTTGGGCTGCTCTTGCCATCGCGCTGGGCCTGCTTGCCGGCTTGATGCTCGCCTTTGATACCGTATGGACGGAAACACTGCGGCCCATTATTTGGGAGCCGGTGGTCAAGGATGCCGGTGCTGCTGGCGACGCCGGCTACACGCCGCAAAACACCGCCATCTACACCCTCAGCATGCTCGGTTCGGTGGTTTTGCTCCAAGCCTTGTTCAGAAAATGGAAACTTCCCTCCGACGAGCGCATGACCCTAGCGCTGATCGCTTGGGTTTGCCTTGCTCCGGTGCTTCGAGTGCTCGAGGATGCCGATTTTTTCTCCTCAACCCGCGACGTGCTGTTCATTTCTCCCATCATCCACCTCCACCTCGCCGGTTGGTTGGTGGCCGTGGCCACCGTAAGCCATGTCGTTGCCGGCCGGCTTGACGACCAGACCTCCGACGGTGCTGAAGAACGGAAGAAAACGTTGCTTCTCGGCACGCTTTTCGCCCTTTTGATGGTCCATTGGTGGTGGTTGTACCGGCCGGCGTACGCAAGCCATGAAGGCCTGGAATTTGCCTTTGGAACCTTGGGATTAGCCATCGCATCGGCGGTGTTGTTGGCCACCGTTATCCAAACCCGAGGCTGGCCTGCACTCACCCGCGGCATGGTGACGTTTGCCAACGCTGCCGTTACGCTCGGTTTGGCGCATTGGATTCAATTTGCGCTGACACCTTGGGCTCAGGAAAGCGGGAGAATGTCCGGCGACATCACCCTCTGGCCGGCTTTGGTGGTGCTGGGCCTGCCTGCGCTCGTGTGCGTGTTCCTGTACCGTGCAGGGAAAGACGATGCGCTGCAACTCAAGTTAACCGGCTTCACGCCCGGAGTGCTGCCACCCGAAATCGGTATCAAGCAGTGGGAGGAAGAAGAAGAGGCCTGGGCTGACCACCCCGTGGAGTTCTTGTCAAACAAAGCACTGCTCGCTCATCCCATGGTGCTCGGCATGGTCTTCGGCCAATTGTGCGACGGCTTTGCCACGATGATGGGCATCGACATGTTCGGATACGGCGAAAAACATCCGGTCAGCGACAGCGTCATCCAATTTGGCGGAAGCATCAACGATGCACTCGGCGTTGGTTGGGGCGAGGGGGCGTGGCTGTTCGCCCTTGTGAAGGCGGCCCTTGTTGGCCTCATCGTTTGGTTGTTCATCCAAATGCGCGTCGAACATCGCCAGCAACATTTCCGTCTGCTCATCGTGCTCGCCGTGCTCATCGTCGGCTTAGCGCCGGGCTTGCGAGACATCGGACGCTTGATGCTCGGCGTTTGAGGGCCTCAACAACAACTTCGCATGGAATTAAGTGCATGCGTGCATTGGGCCGAATGGAGGGCTGAAGATGGACAGGCTACCCACGAGCGTCAATCCTGCCGACCCCGAGTTTGCATCGAGGAAGGCGGCCAACCTCGCCCTGCTTAAGACCTTGAGAGAGCGATTGGACCTCGCCTCACAGGGCGGAGGCGGCAAGTACGTCGAGCGGCACCGCTCCAGAGGGAAACACTTGGCTCGGGAGCGCATTGAACGCATCGTGGACCCCGGAACAGCGTTTCTTGAACTGTCGCCGCTTGCGGCCTACGATCTGTACGACGGTCGCGCCCACTCTGCCGGCATCGTGACGGGCGTCGGTATGGTTCACGGCCGAGAATGCCTGTTCGTCGCCAACGACGCCACCGTGAAGGGCGGGTCATATTACCCCATGACGGTCAAGAAGCACATTCGAGCCCAAACGATTGCTCACGAGAACCACCTGCCATGCATTTACCTCGTTGATTCCGGGGGGGCTTTCTTGCCCATGCAAGACGAAGTGTTTCCCGATATCGGTCACTTTGGCCGAATCTTTCGAAACCAGGCACGCATGTCGGGAGACGGTATTCCACAAGTTGCGGCCGTGTTGGGTTCCTGCACGGCGGGTGGCGCCTACGTCCCCGCCATGTCCGATGAATCCATCATCGTGAAGGGGAACGGAACCATCTTCCTCGCAGGGCCCCCGCTGGTCAAGGCAGCGACCGGCGAAGAGGTCACCGCGGAGGAGCTCGGCGGCGCAGATGTGCACACCGCTCAGTCCGGCGTGGCCGACCATTTCGCCGAAGACGAGGACGAAGCGTTGCGCATGGTGCGGAACGTCGTGGAAAACCTTGGACCGGTCTCAAAAGCACCGGCCGCCTTGCAAGAACCGGAAGCACCGGCGCACGATGTTGAGGACTTGCTCGGGCTGATCCCCGAAGACAACCGAACACCGGTCGACGTTCGGGAACTCATCGCTCGCGTGGTGGACGGGTCGCGATTCCACGAATTCAAATCCCGTTACGGGACGACCTTGGTGTGCGGTTTTGCCCACATTCACGGGCACAAAGTGGGCATCGTGGCCAACAACGGTATCCTCTTTTCCGAATCGAGCCAAAAAGGAGCCCACTTTGTTGAATTGTGCGGGCAGCGCGGCGTGCCGCTCGTCTTCCTCCAGAACATCACCGGGTTCATGGTCGGCAAGGACTACGAAGCTGGCGGCATCGCCAAAGACGGCGCCAAGCTGGTCACGGCCGTCTCGTGCGTGAACGTACCAAAATTCACGGTCATCGTCGGGGGTTCGCACGGCGCCGGAAACTACGGCATGTGCGGTCGGGCGTACGACCCGCGCTTCCTCTTCATGTGGCCAAACAGCCGAATCTCCGTGATGGGAGGGCCGCAGGCCGCCGATGTGTTGGCCACCGTGAAGCAAGACCAGAGGGCTCGCGAGGGGCTGCCGCCATTGGAGAGTGAAGCCTTGGAGGCGTTCCGTCAGCCGATTCTTGACAAATACGAAACCGAAGGGAGCCCGTATTATTCGACCGCCCGACTGTGGGACGACGGCATCATCGACCCTCGCGATACACGGGACGTGTTGGGTCTGTGCCTGGCAGCGGCTCGCAATGCCCCGTTGCCCGACCATCGCTACGGCATATTTAGAATGTGATTTTTCAACTGCAGATTTAATTTATCAATTGAGGTTTTCAACATGGTAACAATGGACGCCCCGCCCCAAACCTCGCTGGTCAACCTCACCGTTGTGGGTGACCGAGCCCACCTGACCCTGAACCGCCCCGAAAAATTCAACGCCCTCAACGTCGCCATGATCAACGAGATCATCGAGGTTCTGGCGTGGACCGCTGAACGAAGCGCTGGGAGGCAAGATGCGCTCGTTGACGCCGCAGGAAATCCCTTCTTGCGGGTGTTGGTGTTGCGCGGCGATGGAAAGCACTTCTGCGCAGGCGCTGACATCAACATGATGCGCGATGCAGGCGCCAACACGCCTGAAGAAAACCGTGCAGATTCCGAACGGCTCGACCGTCTTTTCAACGGCCTCTGGGCCCACCCTTGTTTCACCGTCGCCGCCGTTCAAGGCGTCGCCCTCGGCGGAGGAGCGGGTTTGGTCGCCTGTTGCGACTATGTCGTGGGTACGGCCAACCTCCGCATTGCGCTGTCCGAGGGAAAACTGGGCATCTTGCCCGCCGTCATCGGGCCGTACGTCTACCGACGCCTTGGCTCCGCTGCCTTCCGAAGGTTGGCGATGCAAGCCAGTCGAATCGAGGCCGAGGAAGCGTTGCGTATCGGCTTTAGCGAGCAGATCGTTGAGGGCCCCGATGAACTTGAGCCAGCGATTGAAGCCATCGTCAGCGAAGTATTGACCACCGGCCCCTCAGCGGTCACCCTCGCCAAGGAACTCACGTTGGGCTTCGACCGATGGACGGATTCCGACGAAGCCCTGCGCCAATGGACGCTTGACTTCACCAGCAGGATGCGTGGCTCGCAAGAAGGCCAAGAAGGGTTGTCCTCGTTTCTTGAAAAGCGACCTGCAAACTGGAAGCCGGCTGACGAATGAAAGGAGGGATGAGCATCAACGTCTTGGTGGCCAACCGTGGAGAAATCGCGTGTCGTGTTCTCCGGGCCTGCAAGGAAGCGGGCGTCGGCACCGTAGCGGTTTGCGCTCCAAACGACGAGGGGAGCCTGTTCACGGAACTCGCCGACCGCGTCGTGGTGTTGCAAGGCGACACCATCGCCACCACGTATCTTGATCAAGCCCAAATTATTGAGGCAGCGCATTCAACGGGTGCAACCGCCGTTCATCCGGGATTTGGGTTCCTGTCGGAACGAGCGGATTTTGCCCGAGCGGTGAGCGAAGCCGGCTTGATTTGGATCGGCCCCTCTCCAGAAGCGATTGAAAAAATGGGCGACAAGATGACGGCGCGCCAGACGATGCGAGCGGCAGGCGTACCGGTGATTCCAGGCGAGGAAGTGGAGGAAACCGACGAAACAAAGGCGCTCCAAGCGCTTCGCGAGGCCGCAGAGCGAGTCGGATATCCACTCTTGCTCAAAGCCTCCAGCGGTGGCGGCGGAAAAGGCATGCGAGCCGTTCACGACCCCGCTGAGTTTGAGCAAGCTGCTTTGGGTGCTCGGCGAGAAGCCGCAGCAGCTTTTGGTGACGGGCGCATCTACATCGAACGGCTACTCTCCGGCTCAAAACACGTCGAAATACAGGTGCTTGCCGACGGCCACGGACGCACGATCCACCTCGGTGAACGTGAATGCAGCGTGCAACGGCGCCATCAAAAGGTGTTCGAAGAAGCCCCCGGACCAACGATGACCGACGCGCTTCGAAAGGCGATGGGTTCTGCTGCGGTGGCTGCAGCCCAAGCGGTTGACTACGTTGGTGCTGGTACGGTTGAGTTTTTGTTGGCGCCAACGGGTGAATTCTTCTTTCTGGAGATGAACACCCGCATTCAAGTCGAACACCCTGTCACGGAACTGGTGACCGGCGTCGATATCGTTCGCGAACAACTCCGCATCGCCAACGGCGAACCGATGGCTTGCGGCGACCTCATGATACGAGGCCATGCCATCGAGGTCCGCCTCTACGCAGAGGATGCCGCCAACGGCTTCCTGCCGTCCATTGGACCGTTGTTGGTGTTCCGCCCACCGGAAGGCCCCGGCATTCGGTTGGACACGGGGGTGCGGCAGGGCGATGAGGTGACCCCGAATTACGACCCGATGCTGGCGAAGCTCATCGTATGGGCGCCGTCGAGAGGGGAAGCCCTGCAGAAAATACGACGGGCATTGGACGAGTTCGTCGTCCTCGGCACCACCACCAACCTTCGCTTCTTGCGGGAATTGTGCGACGTACCCGAGGTGGTGTCCGGCAACACCACGACCACCACCATCGACGATGTCTGGCCACAAGGCTGGGCACCGCAGGTGGACGAAACGCTCGTGTCCGCTTCGCTCTTGGCCGCATCGGCTGCCGAGGCCCTCGGCCTCAACCGTCGAACAACGCAGGGTGCTTCCGGGAAGGCGGGCGATGGACCCAACCCGTTCCAAACGATTTCGAGGAGGTTCCCCTGATGCAACATCGCTACGTTGGTCCGGGAGAGCCCATCGAGGTCAACCTGAGCAAAGAGGGCGATGCTTGGACGCACGACGGGCATCGCCTGGAACGCCACGGTGAACGCTTGAAAATCACCATGGCCGACGGAACGGTTCACCTTGCACACGCCGCGAAGGCGGGCGATGTTTGGTGGGTTCACCTCAACGGCCACACCTTTCGCTGGGAGAGGATGGAGGCTGGGGCCTCCTCGAGCGGGCATGATGGCGGCCTGGCGGCACCCATGCCCGGCAAAGTGCTGGAGGTGCTGGTCGACGTCGGTCAATCGGTGGCAGCGGGCGATGCCCTCATGGTCTTGGAAGCGATGAAAATGGAACACCGAATCGTGGCGATGAGCGCAGGCGTGGTCACGGCCGTGCATTTCCAAGCCAACGATCAAGTCGCCCAAGGAGCAGCGCTCCTCGACATTGAAGAAAGCAATTGAAGAATCGATTTTTCAATTGAGATATTCTCTTCAAAGGTCGTCGTGCGAAAACAGGCGGTTATAAGCAAAGAGAATGTGTAAAATTCATGTCAAATCCTTTCATGGCCCTCACCGACTGGAGCGTTAACCGTCCAAAGCAGGCCTTTACCGTCGTTCTTCTCGCCATGTTTGTGCTCGCCTCGGGAGGGATGCACCTTGAATTTGACAACAGCGAGGACGGATTCTTTCCCGATGACCCGAGCGTTGACCTGCTTAACGAAGTGGAAAGCGAATACAGGGCCAACATCGATTTCATTCGGGCGATCAACGAGATCGAAGAGGGCGATTTGTTCACTTCCGAAACCTGGACACGTCTCGCCACCGTCGAGGCCATGATGCTCAACGACA
>Ga0222716_10003092_pt1 | contig 13335 bp, 12 predicted proteins | sample C33_13DmetaG_FD_165044 | JGI IMG/M metagenome (GOLD analysis project Ga0222716, IMG submission 165044) | Estuarine water microbial communities from San Francisco Bay, California, United States - C33_13D | ecosystem: Environmental > Aquatic > Marine > Unclassified | place: USA: California... | reverse complement strand
TGCTTTAAAAAAGCGATTAATAAGCATACAAAAGTTATATTTTTAAGTCATATCACTAGCGCTACGGCGCTTATTTTTCCAGTTAAAGAAATCATTGAGCTTGCTAAAAAAAAAAATATCCTTACCATCATAGATGGAGCACATGTACCTGCACATATTGATTTAGACATTAGAAAATTAGACCCAGATTTTTATTGTGGAGCCTGCCATAAATGGATGTGTTCTCCAAAAGGTGTAGCGTTTTTATATGTTAAGGAAGAATTTCAGCAGATGATGGAGCCCCTAGTAATTAGTTGGGGCTATGAGGCAGAAAACCCTAGTCATTCTCAGTTTTTAGATTATATGCAGTGGCAAGGGACAAATGATATCTCAGCATACCTTACAGTTCCTGATACTATTAAATTTTTAGAGAATCATAATTGGAAAGAAAAAGCAGCTAGATGTAAAGAATTAAACCTATGGGCTAAAAATGAAATATCTAGCCAGCTAAATATTAAGGCTCTTGGTAGTGATGAGTTCTTAGGTCAGATGACTACTTTTTCTTTGCCTTTAGATGACACAATAGAGCAGCAGATGGAGTTTTATAAAAAATATAAGATACAAATTCCTTTTATCAAGTGGAATGAGCAAACCTTTTTTAGGATTTCCTCTCAAGTTTATAATTCAAAAGAAGATTTTATTTATTTAATAGAAAGTCTTAAAGATTTTAAGAGTATTTAATTTCTATGAGAATCTTTATTATCATTTTTTTATCATTTCTTCTTATGACTGCTCAAGCCCAAAATAATTTAAATCGTGGATATAAAGTAAAAGTTGGTGATCAGGCTCCAAAAATTGATCTAAAATTATTAGATGGTCTAATAATAAATAATGAAAATATACAAGGAAAAGTAGTTGTATTTCAATTTACAGCCTCCTGGTGCTCTGTGTGTATAAAAGAAATGCCCCATTTGGAAAAAGAAGTTTGGCAACGATTTAAGGACAATAATTTTATATTAATAGGAGTTGATTTAATGGAAGACTTTGAAGTAGTTAAAGCGTTTATTACAAAGACAGAAGTTACATATCCATTTACTATTGATAGAGACGGTTCTTTTTTTGAATCATTTACCTTACCAAAGGCAGGAGTTACTAGGAATATAGTAGTAGATCAAAGAGGTAAAATCTCTTTTTTAACTAGGTTGTATGATGAGATAGAATTTGCTCAAATGATTGAGCATATCGATAAATTGTTAAAATAAATTATTTGATTGTTACTCCAAAAGAAAGACCGCCAATAGACATACTTCCTACACCCTCTTCTTTTTCTTCAATTAGATTATATTTCATAGTAATTCCTAGCGAATTAGTTAATTGAAGATTTATACCAAAGTTCATTCCAAAATCAATATCCGAAGGTTCATTGCCATCAAGGCCAAGTGTAACCCATCTGTCATCATTAATAAAATAAGTTCCAATTCCATAATGTAATGAAAAGTTCTCTGATAATTTTAAAGCTAAATCAGCAGTTGCAAAGTTATATCTAAAGCCTTCGGTCATACCTACAGATCCTCTTATGTCAAAGTTTTTTGATAATGGCAGGGTAGTTGAAAGTCCTAAAATGTAAGTAGAAATATTTTTATTTCTTAACTCTCCTTCACCATTTTTATAGAATTCAACTTCCAACATAGAAAACTCAGTAAATACATTGTAAGATAGTTTTGTTCCGTCAATTATTCCATCAATAGGAGTTCCAATTGATGTTGTTGCTTGAGCTTTAATATTAATTGATATTAATAATAATGAAGACAAGAATATTAAAAATACTTTATTCATAATTTAAAAATTTTAACAAAGATACAAAATACAGAAGAAACGATATTTTTATTTTGTTTTGTTCCAGAAAATGGTGTTTTGCCCAATAAAAATTGATCGTATTTTTTCATTAACTGGTCCAAACATATTTACCTTCAGTATCTCAATGTTTTTAAAAAAATCATCTGAAAATTGATTGAAGTTGTTTAAGTGCACAAGAGCAGCTTCATTGTTAGAATAACATTCGTTTATGTATAATTTAGAGTTATCCTCATTAAAATAAAAATCATACTCTAATGTTTGTGATTCTTCTGTAGCCACATAATCTTTCATTTTAATGATGAGATTGGAAATTTCTTTGTGTTTTTTATTTTTTACTCTAGCTTCAACGTTCCATTTAATGTGATTTGAGTTAGATGACATAATTTTTTATTCGTTATAGAAAATATTCATAACAATTGCATGAGGAAGAGTTATTACTGAAATAATCATGATTGATAGAAATGGAATTGAGTATGAAATAATATTGTAGTAAGAAAGTAATAATAAGATTGTTGTTCCAATAATACTTAGTATAGAATATGGAGCAAGTAATTTTAGAAAATTCCAAATTGTAAATCCTGTATTTTCTTTTTTAAAGAATTTAAATTCATCATTCATCACTTTTAAAGAATGTAAGGCTACAAAATAAAGTGTGAATCCAATGATAAAAGGAAATAAGAAAAAGGTAATGTGAATTAGAAAAAGTAAAAATAGCTCTGAAAAGAATCTGTCAGAATTAATTTTTTTCTTTAGTAATAAAATTAAAATTGAGCCAATTGTTATAAGGTTGGTTAAATAGAAAAAAATGGAAATAGTCTCTTTATTGTAGACTTTTTCTAAGATGATTGTATCATCAAAAAAAGAAGTAATTTCATATAGTTCATCTACATTGTAAAACATTAGTGATGAGAGAAGACAGAGTCCCCAAAAAAAGTAGAAAGTATATCTCAATATTTTATTGAAAGAGATATCACTAAATTGAGATTCTCCAAAATGAAAGGCAGAGATAAGAAGAAAAAATAATAAGCTAAAAATGGGTGTGATGTGCCATAATATGATAAAGCCAACAATTAGGCCAAGATATATGCTATAAAAAGTGAGCTGACTCATTTCTCTTTTTCTAAAGAGAAGAATATGGTCAATAGCACCATGAGGGATACCAATTAAAAGAATAAATAAAGAAGAATATATAAGCTGGTTTTCAAGCTCAATATTTTGGAAGCCTTGAAATAAATTAAGGATAAAAAAAATCCCTATTATGTATATGAATGTAAATGAATTCATAAGCTAATATAAAAAATAAAAGCAGGCCATAGGCCTGCTTTTAATTAACAATTTAAAACAATTATTTATTTTGACTCAGTAATCGCAATGTTGTATACAACTAAACCAAATCCAATTTTATTGATTGCATCTGCAATGTTGTACCATAGGTCTACATTAGTTGATGCCCATCCGAAAGCAGTGTTTAACCAACCGCCATCCATGCACATGTATCCAATTGGATAGATTGCCCATCCAACAAGTACAAACCATGCAAGTGTTCTTACTCCTCTTTTTACTACATCTGACTTACTTGCATCTGCAAGTTGTGCTACTTCACCTAACCATACAGCATGTAGGATGTAGATATATCCAAGTGTAGATAATACACCCCATTGTACTGAATGTCCTGTTGTTCCATCAGAGAAAGCTTCTCCAATATATCCACAAACTAACATCCAAGTTGAAGCTATAATTAGTTTCCACAATAGTGATCTAGTTGCTCCAGCAGCTTTGGTTAATAAATAAAACTCTACACACATTAATGGCACTGTTAGTGTCCAATCAACATATCTAAAGAAAGTAGGATTGTCCCCAGTTGCTAAATAATAATCTCTCATGTAGAAGTAGTGTACAGCAGCGATTCCAGTAATTAAACCAGAAACAAGTAATGACATTTTCCATTTAGGATCTACGCTTCCTCTTTCAACGAAAAAGAATACAGCAGCAGCAGCCATGGCCATATAGCCAATGAAAAATGTGAAACCCACATAATCATCAGGGGCCATAGTAGTAATTTCTAATAACATTTTAATTTTTTTTATTGGTTAAAGCACAAACATATAAATTTTTTTAAATATATAACCTATTTTAAAAATATTTATACTCTTATTAACAATTATTTTTAATTTATATCTAGTTAAAAATATTTTTTTAGTTGTTAGTAATAAATATTAAGTATATTTAAATTTGGATTTAGTTATATAAAATAAGGGTTTTTCATGTGTTTTCAATATTAAAAATTTAATTAAATTTGAAGAAAAAAATGAAAAAAACAATATTACTTTCTTTTATTTTATTTCTAAATATTAATTTATCTGCACAAACTATTTCAGGCAATAAATTTATTAATTTAAGTTCAAATTTAAATTACACGTCACAAACTGTTGATTTTTTTGGAACTAAAACAACTTCTTCAATTTTTTTACTCGATGCTCAAGTTGGGTATTTTGTTATTGATAATCTTGCTCTTACATCTAGATTAACTCACTTGCTTTCTGCAGGAAGTTCGTCTACATCTCTCTCAATTGGAGGAAGATATTATATTAATAATTTATATGCTGGTTGTGATTTAGTGTTAGCAGAACCTACCACATTGAAATTTAATGCAGGCTATGCAATTTTTATTAATAATCAACTTGCAATTGAACCATCTCTAACTTACAGTAAGATTAATGAATTCACTAGTTCATTAAGTATGATGGTTGGTTTTGCTATGTATCTTTAAAATTATATGATTAATAAAAATATTTTACTTTCTCTTGTACTTATATTTTCTTTTTTGTCATGTGAGGAAGAAACAAAGATATCTTCAGTAAATCCAATAGATTACGAATTTACTATTAAATTGAATGGAATCACTCATAGAATTCAAGGAAATACATCTATGTCTGTTCCAATAGCAGGCATCGGTAGTAATAGTTGTTATTCATCAAGTATTTCTACGATGGGTAAATCTCTCTATTTAGAACTTAATGATCCTTCTGCTTCTAATTATGTCAGCGGACAAAACCTCAGTTTTATTTTAAGTTTTGAAAATCTTCTATTAGGTAATTCATTAGCTACAGTAGCTTCAATTAATTATGGTGTAAATTCTTATTTAAGCTCATTTATTGATGGTTTAGGTGCATATAATAATTCTTCTATTTTTAATATTTCTTCTGCTCCAACTACAGATTATACTCCAATACCATTAACATTTGATATTTTAGATTTAGGTACTCCATCGGTACAAAACCCTAATCCACCAACAACTTTTTCTGATATGTATATTTGGGGAGAATCACTTGTAGGTAGTTTCAGTGGGACTGTTTATGCACAATCCGGTAGTATTACTGGAAATTATGACATACCTTTTCAGCTTGAGATAAGTTTTAAAGTCATAAGATACATGTACTAATATAATAATTTTAAAAAAACTAAAATCCCTATATTTAAGATACAAAAAAAGACCTCTATTAAGAGGTCTTTTTATTGTTGTAGCGGGAGCCAGACTCGAACTGACGACCTTCGGGTTATGAGCCCGACGAGCTACCAACTGCTCCATCCCGCGATATAGATGCAAATATATAGCTAAAACTTGATTTTTCAACTATATAAATAACATTTATTAATTATTCAAAAACAACTATTTTTGCGCTCATGATTTCAGTAAATAATTTATCACTTTACTTTGGTGGTCAGGATGTTTTTAAAAATATTTCTTTTATGGTAAATAAGGGAGATAAAATTGGTCTTGTTGGAAAAAACGGTGCTGGTAAATCAACATTATTAAACTTACTATCAAATAATCTCACTCCAAATCAAGGTGGTGTAGCTATCCCTAATGGTCTAATTCTTGGTTATCTTACTCAAGATTTGGATTTTGAGGATGGTAGAACTGTTATTGAGGAGGCACAAACGGCATTTAGTTACTTAAATGATATTAAGGATCGTTTAGTAATTGTTAATAAGGAGATTAATGAAAGAACGGATTATGAAACCGATTCATATCTTGAGTTAATTTCTGAATTTCATGATTTGGATGAGCGTTACAGAATGTCAGGAGGTAATGATATGCAATCTGAAATCAGTCAGGTTTTAAGTGGGTTAGGTTTTACTCAATACGATTATGAAAGACAAACTACTGAATTTAGTGGAGGTTGGAGAATGAGAATTGAATTAGCAAAGATTCTACTTCAAAAACCAGATGTTCTCTTGCTTGATGAACCTACTAATCATTTGGATATTGAATCAATTATTTGGTTGGAGCAGTGGCTTAAAAAATTTACTGGTGCAATAGTTCTAGTTTCTCATGATAGACTTTTTTTAGATTCCGTTTCTAACAGAACAATAGAGATGTCTTTTGCAAAAATTAATGATTATAAAGCAAAGTATACAAAATACCTAGATCTCAGGAAAGATAGAATTGAAAAGCAAATTCAAGCAAAAAAAAATCAAGATAAATTTATTACTGAAACTAAAGTTTTGATTAATAAGTTCCGGGCTAAAAAAAATAAAGCTGCATTTGCTCAAACTTTAATTACTAAGTTAAGTAGACTTGAAATTATACATGTGGAAAAGGAAGATGTCGGTAGAATGCAGTTTAGATTTCCTCCAGCACCTCACTCAGGTAAATTGAGCCTGACTATTAAAGAAGCATCAAAAAGTTATGATGATTTAGATGTTTTAGATAGAATCAATTTAGAGATTATAAAAGGGGAAAAAATAGCATTTGTTGGAAAAAATGGAGAGGGTAAATCAACGCTTGCAAAAATGGTAGTTGGAGAAATTGATTTTGAGGGATTAATTGAACTAGGTCATCAGGTTAAGATGGGATATTATGCTCAAAATCAAGCAGACTTCCTAGATGAAGAGTTAACAGTGTTACAAACTATAGAAAATGCTGTTACAGAACATACTAAAGCTAATGTTAGAACTGTACTGGGTTCCTTTTTATTTTCTAATGACGATGTTTCAAAGAAGGTTAAAGTGCTTTCTGGTGGTGAAAGAGCGAGAGTAGCATTATGCAAGCTATTGTTAGAGCCGTATAATTTACTTGTAATGGATGAACCTACTAATCATCTAGATATTACTTCAAAGGAACTGTTAAAGAAGGCTTTGATGGATTATGATGGGAGTTTAATTGTTGTATCTCATGACAGAGAGTTTTTACAAGGATTAACACAAAAGGTATATGAATTTAGAGAAAAAAATATAAAAGAATACTATGGAGATATCAATACATTTCTTTCAGAAAAAGATTTAGATAATTTCAAACAGCTTGAGGCATCTCAAAAAGACCAAAAGGTCAGTTTGAAAAATAAAAATATTGAACAAGAATCTTATTTAGATAAAAAAAACAAGAAAAAAAATATTAATAAACTTAAGAACAGGATAAGTAAATTAGAAAAAGAAATTACTGAGCTATCAAATGCTTTAAAAAGCAAAGACTTTGATCTCTCTGACCCAATTAAATTTAAAAATCTTTCTAGTGACAAGGAATTTTTTGTTGTTTATGATAAACAGCAGAATAGACTTAAAGAATTAGAGGAAGAATGGACGAATAAAACTGATGAATTGGAAGAATTAGTGTAATTGCTATGTATAGCATAGTATTCAAAAAAATACTTTTTACTTTTAAAAAAAATAATCATGAAAAAATATTTCTTATTTGCTGTTCTAATATTTATGTTTCATTCCGCTTTTTCTCAATCAGTCGGAAGTAAATATATTTGGGAATTTAGAGACGGTACTATAATTTTTGGTGAATTTGTTGAAGAAGAATCTGGAAATATTTACATTATTGATGAGGCTGGTAAGGAAGTATATATACCAAAGGTTATGATAGCTCAGCGTCATGAAGCAACTGATGAAAATTATAAAGAAGGTGAGTGGTTATTCCCCAATTTACATGATACTAGGTATTTCTTTTCACCATCTGCATTTGGATTGCAAAAGGGTGAAGGTTATTATAACAACGCATATTACTTATTTTGGCAATTCCAATATGGGATTTCTGATCAAGTATCAATTGGTGGTGGATCGTCTGTACTAGGAATACCAACTACAGTTAATTTAAAATATAGTACTGAAATTAAAAAGAATCTAAATCTTGCTTTAGGGTGGTTTTATGTTGGAGATGTTCTTAACTTTACTGATAGTGATATTGGTTCCTTACTAAATATGCCTTATGTTGTTTTGACTAAAGGAAGTAAAGAACATAACTTTACAGTTGGTTTTTCATATAATTTTTCTGATGAATTTAATTCAAATCAAATGGAAGAAAATTTTGTTTTAAATTTAGGAGCAATTACAAGAATCGATAGAAGGTTTTCCTTAGTATTTGAGGGGTGGATACTAAACCCAGATGACCCAACTTTTCTTGGTGGTCCTGGAATAAGATACTTTAGTAAAATTAATAGAGTTACAGCAAAAAATGGAGCAGGTGCTAAAACCGTAGATTTCCAATTGCTTTGGATGGACGGTGAAGGGCCAATTCCTTTTATAGGAAGATCTTGGAGATTTTAATTTTTGATTAATACTTATTTAATTTTGGGCTAGTCAAATGATTAGCCCAATTTTTGTTTATTTGCAAAATGGAACATAAAGCTGGATTTGTAAATATTATTGGTAATCCGAATGTTGGTAAATCTACTTTGATGAATGCCCTGATTGGACAGAAGTTATCTATTATTACTCGAAAGGCACAAACAACAAGACATAGGATAAAAGGGATTCTAAGTTCTGAAAATTATCAGATTGTTTTTTCAGATACACCCGGAATTATTAAACCTGTATATAAGCTTCAAGAAAGTATGATGGATTATGTTAAATCTGCTTTTCAAGATGCAGATGTAATTTTATATATAGTTGAAATTGGAGAAAAGACTCTTAAGGACGAAGATTTTTTTGAAAAAATTAAAAAGTTGGATATTCCTCTAATCCTTCTCCTTAACAAAATTGATTTAGTTGATCAGGAAAAGGTTTTGCAAGAAATTGATGTTTGGAAAAATAAACTTCCAAAAGCAGAGGTGTTACCTATTTCTGCATTAAATGGATTTAATGTAAAAGAAACTATTGAAACTATCGTAAATGTTTTGCCAAATTCACCAGCATATTTTGATAAAGGAGATGTGACAGATAAGTCAGAACGCTTTTTTATCGAAGAAATTATTAGAGAAAAAATACTTAAGCATTATAAAAAAGAGGTACCATACTCAGTAGAAATTGAAGTTGAAGAGTTTTTTGAAGAAGAAGATATTATTAGAATTAGAGCAATAATATATGTCCTAAGAGAAAGCCAAAAAGGTATTTTGATTGGTCATAAAGGTTTAGGCTTAAAGCGGATAGGAACTGAGGCTAGAAAAGATATAGAAAAGATGCTAGAGAAAAAAGTTTTCTTGGCAACTCCAATTAAGGTTAAAAAGGATTGGAGAAATGATAATAATCAGCTTAAAAAATTTGGATACGGATCATGAGTAATATTGTAGCTATAGTTGGAAGACCAAATGTTGGGAAGTCAACACTATTTAATAGATTGACTCAAACTCGTCAGGCAATTACTGATGAAATAAGTGGGGTTACTAGAGACAGACACTATGGAAAATCTGAGTGGATTGGTAGAGAGTTTTCAGTTATTGATACTGGAGGATATGTTGATGGTTCTGATGATATTTTTGAAAAAGAAATTAGAAAACAGGTTCAATTAGCAATAGATGAAGCTAATGTTATTTTGTTTTTAGTGGATGCCAAAGATGGAATAACAGATTTAGATCAAGCAGTTGTAGATATTTTGAGAAGATCTAATAAGAAAGTTGTTTTAGCTGTTAATAAAGTTGATAATGCTAAGTTGTTAAGTGAGGCCGTTGAGTTTCATAATTTAGGAATTGGAGATTATGTTCCATTCTCTTCAATTAGTGGAAGTGGAACGGGAGAATTATTAGATGAATTAGTTAAGCATTTTGAAGATGAACAAGAAGCAATTGATGATGATTTACCAAAATTTGCAGTTATTGGTAGACCAAATGTTGGGAAATCATCTTTTATAAATGCACTTTTAGGAAAAGATCAAAATATTGTAACAGATATTGCTGGAACCACTCGTGATTCTTTAAATACTAGGTTTAATAAGTTTGGATTTGATTTCACTTTGGTTGATACTGCAGGAGTTCGTAAAAAAAGAAATGTTCATGAGAACTTAGAATTTTATTCCGTTATGAGATCTGTAAGAGCTATTGAACATGCAGATGTATGTATATTAATGATTGATGCAAGTACAGGATTCGAATCACAGGATCAAAGAATTTTTCATATTGCTGATAGAAATAAGAAAGGAATAGTAATTCTGGTAAATAAATGGGATTTAAAAGATAAATCAACTGCTACAGCTAATGAGGTTGAGGAGAAGATTAGAAAAAAAATAGCACCATTTTCTGATGTGCCAATTTTATTTATTTCCGTATTAGAGAAACAAAGGTTATTGAAAGGGTTGGAGATAGCTATTCAAGTTTTTAAAAATAGAGTTCAAAGAATTAGTACTTCTAAGTTAAATGATGTGATACTTCCTTTTATACAAAAAGTACCACCTCCTGCAATTAAAGGAAAGTATATTAAGATTAAATACTGCACACAATTACCAACTCCTACACCAACATTTGCTTTTTTCGCTAATCTTCCTCAGTATATTAAAGAGCCTTATAAAAGATATATTGAAAATAAGCTAAGAGAGTGTTTTGATTTCTCAGGTGTTCCTATTCATATTTATTTTAGAAAGAAATAGTAGTTTGTACTATGCTATGCATAGCTTTTAAACTCTTTTAATTTATTTTTATAAAATGAACACAAGAATTAAAATCATTACGGCTCTAATTTTCTTTACTTCATGTAATGATATTCCTCTTAAATTTCCTCAACCAGTATTTTTAGATAATATAGAAAAAATCCCAAGTAATTTTCAAGGTAGTTTTGAAAGGATTGATGATAATAAAGACACAATAAGATATAAACTTTTTGAAACTTTTGGTTTAATTGATAAGGATAGCTTAAAATTAGGATCTGATCAGTTAATTGTAAAACATCAAAATAATAATCTATTCGTTAATTTAAAATCTGATGGTCATTATAATCTTTTTGTGTTGAGTAGATTTAACTATTTTGAAGCTGATTCAATATTAATAAAAACTTTAAGTGTAGATGATGAAAAAACTCATTCAAAAAATGATGCTTCTTCCATTTTAAATTATATGCTAATTAATAAATTATTTAATATAGATCAGCAATATATTGATTCAACAATAGAATCCTCGGATGTCTTATCTGATACTTTAAATGTAAACCAAATTAACACACTTTTGAATTGGGATAGATATGCATATCGTTTAAAGTTTAATAAACATTAGATAAAATAACTTTTTTCACTAGAGAAATAAAATATTTTTTTGTATATTAAATACAAAGAATAATTTATGAAAAAGGTATTTTATTTTCTTTCTTTCTTACTGTTTTTTAATGCTTTACAAGCTCAGGAAAAGGTTTTTGATTTTAAAGAATCAAAACTAATAGTTACCCAAAATGAGAAAAATAGTAAATCATTAAGCTTTAATAATGTTAACCTTATTAACATTTTAGAAATAGACAATGAAATTTTACTTCCACTTTTAGATCTACAATTTATAAATGTAGAATTAGAAGAATTCTCTGTGCTTGATAAAAATCACACCTTAATTATTCAAACTGGAGATAATCAAGAAATACAACCTTTTCAATCAAGTTTACAATCCTTTTATATTAGACATGATGATGAAATAATAGGTACCTTTTTATATTTTGATAATAATGTTATTGTAACATATAAGATTAATAATAGACAATTAGAAATTAATAAAGTAGAGAATCAGATCATTCTATTTGATGTTAATGACTGTATTACTGAAAATTCTTTTTCATGTGCAGTAGAAAATGAATTTGAAGAGATTTCTTCGTCAAACAATTCCTCATCTAGTCCTACAATTCCTGATTGTATAGAGTTGGCAATTGAAATTGATCAATATACTAGAAATACATTCTCCTCTAATACAGCTGCAAGTACTTGGGCTCATGCTATAATTGCAGGAGTTAGTCAGGTTTATTTTGGAGAGGTTAGTGTACATATAAATGTGGTAAATACTATTATTTGGAATACTGTTGACCCTTATGCATCAATTATAAATGATGCTGGAACTATGCTATCTACATTACGTAATCATTGGACAGCAAATAATGGATCGATACCTCGTGATTTAGTACATCTATTAACAAAACGCTCCAACACAGGAACTGGCGGTATTGCCTATGTGGATGTTTTATGTAGTAACTCATGGGGTTATGCTTTTAGTTCAGATTTGAATTCAAATACAAGTTTTAGCTTTCCTAACCCTTCTTACACATGGAATCTTTTTGTTGTTGCTCATGAGATTGGACATAATGTTGGTTCTAGTCATACGCATTGGTGTGGATGGGCTGCTGATCCTGCGCTTAGTTTTAGTGGAGGGCCAATAGACAATTGTGTAAATGTTCAGGGTAGTTGTCCAAATAATCCAACACCCCAAGTTGGAACAATAATGAGTTATTGCCATACAACAAGTTCTGGGGCTTTAATTGATTTTCATCCAGTTGTTGTCTCACAGGCATTAAATCCTGGAATAAATAATGCTGGTTGTTTAACAGCATGTCCATTTTATGGATGTACAGATTCTACAGCTTTAAATTATGATCCTTTAGCTACTGTAGATGATGGGTCATGTATTTATCCTCCTGTTACTCTAAGTGGAGTTGTCTCAGATATAAGTTGTTATGGACAAACAGATGGTTCTATAAATCTTTCTGTAGTTGGTGGTGCCTCTCCTTATACATACCAATGGAGTAATGGTTTGACTAATGAGGATATATATAATTTATCTGTTGGCACCTATTCTGTTACAGTTACTGATTCTTTGAATCAACAAGCATCAGCATCTTTTAGTATTGTTGAGCCAGATTCATTATATACCAACTATACAGTTATTAATGCATCTGGACCTGGAGTTAATGATGGGGCTATCTATTCATTTACTTTTGGAGGTACTTCTCCATACACTTATTATTGGTTATCTAGCTATGTTAATGATACTACTCAACATCTCATAAATATCCCTCCTGGCTCATATACTTCATATATATTGGATGTGAATGGATGTTTTACCTTTGAATTAATCACAGTTGGATATGATTCTACAGTCTATGGATGTACAGATTCAACAGCGCTGAATTATGATTCTTTAGCTACTGTAGATGATGGTTCTTGTATTTATGCTGGTTGTACAGATCCATTAGCAAATAACTATGATCCTATAGCAACGATTGATGATGGTTCTTGTACTTACATGAACTGTAGTGATCCTTCACCAACAGGACTATCTAACAACTGGGTAACCGATACTAAAGCAGAGATCACTTGGG
>Ga0222716_10003088_pt1 | contig 13344 bp, 28 predicted proteins | sample C33_13DmetaG_FD_165044 | JGI IMG/M metagenome (GOLD analysis project Ga0222716, IMG submission 165044) | Estuarine water microbial communities from San Francisco Bay, California, United States - C33_13D | ecosystem: Environmental > Aquatic > Marine > Unclassified | place: USA: California... | reverse complement strand
AATCCTATGCGCTTTCCTATGCTCTTTACCGTCCATGACTCGCGCACGTTTTGACGTGCCGAATGAGCTTGAACGGGAGCCGGTCGAAAAGATTAAAACTCCTGATTGGCAGGAATACACAAACGAAATAAAAGGAAAATAAATAAACCACTTACACCATGAACGCAAATAAAGACTTTCAAAGGCTACTTGAAATTGTGGCAGAGCATTATCCCGTCTCACCCGATGATATCGCAAACAAGCAAAGGCGGAACCACGAGGTGACAACGGCCCGAAATATCGCGGCAGCTTGCTGGGCAAACGCCAACAGCCTGAGCGACACGGCCAGGCGCTTTGGCTGGAAACAAGCGGCCAACACGATACGGGCACGGGAGCGTGCCGAGCTGCTCGCGGAAATGCCAACTCACGCTTACCGGATCGAAAACATTGTAAACCAACTCCAGGCAGAATTGCCTTGGATCTGCTTAGGAATGGAGGCCGAAAATGATTGAATCGGAAACAATGCGAGCATGGCGCCAAGTCAAAGGCGATGATCTTGGCAAGATTGCCTTAGCAATGGCTGATTTTGCCCGTGAAATGGAAAAGCAACGGGACGATGCCCGGCAACTGGCGGAAGATTGCCGGGCGGAAATGTCGGCACACCCGATATTTCCTTGGGACGAGCATGAACGGGAGCTGGCCGAAAATGACTAAATCACAAACTGCACGATGAAGATTACAAACAGAGCTTGCCTTGATAGCGGTGCTGGGATGCACGGGTTCAAGGCTTTCAAGCAAGGATTAACATGGCAACAGGCCGAGGCGCGGTGGAAGGCTTACAGGTCACGGTCTGGGGATCGCCGGCATACTCTTTGGATTAAGGCCGCTTTGAGAGGCTACCGCGAAGCTGGGGGTTACGTCTGCCCTAAGCGGCTCCCCACAATTTATATTTCAAACAACCATGAAACAAAAAACACGCCTTGAGCTAAAACTAGAACCAAACCATGACTAAACTACAACTTATGCTCTACACCCATGACGAGCATCACCCATACGCAACGCAGAGCATCGCATACCAGGAACTCGCCAAACTAGCCAAGGAGATTGAACGGGAGCTGGCCGAAACGAATCGCCTTGTGGCCGAGATGGAGCAAGGTTTTATCATTGAATCACGAACCCATGAATTTTGATATGTATACCGAAATCACAGCACTATTCTATGACGACATCAACGACCGTCACCTGATCGCATCGGGACGCTATTACCCGGAGGAGAAAGGTGGATGGCAGGACGGTAAAAGGAGCGAACCATACGAACCACCACGCATTGAACTTGTCGACATTACAGACGAGGACGGTGGAGAGGTCGAATGGGAGCCGGTCGAGCCTGAAGCTATGAAAGCCTTGTGGGAGGAAGCCGATCCCTACACCGTGGAAGATTTCTGAAAATTGTTATTGCCCGAAAATTAGAAAACCATTAAAGATATACAACATGAACGAAGAACCAACCAAAGCGGCCATTGAATTGGCACGCATTCAAAAAGAACTAAAAGCACCCAAGGATAAATTCAACGCCTTTGGGAAATATCACTATCGCACCACAAGCGGCATCCTAGAGGGATTTAAGCAGGTAAAAGGCGATTGCAGCATCGTGATCCATGACGACCTGGAAATGGTGGGCGACCGCTATTACGTCAAAGCAACTGCCGTTCTGGTGGCCGCTGACGGAAGCAGCGTTAAAGCCACAGCATTTGCGAGGGAGGCAGCAGATAAAAAGGGAATGGATGCGGCCCAGGTCACTGGTGCCACCAGCAGCTACGCACGCAAGTATGCCTTGAATGGCTTGCTTGCCATTGATGATACCGAGGATGCAGACAGCGAATCCACCGGGGAGGACACGGTTGAGGCCATCGACAAGGAGCAAGCCGAGAAAATCCGCAAGGAACTGGGCGAGCTTGGTGCTGACATCGAAGCCTTTGAAAAATACATGGGTTGCTCGATTGAGGAGATCACCAGCGCAACGCTGCCCAAGGCTAACGCTGCGATTGCGGCCAAGCGCAAGAAGGCATCGAAGGAGCCAGTCAAGCAAGCCATTGACAAGCTGGCCGAGATGATTGAGCAAGCTGATGACTGATCTTAACCGTTTCAATTATGAAAACGACAACCAACGAACACTTCCCACGCTGCGTATTTCATGACGTAGCGCAACGCTCACCTGATTGGTATGAGCTACGAAAAGGCTGTATCACAGCTTCACAGGCTGGCGATTGGCTGGCCGAGCAACCTGAGTGCCGCATGACCGTGGCCGAAATCAAGGAGGCTCTTGATGAGGAGGGCATCGAATACAAGGGCAAAACAAAGCGGGACGACCTGCTGGCCCTGCTGCCAGAGACACGCCGCCACCTGTCGATCACTCAACTAACCAAGAATGCACGGGAGAAAGCAATCTACGCCATCCTCGGCCAGCGTGCTGACATCCAGCCTCCATACGAGTTTACCGTAGACCTGAACGATGAACCGCCAACCAGCCCTGCACAGTGGGCTGTCTGGAACGGGCTTCAGCAAGAGCCGGAAGCCATCAAGCAGTTCCAGTGGGAAACCGAAAAGGCCATCGTGGAAACAGGCTTTGCCAAGCATAATGAATGGGCGGCTGGGTGTTCCCCTGATGGCCTGATCGCCGGCGAGCCTGTGGGCTACGAAAATAAGGCACCATTGCCACACACGCACCTCAAATACCTGTTTGATGGCGTGCTCCCTGATGCCTACAAGGTGCAAGTTCACTTCAGCATGGCCGTGACTGGCGCAAAAGCGTGGTGGTTCCAGTCGTTCTGTCCTGGCCTTCCGACCCTACGCATCCTAGTCGAGCGTGACGAATACACCGAGCGCATCGAAAAGGGGCTGGCCGAGTTTACCGAGCAACTGCAAGCCACCGCAAAGCAGCTTGAACTATTCAACTAAACCAAAGAAAACAATGCCAAACGCAAATACAGTAATCCTCATGGGCCACCTTACCCGTGACATCGAAATCAAGCACACTCCCAAGGGCACAGCCGTTGGTAAGGGTGGTATCGCCGTGAATAACGGGTATGGAGAAAACAAAAAGGTCTGCTTTGTAGACTTTACTTGTTTCGGTAATTCCGCCGAGGCCGCTGCAAAGTATCTCAGCAAGGGGAGTGCCGCATACATCGAGGGCAACTTGGAGATGCAGGAATGGACGGACAAAAACACTGGGGCAAAGCGCACCAAGCACGCCATCGTTGCCCGTGTTGTCCAATTCGTAGGCGACAAGGGAAATTCTGGTGGCTCTAGCCACGCAGACACGCATGACGCAGAAGAAATTCCGTTCTGATAATTAAGCCTTGCAAAATAAAAGCATAGTCAACAAGATACACTCCATGAAAAACAGCGCACCCTCACCCAGCAGGTTCTTCCCGGTCAAAGGGGCAGCAGACGCTAGAAAAGAGGGTTATCGCAGCCTAACTAGGCCCTACCTTATCAACTGCAAGGATGAAAGCATCCGTATGCTAGAGAGGGAATGGTGGGATAGGCTTTGTAATGATCTGAAGTCATGCGATTGCGTGATTGTGGAGTTCACCAACGGCCTAGAGCTATGGCGACATGATGACGAGCTAGACATCGACCCTATGACTGGCCTGAAGCACCAAAAATTCATTGATGATGAGCCTTAAACAAAAGCAAGAATGGCAAGCCATGATGGACAACATTAAGGTATCGTTCTTCCGCCTCAAATCAATGGGCCACAACTCAATACACAAGATCAACCAGGATCGCTGCAAACGAATAGAGAAGGCAATCCTAGATGAAATACAAACCATAATAAATGAATATGAATAAGAGCCAAACACAACAAATCAGGAGCCACCTTAACCGTGGCTGGAGGCTTACCCCGCTGCAAGCGTTGGAGAAATACGGATGCCTGCGCCTAGCTGCTCGCATTGCCGAGCTACGCAACGAGGGCATGAGGATCAAGACCAACAAGGTCACGCTCAATGGTAAAACCTTCGCGCAATATCAGGCAGCATGAAGGCAACCATTGTGGTGGATGGGGTGTCATACACCCGCGACCAGACCATCTCGTTGGCGAGTGCCAGCTACCCGTTCATAGGTGGCCTACGTAACCTTAATGATGCCGTGGGATTCCTCAGGCAGATGGGTTGCCGGGTGGTCACTAACCCTAAGTGCGTGGTCGGCATCGACAACGGGCTTAAAGGGGCCGTCGTGGTGCTTGCAGCATCCAATGGAGACATCCTGTGCCGCACCGAAATGCCTGTGCGTAAGCGAGACGGCAAGAACGAGGTGGATGTGATTGCCTTGGCCGATTGGTTTGCTGATAACCTAGACGACCTGAGCCACCATGACTTCGTGCTTGAGAAGCCGGTTGGCAGCAAGTCAGTCAATGCCGCCAAGTCTATGCACGGCAGCTACCACGCTGTCCGGGCTACCATTGAGGTGATGGGTGGTAACTTCTACGACATCGCAGCTAAGACGTGGCAGAAGGCCATGCTACCCAAGGGTGATACCAAGGAACTAAGCATTGCCGTATCTCAGAGACGCTGGCCCGATGAGGACTGGCGCAAGAACGAGCGTTGCCGCACGCCACACGCCGATGCCTGTGACGCTGCAAACATTGCTGAGTATTGGAGGAACGCATAAGGTCATGGACGAACAAGACAAGGAACCAACAGACGATCAGCTAAACAGACTATACGAATGGGTTAAAGAGGACGCGGCAGCAACTGAAGCATTAATCTCAATCATTGCCAGCATCGTAGTCTGTTGTATGCTCACAGCCATCATCTATCTAGCCACAATACTTATACTATAATGAGCACGGGAGGAAAGGGCGACTGCCCACGACCAATTAACAGGGAGAAGTATAATGCAAACTTCGACCGCATCTTTAGAGCACACAATGGCCAATTCAAAGGAAACTCCGATAAACCGCAAGACGTTTCGATTCGTCCCGAACAGGAAACCTGGCGTGAAGATAAACTGCACGATCAGTAGCGAGCTGCACAAGCAGATACACCGGCTCGCTTGCCATGAGGGAATCTCAATCGGCAAGGCCATCGAAAGAATGTGCCGCACCGATCAAGCGCAGGCACTCGTTCCGAACACCATGAGCAAGCTGTATTCTAACGCCAAGTCCACCAGCAAACGAGCCATAGACCGGCTATTCAAAACACGACCATGAGCTACTTAAAGGGATTCCCGCCACGCCTAAAGAAAACTAACGAGGATGACTTGCGGGGCGAGCGGTGGATTGAAACCGCCAAGGAATCTAGGTTCCTGCTTTGCGGTGGCGGCATTGCCGTTTATTACGGCGGGTGCGGAACTGGCAAGACACGCATGGCCTACGAGATTGCCAAGCGACTGACGCCCAGAGCGCTTAGTGTGCGTGGGATGAAGAAAGATCAGCCGTGCATTTACATGACCGCAGCCGAGTTCATCGAGGAAATACGCAGCGGCTACAAGGACAGTGATGCAGATAGCGAGCGCAATACAATGGATAAATTTGCACAGGCCACGCTGCTGGTCGTTGACGAGGTTGACAACTGCCTTGCCACCGACTTCGGCCAGCGTAAGATAAAGCAGGTGGTCGATGACCGCTATCGCCGGGAACTTCCGACCATTCTAATTACCAACCTAGACCGCAAAGCATTGGCCAAGCTGCTGCCTGAGCCTGTTCTCGACAGGATTCGTGAGTGCGGCAAGGGGTATCACTTCAACTGGCCCAGTTTCAGGAGGCAAACTGTATGAAGCCATACTACGAACACGGAGGCATCACCATTTATCACGCACCATGCTTGGAGGTGCTGCCGGAAATGGGACATTATGATGTATGTATTACCTCACCACCATACAACCTGAATACACGGGTCAACACCAAGAGGCAGTATGTGTCACGCCAAATCACAGGAGAATTTTCTACTAAGTATTCTGGTTACGCAGACAACCTGCACCCCGACCAATACTTCCACGAAATGCGACAGGTTCTGGGTGAGTGCGTTAGCCTGTGTGATATGGTGTTCTGGAATGTTCAGATAGCCACTGGAAACAAGCCGTCTCTATTCAGATTGCTTGGTGAGTTTGCAGATCACATCAAGGAGATGGCTATATGGGACAAGGGTCATGGTCAACCAGCGATGAAAACACAAACTATGAACTCTGTTTATGAAATGATCTGGGTGCTTTCCAATCAAGACCCACAGACCAGACAATTTACTGCCGCCAAATTTGAACGCGGAAGCATGGACAACATCTGGCGCATCCACAGGGAGCGAAGTATTAGCTCAGACCACGGAGCTACCTTCCCGCCTGCGCTAGTATCACAATGCCTCGATATACATGATGGAGACACCATTATTGACCCGTTTATGGGCAGCGGAACAACCCTGCGTGTGGCCAAGAGCCTTGGGAAGAAGGCCACTGGCATAGAAATAGACGAGAGATACTGCGAAATTGCAGCTAAAAGTCTGTCACAAGAGGTGTTAATTTTTCAGGAATAATACTTGCCATCACCAATACAACTAACTACCAACTAACATCATGGCCAAATCAAATTGGGAAACATTTACAGCAATAGGTTGCTCACACGGCAATCATATTGACCGAAACGCCGAGAAAGTCGCGAAGGATTTCGTGGCAGAATGGAAGCCGAAACATCGCATTCACTTGGGCGACCTTTGGGATTTGGCAGCACTACGTAGAGGCGCAAGCCCAGAGGAACGACAAGAGCAAATGTCATACGACTACAACTGCGGGATGGAATTGCTCGACTGGTATAAGCCGCAATACCTGACCCTTGGAAACCACGATTTCCGACTCTGGAGAGCGGCCAAGGAATACGCAAGCCACACCCTGCTGGCCGAGATGCTGACCATGAAGGCTGAGGAAGCAGAGGACGAGTTCCGCAAGCGCCGCATCCAGTGGACACCTTGGGGCGTTGACCAATGGATCACCCTGCCTTGTGGTGGGCCTAAGTTCCTTCATGGCTACCGCTCCACCGTCCACCCTGCCAAGGCTCATTTCGAGAACTGGGGGCCGTGTATCACATCCCACGTCCACAAGCCTGACACCTACATAGCACGTCACGCTGACGGCGGCGAGGCCCATACGACAGGATGCCTTGCCGACCTGAGTAAGTTGAGCTACGCCAATGGCGTACCTGCCAAGCTGGGATGGCGCAATGGTTTTGCATACGGCATGATTAACAACCGCACCGGCGCATGGAAGTGCTGGCACGTTGTGAAAGAGGGCAGCAGTTGGATCAGCCCACATGGGATTCTTTAAAGCCAACCACCAGAACACGACATGAAAACCGAATTTTTAGATTTGCGAAACATGGATTGCATGGATCTCATGGAGACTTTTCCTGATGGTCATTTTGATCTGGCTATTGTCGACCCACCTTATGGGATTGGAATGAGCGGGGGAAACGTGGGATATAAGGGCAATAATAACCTGCCGCGCAAGGAGTGGGACAAGGAGCCACCTGCTTCTGAATACTTCGCGGAAATGATGCGCGTGAGTAAGAACTGGATCGTTTGGGGCGCAAACTATTTTTCTCAAATGTGGCCGACCAGATCCTTTGTGCTATGGAATAAGGGCGCGGGATTTAAGGGGCGAACATATGCCGAGGGCGAGTTGGCAGCTACAAGCTTCGACAGGAACGCGCAAGTTTGGACACACGACCCTCTGGCAGGGCGTGACTACGTGGGGCGAATTCACCCAAGCCAGAAACCAGTCAAACTTTACAAATGGCTATTGGATCAATATGCGGAGCCGGGGCAAAAAATACTTGATACCCACATGGGAAGCGGAAGTGTTGCCATTGCTGCCCATTACGCTGGGATTTATTTAACTGCTTGCGAGCTGGATAAGGATTATTACGAAGCGGCTTGCAAGCGCATTGAGAGGGAGACAAGGCAGCTTGATTTTTTCAGCGATGCGATTGCACAAGATCAAATCTTGTAACACCAACACCAACACGACATGACAGACTGGAACCAATTACAAGAAGCACTAGAGGCAGCCCAGCCCTACGTTGCAGAGCCACAGCAGCCGCACGAATTTAGCGCGGCAGACTTCAAGGCAAAGCAGAACGAACTGGGAACCGCTATGACATACGGAACCGCTTACAAGATGCTCGACCGCATGGTTGAGGATGGCGTATACAAGAAAAGAAAAGCAAAGCTCAACAACGGTAAGGTTGGCTGGGCATACTCCCTCAAGAAATGAACACGATACCAATAGACGACCAGGAGCGAGCCAAGATCAGGCTGCTCGACTACATCAGTAACTACTTCCCACACGCTCACGTTGCCAAGGCGCGGCACTCCTACGAGTCCAACCTAAAGCACAATGGCGGCACGGGCATGAAGTGGGCCAAGGACAAGAGTGTCGGTGACGGCAACCAGATCCTGCGCCACATCATTGACGCGATGGACGCATGGAAGGCCGGGGACAAAGCTGATGCAACGTATCACCTGACTTGCCTAGCATGGCGCGGTGACGAGCTTTTGGAGCGTATGCTGACAGGCATGGAGCCGTTTAACGACATACCTACAATCGACCCAGAAGAACTTGAGGACGTGTATCAGGCCAACATCGCAGAACAACGCCGCATCAAAGAGCGCAAGTTTATTGAATACCTCAATGACGGCTATGGCGGCATGGGCGAAGGTGACGAAGGTGTGCCATTCGCTGATCCAAAATCACATGACTGTTGAAACATCCAAAACGGATGGGTCAGCCATCCCGTTTGACGACCGACATGAAAAATAAGTCATATGACCCACATCATAAATCAGAACTTAAACCACTAGACTAAAAGCAATGAGTGACACACCAGAGACAGACGCGAATCTTTACGAGTGGGCAGTTGAAGCTGAACTCAGCCGCAAGCTAGAGCGCGAGCGGGACGAGGCAAGGCGACTAGCCACCGAATACCGAGACGCATACGCTAAGCACTTTAAGGATGGTTACAGCGACATTGCCAGCCTGCCTTGGGAGAACGAAAGAGAACAGCCATGAGCAAGAAATACCCATGCCCTGCCGGGCGAGAAGATGATTGCGGATACCCCGCTTGCGCCCACGACAAGCAATGCGAATTGGCTGCTTCGACTTGTTTTTCTGACCACGCGGTAGCAAAAGCTCGTAGGGAAAGACTACGGGAATGCCTCGAAACGCTGTCAGTGTGGTGCGAAAGACGCGCTGGCAAAAAATACAACACCGACACAACAATCACCATGCTCTCGCGCAAGGTGCAAGACATTATGGACTCCGTTGCCAAAGCTGGACGGCGTGGACTGGACGAATACAACCAACAAAAGAACTCAAACCACTAGACTAAAAGCAAACCAATGAAAACATACACCATCACCAAGTCAGACCTAGACGCTGACAACTACTATATCGGCCAAGAGGATGTCACCGAATTCTCTGGAAATATTCACATCGAGGCCAATTTAGGCATAGTGAGATTTAAGAATGGCTTGCGAGCCAGCGGGGACATCGTTGCTCATGCTAGAACTGGCATCAAGGCAGGCTATGGCATCAAGGCAGGCGAAGGCATCAAGGCAGGCTATGGCATCAAGGCAGGCTTGGGCATCACGGCAGGCTGGGGCATCGAGGCAGGCTGGGGCATCACGGCAGGCTATGGCATCAAGGCAGGCGATGGCATCACGGCAGGCTATGGCATCAAGGCAGGCTTGGGCATCACGGCAGGCTATGGCATCAAGGCAGGCTTGGGCATCACGGCAGGCTGGGGCATCGAAGCAGGCTAGGGCATCGCGGCAGGCTATGGCATCAAGGCAGGCGATGGCATCACGGCAGGCTATGGCATCAAGGCAGGCTTGGGCATCACGGCAGGCTATGGCATCAAGGCAGGCTTGGGCATCACGGCAGGCTGGGGCATCGAGGCAGGCTGGGGCATCACGGCAGGCTTGGGCATCATTGCTCAACTAGGCATCGAATGCAAAGATGTCTTGTCATTCAACTATGGACTTTACGTTGGTGCTTGCACATGGCGCGAAGCCACAGAAAAAGAACGTCAGGCGATTTGCGGCAAGCTAGAAGCCGACCCATCACTGGTTAAACTAGGCGAGGTTGTCGAGACTGGCCTGCCAGAAAAAGCTGAGACAATCGAAGTGATGGGCAAGCTATACAACGCCGATGAGCTACGCGAAAGGCTTGCAGAACTCAAACCACTAGACTGAACCAATCAGATGATGGGGCCTAGCTCCAATCCATCGAGTTATTCGAATTTTTCGAAACAGTTGCATAATGTCTGATTGTCTGCACAATATCCGACATATTGTATCAGATATGAAACGTAAATCCACCAAAGACCCCCGCCTAGCACGCGCAAAAGTAAGCGGCTACAACAAGCCAAAGCGCACGCCAAGTCACCCAACCAAAAGCCATGTCGTTGTGGCTAAGGATGGCGACCAGGTTAAGACCATCCGGTTTGGCCAGCAAGGTGTTCGGGGTGCTGGCAAGAACCCCAAGACAGCCAAGGACAAAGCAAGAAAGAAAAGTTACTACGCAAGACACAACGCACAAGACCCAAACCCAAGCAAACTCTCTGCTAGGTATTGGTCTCATCGCACAAAATGGTAGATTGACCGAAATAGCAATCGGTAGTATAACTAAACCCAGTAACAAAAAGAGTGTTTTATGCAAGTTACAAAGGGTTCTGATGGCAAAAACTAAGTCACGTTCCACCAGGCGGAAGAAAGGTTGAGTAAGGCATATGCGTAACATCAATCTGCCAAAGGCTAGGGTCTATATTCGCAAGGACGCTTTCGGGGAATCTGCCAACGAGTTTGAACCTGCATGGCTGGTAAGTGCCCGTGCGATGCGTAACCGCCCACTGTGCTTTCAGGTGTGGGTGGATGCCTACGCTGCTTGCTACGACAAGATACCTCCGCATTGCTTATACTGGTATGAGCCGGAAGCTGGCGATCACACCCCATTGCCGCTACACCAGGTGCAACTGTGGGAGTGCCTGTCTGGGAGTATCGAGCTGTTCCACAAGGCCCAGCTTGCTGACGTGCCTATGGTGGTCAACTTGGGCGAGGGGCAGATTGCTACCGGCCACTACTGGTTCACCATCGACAGTCTGCCTGAAGGTCAAGGCGTAGGGATGCTCGACATAGGTGATAGCGAACTCCTAGAGGAACACAAAGAGTCCAACGTGGTCAAGCTGTCCAACGGACAAATAGCCATCTACCCGAACAATCGCCTGAAATGGCTGCCCATCTCGCTCACATCTGAGGATGCCAAGAAGCGCATACCCAAGTGGAAGGTAGCCACCAACGAGCAATGGGACGACTGGTGGCAGGATAGCACCGAGTTGCTAGGTGATAGCGACTGGGCGTATTAACCTACTTCTCAGTAACCACCCCGCTGAAGTCAGCACCCGCAACGTCCAAGCGCACGTCCATCTTGACGGACACAGCACCCAGCTTACCGCCAGAAGCCTCGACATCCTTAGCTAACTTGCCAATAGCCAGTAGCATTTCCTTGGCCGCAGCTTGTGGCTTATTCCATTGACGTTCCTTGGTCTGACAACCAAACTCAACCTTCCGCTTTGCGGCCTTCTTTGTAGTTTTCTTTGCGCTCATAATTACCAATCTGCGTTGATACCCCTAGTATCTACATGAACGAAGGTAGAATACAAGCCTAAACCACCTTGGAACCTACCCTGGTCGCGCCATAGCATGAGAATCTTGTGAACCTCGCGCGGGGTGGCGCCGTCAGCTTGCACGTCAGCGGCTCGAAATGCCTTGTGCTGGCTCTGCGGTGCGCCCCCTACTGCCTTGTTGTAGGCTGGGCTGCGATAGTGGCTTGTGATCCTCACCGGGCATCCTAGAACGTGCCTCAGGTCATCCACGAGCTTGAGCGTTGGCAGGAACCTGTGCCACAAGGCTTGATGCGGGTAGTCGTTCTGGACGTTGCCTCGCGTTTGCGTGAAATACCTAGCCAGCTCCGCGCCAGTAAAGTGCCTAATGCCTTGGCGGTCTATGTATTGCTCGAAAGTCTCGCCCTTGCGCGGCTCGGTGCGGTCTTTTTCGCCGCCAGTAAAGAAGTCTTTGATTGAATCCCAGAAGCTCATCGGTCTAGTAGTTTGTATATGGCCGTGGAAGCGATGATCGTCACCGCCAGAAGACCAATTACAACCTGCCCTTTTCCGATCTCTAGGTCAATCTTTTTGCGTAACCTCATTTGTGGGCCTCAGATGGCCGTAGGAGCGGCGAGAAGGACAAGACGGTAGGTGATACCTGAGAGGAGCTTACACGAGCTAGGAGGGGTATTCCTGCCTCAAGAACGGCCTGATAGACCAACTCAGAGCAAAACCACTTCTCATCTTGCTGCTTGCGCCAACGGGTGACAAAGCGGAATACGCCCCCGAAATCGTATTTCTTGCCGATTTGCTGCTCGGCCCATGCGATTGCCTTGTCCCATTGCTCCGCGGTCATGCCCTCGACATCGAAGGCTTCCACGTTGCTCCAGTCTTGGAGCGGCCCGCGCAGCCTCACCTTGGCCGGCTTGTGCCAAGCTTCGATGATGCGCCCGTTGGGTAGCTGGATCGCGGCGTGAGAATAGTTCCCATTCGTCTGCCAACGGATCATCTTGGAGATCAGGCTGTTGCCCTTGAATAGTAGAATCTTCGGGGTGTGCATAATAATCACTGCTGGGGTAGCCGCTTGAGTATCTCAATACTCAAAGACTCTTGCCTCACCTGGCTGTCTTGCATCTCCTTGAGCTGCTTATCAATCCGCTCAATCTCTGGCCGGGTTACAAAATCTTTGCTCAAGTCCTTGTAGCTTGGATGAATGTCTATGTTGGACGTGTGGTTTTTGACATCTTTGGCGATGTCGCTGATGTCTCGCATTATGTCTTGGTCTTTGCCTCCCTGAGAGTAAACAAAAGTCACGCCACCCAAGAACACGCTGAGGCAAGTCAAGCAGACTAGAAATGTCCCAAGCGGGTGGTTCTGAAACTCTCGTTTGATGAACTCAGCCATTAGATCGAAGTGTCAGGGAACCATCCATCTGCCTCCATTTGCTCACGGGTCTTGAGCCGTGCTTTCAGGCTTGGAATTGATAGGGCGAATTGCAGAAGGGATGCGCTGCCACCTTTGGCGGCTTCAAGACTGGCGCGGATAGCCGCTTGCTCGTCAGCGGTGACAGCATCTGCTATGGCATCAGCCAAAGAATCGGTATCCGCATATTGATGTAGCGGCATGGTGTCAGAATAGCTCATCACAATCTCGCCTTCGACTGTGGTAGCGGTAGCCTCACCAAGCACCTGAAGGGCTACGCGCCCATCTGAGTG
>Ga0222716_10003085_pt1 | contig 13350 bp, 15 predicted proteins | sample C33_13DmetaG_FD_165044 | JGI IMG/M metagenome (GOLD analysis project Ga0222716, IMG submission 165044) | Estuarine water microbial communities from San Francisco Bay, California, United States - C33_13D | ecosystem: Environmental > Aquatic > Marine > Unclassified | place: USA: California... | reverse complement strand
GAAATGGAAGAACTTTCCTCGAATAATTCTCGTTGTGAATGAGATGACTCAGTATCTGTGTTTCCAGTCTCATTTTCTTCCTTTTCATTCAAAGCAGTGATGATAATATGTACTAGAATTCCACCAAGATGATTATTGAAATGAATATTATTTTCAGTCAATTTATGTGGATTTTCTACGAAATCAAAATCAAATTTCAAAGTTGCTTCGTCTTTTTTATCGATTTCTTTTACAGATATTGTATTGTATCTAATGATTGTACCATTATAACGTTTGTCTGTCAACTTAATAGGTACAGTTGATTTACCATCATCTAGATGATCTGCTATCTCATAAGTATCATTATACTGTGAAAATTCTTCAAGATCAATCTTCGGCACTATCCGTCTCACTCTGATCTGTTTCTCCGTAATCGCCAAAAAGTTCTCTTTCTTCTCCATATTTGAATTCCTTTGCAGCAGCCTGTTCTAGTCTTTCCATAATATCTTCTGTAAAAAACTTCTCAGGGTCTGTATTAATTGCTTTAGCAAAATGTTTAGATCCATCAGGAAACTCATAACGAGTTGATACCTTCTTTATAACATCGTACTTCTCAGCAAGTTCAAGGAGACCATAGTAACGATCCAAACCAGTCGTATAGTTCAAACGTACCTCAATCGTCTTATTTGGCTTGGTAAAACGTGACTTTTGTGTGGTAACTTTGATTAGATTACCTTCATCCTTTTCAGTATCTTTATCTCTTTTCTTTGAAAGAAAAAGAATTGTAGAAGCGGTATACTTTAGACCAGAACCACCAGACATTACTTTCGTTGGTATATAAGAACCAACTGCATCATATGTATGGTTTGTAATAATCATCGGAACCTGCGCTTTAGATAAACGTAGACCTAGAGTACGAAACGCAGCCTTAATTACTTGCGCCTTGGTCATATCCCGAGTTTCTTTACCCTCGGTACTATCTTCCATTTCTTTTGTTGTAGATAATTGACCGAGAGAATCAAGAACCATCATCATTGGTGGTCTATTATTTTTGTGTTCTGTGTATCTTTCTAAAACTTGTAACGCATTATGTCGAAACTGCTGAATTGTTTGTGGTTCAGATACAACAATACGATGAATGTCAATACCACGAGTAGACATCATTTCCTGTGTTACTGCTGCTTCAGTATCATAATAGATTACTCCGGCGTGATCGTTTTTTTGTAAAAAGTTATTGACCATTCCTAGAGCAAAGAAAGTCTTTCCCGTTGCTTCTTCGCCAGCGAGAGCAGTGATTTTGTTATTTGACACACCGCCGTAAAGACTGCCACTGATAAGAGCATTAAGAATGAAACACCCAGTATCAACCCACCCAGAAAACTCAGAAGAATTACCACCATCGGATAAAAGATGAGTGTTTTCATCGTTGAGTTCCTTCACGATTTGTTTAAAAAAATCAGACATTATTTCTCCTCAAAAAAAGATCCATTTAGAATCGCTTCAACTTTTTCCATTTGTTTTTGAATGATAGGACCACGATCAGGCCAATGGATATACTCCTGGTTTTGTGTCCTATACAAACTTGAAAGCAGCGGCATAACAATCTTTGCCATCTCATTCACTTTCTGATTGGCAACACTGTCTGCTAGTTGTTTTCGTTCTTCTACGATGGCATCATTATCATATATCAAACTAAGTAATGTGTCAACTTTTTTTTCCATATTTCTTAAACTATCTAACTTTCTTTCAAGTCGTTGTTCAAGCGATGCCAAATCATCTTTAGCAGCAAGAGCAGGTTTATCTGCTCTAACCAAGTCTTCTTCTTCAATGACCTTCTTACGATATGTGTCCTCATCAACGGCTGTAAGACCAGAAGTCCATCCGGTCATATCCATATCGTCCCATATGTTTTTATTAGCCATTAGTCTCTCCAACAAATTTTTCTAAAGATAAAGATTCTTCTTTTTTGGTTGCTTCTATTCTTGCCTTTGCGATTTCATAATAGTCTGAGTCAAGTTCAATGCCTATGAAGTTGAAGTCTCCAATCATCGCTCCACGTCCTGTTGACCCACTACCCATAAACGGATCAAGAGTTGTGCCACCCTTTGGCGTAACCATATTGACAAGATAACGCATCAAGTCAGTTGGCTTGACTGTAGGATGATTGTTCTTTGTTGGTGTCCAACGACCATATGGACTGCCGTCTTCACCGTTCTCTGCTTTCTCCATATGATTTGGTCTAAACTCTGCTGATGCCGTTGTCTTTTCCTCAAAGGATTCTAATCCGTCATTGCGATCTTTCTTTGATGCTTTGGGTACATAAAAGAACCGTGCAACGGAATTTTTATCAGATGGAAATAATTCCGTCACTTCATCAGATCCATCGTGAATAAGATTGGCGGGAAAACGACCCAGAGGATTATCTATAAGAACAGCCTTGATTTCTGATTCGGTTTTCCATATTCCGCCTTTAGGTTTGTTCCATTTTTTAGCACCTTTACCAACTCTACTCTCATCAATATTGATAGCGCCAGTGCCATACTTCAAGACATTCTTAGCGACAGTCTTTTCTTCTAATGGTTTACGAGCAACAGTGATTGGCTCTAGGGCAGGTTTAAGTGCTGTACCCCAACCTTCCCATTTCTTAGAATCGTCTTTTGCAGTTTTATCAATCGCTTTACTGACATTATGAGACTTCGGAAAACCACTCCCATACACCCACGCAATCATATCACGAATTTCAAATCCAGCATCTTCGATACGAACTGCCATACGGTGTTGCGTTCGTGTTCCTGAGAATGCGAGTAGATATCCACCGGGTTTTAGAACACGCAAACACTCTTGCCAAATTTCTACTGATGGAACGTCATAATCCCACTTCTTACCCATGAAGTTAATGCCATAAGGTGGATCAGTGACAATACTATCTACACTATTTTCCTCCATTGTTTTAAGAACATCCAAACAATTTCCATTATGTAAAATTGTTTTTTCCATTCAACTTATCCTCTTATTAATTGTTACCAAGATTCCATTGGGTAAACCCAATCCTGGTCCACAAGAAAATATCGTGACCGAGAACGTGGCGTCCGCGCAATCTTGGAACACATCCAATCGTCATTATCAAGCTTATCGCCGCCCTGTTGGGCGCTGAAAAGCTCTAACTCGCGATAACGATTGGTAAAATCTTCCTTAGTGAACCAAAAATGTACATTTTCATTGTTCATGTTAATACCAAAGAATACTAATCGGTCCCAATCCTTTCCAACAGATACGTGATTCAGCATAAACTGGTTATGCTTCGTCGCATTTCCGTTGTTCGGTAACTGTTGGGCAAGACTAAACTTAATCTCAACCTTCTCATTACCGATGATACAGTCATGGCCGGCATTCTCACGGGGGTTAACCCTAATACCCAGAATCTTTTCAAAATACGCAGATACTACCTCTTCTCCGAAGCTACCCTTCTGATTGTTATTCAGAAAAACGTAATTTTCATACAGAGTTCCAACCCAAGGATCAACCTTGCGTTGGATAGGGCTGATAGGTCCACCATTGTTTTCAAAAAGCATACTCAGATCTGTTGACATTTCATTCACTCCTTCGTTCATCATGTTTATATAATACCAAAGATTTTATTTTTTGTCAAGTAAAAAAATCCTCCAAGTTGTTTTGTTTCTCAGCATTCCAACCCATAGCATCAAGAATAATTTTGACTGGATCTAGAAAAGTTTTCTCAAGCTGAGTATCATAGTCAATATATTGTGCCAACTCAAACTCTTTTGGCAACACAGTTACAAATCCTATAACATTCTCCATGATAGGATTTGGCATTTTCAGATATAGAAACTTCATCTTGTTACCAGATTGAATTTGTTCATACTGACCAGTCAATTTAAGTTTTTTCAGTTGGTCATTGTACAATAAAGCAGCACGAACATGAATTGGTGTACCAGATTTATATAGACTTGAGCTATCTTCAAACTTTCGAACATCTGATACACCACGAGGGAAGGCGATTTCTTCTGGTGTTAGATCCATCCACTTTTCTCGTAACTCTTCAATCCATTTCTGAACTTCATCTTCACTTTGAGTTACCACCTTCTTCAGTGTATCCATAATCAATTCTTTGACTATCTGCGGAGTAGAAGAACGAACGGCTTCAATACCAGTCACTTTCAACTTTGGTTCAGCAAATCTCACACCTTCACTGTCCCATACATGTGCAATGTATCGTTTCTTCGCTGTCCAGATGGCTTTATCGGCGATGATTTCACGTTTCATCACCATCTTCTGTTGTGGTGCTTTCATATAGTCAGCAAGATGTTGATATCCTTTATCTAGATGTTTCTCAATTTCTCCTGATGCTTTGTTTAGAAAGTCTACGATCTTTGTCTTGTTTGTCTCATTTGGTAGTATCTTCTGTACCAATGGACTCATGTTGAGATACACAGAATCGGTATCAATCGCAATCACATAGTCTTCGTTAGTCTTCAGTATATTGTTTAGATATTCATTAAGAATCTTCTCAGCCCATCGAATAGTATACTGACCTGATACAGTTATTGCCTCTGCAACACGTTGATCAAAATATCTGAAATATTTATTTGCTAACGCTCCATAGAAAGAGTTCATTGCAATCTTGATAGCCATCTGGTTGTTGTCGAGAATGGATATCTCTCGTTCAATACTTTTAGATTTTTCCTTCTCATATCTCTGTTTTGCGTCTATCATCTTTTGTTTGATAACAACTCTTTCATCGTAATATGATTGAATAACCTGTGGGATGATACCTTCTATGTCATTACGAAACAACTGACCTGTAGCAGTAATACACATTCCATTTGGTATATCTAAATCAGGCATCTCTAGTAGTTTATCAACGTTTACTCCAGATACAATATCATTTACTACAGTCTCTGGACTCATATTGTATTGCATAATGAGATGTGGATATAGAGAGTTTAGATCAAAGGAAACCACCCAATCATGAAGACCTATTTGTGGTTCTTTTACATAACCACCTTCGATTGTATCATACCGTGAAACAGTCTTAGGCGGTACAACAATCTTTCTAGATTTGAACTCATTATATAGAATAGCATCCCAAATGCCAACGGTCTTCAATGTCTCGCCAAGAGTACACTTAGCACGATAGGCCATTGTAAGTACCAAATCGATTAGACCAAGTTTGTCCTCAATCTTATCAACAAGTTCCACATCTTTTACATTATACTCCACAAACTTTTGATAGTCGTGTTTGTATAACATATGCAAGGAACCATATTCACTATAATCCAATTTCTTCTCGCCTAGAATCACATTAGCGATATGATCCAGTTTATAGGACTCTTGTTGTCCTAGTGTGTTGTATGTAAATTTTTTGAACACATCGATATAATCCAACTGTGTGATACCAACCAGATTGTACCTTAGATGTTCCACACCAGCTATGAAAAGATTATTTTGATTGACAAGTTTCCATGGTGACAGAGACTTCACCATATCCTCACCAAAGATTCTTGCAATACGATTTACAAGATAAGGTACATCGAAAAATTCTGAATACCATCCAGTAAGAATATCTGGAACATGGTCAGCCCAATAATCAATGAAATCTAATAGGAGTTCTCTCTCGTTTTTGCATTTACGATAGAGAACAGACATTCCGCTTTTGTCTGGATTGAAGTCATATAATCCCCATGTGTGGTAGATAGTACCGTTATTGTTCTTGATAGTAATGGTAATGATCTCATGTTTAGCATCACGTGGTTCTGGAAATCCGTCTTCTGATGCTACCTCAATATCAATTGTACAGATATTGATACGAGTACGATCATACTTGATTGTCTTAGGAAATGCGTCTGAGATGAATTGATGGACATAGTTGGTTGTCCCATATACCGTGAAGTTATCTACATCGGCATACTTGTCCATAAACTCTTTACAATCTCTCATAGATCCAGGTTGTACAGAATCTACAGTACGTCCATCGAGAGTATTCCATGTACCCTTTGGTGATGGAATGTAAAGTGTTGGTTCAAACTTGACCTTCTTAGTAATCTGTGTCTTGTTATTGTAACCACGAAACAGAATCTGATTACCGTATCGATCTACATTAGTGTAAAAAATGATAAACCTCCTTAAAAAAATGGGAGAGCATTGCTACTCTCCCATTATAGTCTATGGAGTTATATATGTCAACTGAAAACTTTATTGACCCAACTTACTCCGACGAAATAACCGAGGGCCATTACAAGCACTCCTACTGAGAAGATTAGTTGACCTTCCATTAGATATATCCCTTCCTAGTATAGATTGAGTAGTGTTGAGTATATCCGTTAGCGATAAGTTTCTGTCGTCTTTCGAGTTCAGCGTGATCCTTAGCGCCGCTTAGAAAATCTTCTTCCCAACTGTATGAGAAAAACTTTTTTACCTTTGAAAATAACTTACTCATTTAGTAACTGTGCTGCCTCCTTTGTCTCTTCTTTAGCCGTGTTAATGTTAACTTTCCTCGGCTTCTTATGGTCTGGAATGATGTTTTCGAGGAAGACCTTGAGCATTCCGTTGACAAGAGACGCATCCTTAACTTCGATTGTGTCAGCGAGGTTGAACGTCCGTGAGAAGACACGATTAGCAATCCCCTTATGTAAGAAATTATCGTTATCGTCAGATGTCTTACCTGCAATCTTCAAGACATCGCCATCAATCTCAATTTCGATATCAGACTTAGAGAAACCAGCAACAGCAATCTCAACGATATATTTGTTCTCTTCGACCTTACGAATATTATAAGGCGGATACGATGGAACGTTCTTTGATAATGTATCGTTGAATTCATGAAGACGATCATGAATTCGGTCGAAACCAACAAAGAATGGTGAATTTAATAGGGAAAGAATGTCTTTAGTCATCTTTTGACCTCCTAATTTAGCAAGGTTATGTTGTGTGATACCCATTTGGCGTATCACGATTTTATTTATAGCAGATATTCTAAAAATGCAATTACATTTAAGAATACCTGCTATACGGTTTTGTTATAACTCAGTTAGAGTTACAACGAACTTGATTGTTGATTACCTTACAGTTATAAGGGTTGTTTGTACCACCCTGATACTGAGGTTGCGGTTGTTGGTACTGAGGTTGTTGATAACCACCATTGTTAACAACAACGGTACCACCAGGACCAGTCTGCATACCCATCATACGAGCACGATTAGCATCGATCCGACGACCAGCTTGGTCAATCAAATAACCATTCTGATCAATACGAAGACTGTTGTTTTGAATGTTCTGGCGATTGTCATAAGGCATCGTCATAGACTTACCAAACAAACCACCAAGCAATCCACCACCGAGAACACCAGCGGCAGTGGCGAGCTTCTTACCTTGACCCTTGCCGATAAACTTGTTCGCAGCAAGACCACCACCGGCAGCTCCTAGAAGCCCACCAACGGTAGTACCAACATCAGTAGTCTGACAAGCACTCACACTCAAACCTAGAACCGCAACAGCGGCAATCATTGACTTACGCATCATATTTCTCCTTGTTTGCATAATCACAAAGTCAACTTACTCTACTAATATAGTATCATTCGTATTAAATGTCAACCCTTTTTTTCACTAATTTTGAGATTTTTTAACTTTTCTTCAAAAAGGTCCAATTGTAGACGTAGAAAGGAAATTTGCTTATGGGCCGACAAAATCCCTTCTTCGTCATAACTTTCGTCGTGAAGATATTGGTGGGAATCCAAATTTTTTTCTAATAGTTTCAATAACGATACAGCGGGAAATTCAATATCATTGTCATCAAGTCCAAACCAAATAGTGGTTTGAATATCACCAGTATCGTTTAACCACAAATCTGAATTAACTGTTAAAGACCTTGTATTCATAAAAAAACGCTCCTTTCAAGTTATCACTTCTTTCTACCAATACTATACTTTGCCACTAACTCCCATTCTTTCTTTTCTTTATAGGGAAGAATTTTAATTTGATTTAAAGGAGCAACAGGATTTGTAGTCTTTGTAGAATCTACAAGAGTCACTAGGTCCCATTGTTCTAATAAATTGGCAATCGCATTACGTCTACCAATGTCTGACTCATTTTCGATGAAGTCAGAAGGCTTACCGTCAAGTGCGAATAGTTCTTTGAAATGTACGATGAAGTATCTGCCTTGTTTGTGCAGAATATGACAGGACTGATATAACTTCTTATCTTTACGAGATGCTACACCAATACGTGTGAGTGTCTCTTTTACTTTTAGAAAGTCATCTTCATTCTTTAGATGTACTTCTACCATATTACTTAATTCGGTCATTATTCATTCCACCTCTCATCAATTTTGTTTTTATTGTTACAAGTTGTTCATCATCTAAAATTTTGAGTGCTTCCTTCGCCTTATTGACCGAGTATCCATAATAATCGATCACCGCTTGTAAGTCCTCGTCACTAGTATTCTTATACCATTTCGAAAAGCGTTTACGTTTTCTAACAATATTTATTAGAAACGAATATTGTAGTAAATGGTCTAGATGAGAGTTCATATTCATCATATTAGCATACTGTACCGTATCTGGAAAGTATGATAGTGACTTATTAGTTAGATAAGGATTATAAGTTTTCTCCGCTAGTTCTGGGTTATCAGAATTGGTAATGATATCTTTCTTACCTAGATTGATATCGTTTACAAAATCAAATGGTTTCATGACCATTCGCAATCTGTCATGATTTCTAGTAGACAAGCAACGTTATTGATTTCATGGTCAACAACAAAGGCTGCTTGATATTGATACTTAGCAAGAATCAACACCATCTGAGCAACACTCATTGGTTTCATCTTCTTGTTTGCATAATCATATAGTTTACGAAACAGTGTAGAAGATTCGATGTCAGCATTATCAACTACCCATTTACGAATACCTGTGAAGTCTTGATTTTTCATCATAGAAACAAGAGAATCAAAAGATTCGTCACTTAGTGTAGTGAGAATGCCGACATCAATCTTACCTGTAACAGAGTATCGCTGAAGTTCGTTTAGAACACGTCGCCAATCTGGCATATGTTTCATAATAAGTTCAGCGATAACTTTCTGATCAAACTCAACCCCCTTCATCTTGAGGATATTCTCAACACGCTTCATAAACTGAGAAGCAAGACCTGCCTTCTCTTTATTTGTCATAGTGAAGTCTACTACACTACACCGAGAATGAAGAGGTTCGATGATACGATTTTTGAAGTTACAGGTTAGAATGAACCCACAATTATTAGAGAACTCCTCCATAAAGTTACGAAGAGCAGGTTGAGTAGATTGTGGATTAAGATAGTCAGCCTCGTCTAAAATAACATATTTACGACCACCTGTAAATGATACAGTAGAAGCAAACTGACTGATTTCAGTTCTTAGGGTATCGATGTTACCCTTCATAGAACCGTTGATGATAATGTAATCAAGATCTAGTTCGTTCAGGAGTGCCCTAGCGACGGTTGTTTTACCGACGCCAGGACCGCCTGAAAGGAGGAGATTTGGAACTTGATTCTTATCTACGAATGCTTGAAATACACTCTTCAAACGCACTGGTAGAATACACTCTTTGATGCTGGGTGGACGATACTGTTCCACCCATAGATAATCACCCATTGACATAATATAGACCTTTCATTAAGAGCGGGATTCAGTAGCAATAAAGTATGTAACCCTCCCATCTCTTGTGCTAAACTTAGAGATTCCCTTACTAGAAATCTCTACATTGTAGTCTAACATCATCATCTTCATGTTGTCAACCTTAAAGACGTGTCGGAACTCACTTTCTGTCTTTCCAACCTTCTTAGTATAACGATTCATTGAAGAGTTCTTTGGGTCTCCAGCACCAACAACAATATTACCATCAACGCCTTCTACAATCACTTCTGGTAGACCAAGAACACGGGCTGCTTGAAGAACATCCTTTAGATTGTCTTCGGTGAAAATAAAACTGGCATCTACGTCCGGTAGAGTCAATTCTTTTTCTGGCGGTGTTACAATCATCGATGGATCAGCATAACGATAATCAATCGAAGTGCCATTACCATCATTAATATTAACAGAGTTATCGTTTAGTTCCAACTCTGGTGCCTCCATTAATGATACAGCAGAAAGAAACTGTCCAAGATCATAGATACCAAACTGTCGTTCAAAGGTATCTTCGACCATTACTTCAGCAAGAACAGTCTTTTGTGGTGAGACTGTTTTAAGAACATTACCCTCCTTGAATAGGAGAGATTGGTTGATAGAAGAAAAGTTCTGTAGTACTTCAAGAGTCTGTTCAGATAACTTCATAATTTACCTCACTTTTTTGCATATTTAGAGAGTAATTCAGCATCAGCAGTTGCCGCAGCTCCTACTTGTGCTAAATCGACGAGGGAACCACCAAACATGTAGGATCCCATATGTGTTAGACGCATCCAAGGACACATCCACACTTTAATGCCAATGTTTCTAGCCCATTGACAAAACATGTAATCTTCTGATAAGTATCTATTTGAATCTGGACAAATTACTGTATCAAAGAATGCCATAATTTGACGCGAACCATCAAAATGTTTAGTTCTAACGTGATCTGGTGTATATAGTAGTTCTGGATAGGCATCAGTATATTTTTCAAATACGTGCCGTTGAACAATCATAAATCCAGTACCACCTTCTAGTACTTCTACCGGTTCATCAACACGGAGTTGATCAGTTCCTGGGGCTGGATTGAAAACAAAGTCTCCGACGAACTTTTCTAGTTTATTTGGATTTTCGTCAGCAAATCCTTTATCTACTGCACGTTTAATCTTTTCCCAAGCAATAGTCTTTTTTGGATATGGCGCACAAACAATATCTTTATCTGAGTCTGGATCAGCGATTGCAGCCATTGCTAAAACGTCGTTGGGATCAAATCCAATGTCACTATCGATAAACATAAGATGCGTCATATCAGAACGCATAAACTCGTCTACTAGATAGTTTCTTGCACGAGTGATAAGAGATTCATTGAAAAGATAATGAAATGCTAATTGTACTCCATAATTAGTAGCCATGATACCTAAATCAGTACAAGATTTTGAATACTGACCAGTACACATGGCTCCATACATTGGAGTACAAACCATAATCTTTCTTTTTCGCAACTCTTCAACTGTTACTTGAATTTCCACTCAAATCCTCCTTATCATGTAAATGTAATGCCATCATAGCATAATGCAAGACTTTCATCAAGTCTTTTCTATTGTAACCATCTTTACGTCCATATCGTTGAGCATACTTCAAAACGTTACCGATACAGAAACCCATTCCATGGCCCGAGTCAAAGATAAACTCTGCTGCTTGAAACTTTGTCTGTGAGTAGTGTGCATCGTATGTACTATCTATATAGTCTTTCAATTCAGCAATTAGACGATCTTCGTCAAATTTATAGTCAATCATCTCAGACATAAGTTCACTCCTTCGTACATCATGTTTATATAATACCAAACTTTGGTATTTTTGTCAAGTACTTTTTAAAAACATCAAAAAGGAGTTGGAAAGGAAATTCCAATCAAATTGGAGTTGCCTTAGAAATTCCTTACTGAAATCGTTTGATTGGCGAATGGAGCGGATGGAGGGAATCGAACCCCCGTCATGAGATTGGAAATCTCAGGTAATGCCATTATACGACACCCGCACCATATGGTTTTATATGATTACAACCTTATATATTACGGAACCGGTTTTTAACCATGATTTATGTTGGCGGTTGGCGAATAACTAAAGGGGACCAACATAAAATGGCATCATATACTTGAAAGTCCTAGACCACTACAGGACTCGAAAGGAGACTAGGTTCCAACCCAAAAACTCTTTGGCATTTTATCATTTTCGTTCATCATGTTTATATCATACCAAACTTTGGTATTTTTGTCAAGTGTTAATTATGTTGCTTCTTCAAACTCTTCATCTTCATCGCAAACCCATAACGTTCGCACAACTTCATCTTCAATGATATCAAAGTTATAAGTGTTCATATCACCACGCTGGTAGAGTTTCCCAGAGCGTTCATTAACAAAGAAAGGAACCTCAATGTTGTGGACTGAATTGAGAGCAGGCAACGCACCATAAATCTTAATCCGACTAAAGGTCACACCGTTATCCGACGCGCCAGCAACAGCATTCATGATGTTCTTAAAACTAGAAATGAACTTCTGGATACGGCCGGTGTATACACTACGAAGATCGAAACCCTTCAAAGTTCCAGTGTGAACCATGATACGAACTTCAGCATCAGGAAATTCTGCGGCCACAGCACAAGCACGGGTGAAAGCCTTGGAATAGAGTTCAAAGGAAGTGTGGATATACTTCACCTTATCAGTATCAACTAACTTATTACGAGTCAGAAAAGAACTGATACGATAGGTTGCGTTCTTATTATCACTCCAAGAGATAACAGTATCTTCGGGGTTGAAGTTATTGTAAATCTCGTAGATCAAATTCCAACGAGTTTGAGGTTGGAATACACCCTCACCACAAACATAATCAACACGTTCGGTGATATCATCCAACGTAGGGGCACAACCAGCTTCTCCATTCGTCTTATTCCAACGTTCACACATGTTATTAACACTGCGCTTCACATCAGCAATAGAAAGTGGTGCAGCTGGATCGTGAATAGAATTGAACCTTAAACCGGCGCTATCAATCGCATCCTGTACCTGTTCATCAGTATATCCAGGCTTGCGCTTGTAGATAGCAACAATCCACTTCTTCATTTCAAAAGGCTTATGAGAAAGAATCTCAGCACGAGTATCACCGGTGATCGTTACATGCTCATTAAGATTGTCGGTCCAACGAAACCAAGAGATAGGTGGATACTTGAGCTTCCAACCGTTACGTTCAATGTTCTGCTTGATTTCCTGATACTTCGCGCGAGTAGTCTTACCACCGACACGATTCCTCTGTAAACCAGTACGAGCTTGAGCAGGCATGAGTTCAAATCCCTCAAACTCAATCGCATCAGGTAACTTATCACCGTAAAGCTCAGGATAAAACTTCTTCCAGTGAGCCTCGTAGATAGCCCTAGTGATCTCAAGATGTGCTTCGGTAAATTCATCAGTTTGCAATAGGTCGATGACCACCTCATCAGTAGACTTGATAACCATTTTTAACTCCTTGTAAGTAAGTTATCTTCAACATTTAACAAGTTTTGCCGGTAGTGTTCCGACTCCACTCTAAGTGAACCATTCACTTAATTCTAATTATAATAGCTCTTCGTGTTTAAGGCAAGAGCTCTTTTGAACTTTTTTCATAAAATTCATAGAAATTTTATGAGGCCTATTTTTCCACCCATACCATTTAGACTCCTTTCCTGTTTTGTA